>Ga0315277_10006088_pt1 | contig 15866 bp, 11 predicted proteins | sample YL17G05_15_MG_FD_203695 | JGI IMG/M metagenome (GOLD analysis project Ga0315277, IMG submission 203695) | Sediment microbial communities from Yellowstone Lake, YNP, Wyoming, USA - YL17G05_15 | ecosystem: Environmental > Aquatic > Freshwater > Lake > Sediment | place: USA: Wyoming | collected...
TTTACCTATTAGATTCTGTTTAAATTTATTCAGAATCTTAGGCATGGGCAAACCATACTGTTTCCACAGGTTCTCAACTTTTATTGTAGTTTCATCAGTCATTTAAAGCACATCAGCAAAGTAGCGTGATAGCCATCTAAATAGTGGCCAAGATACTATAAGAAAAAATACGGTGAGCGCTATTGAATACACTAAAAGCTCCGGGCTTGGGCTTTGTCCTTTAACCAGTACGCTACGAAACCCTTCAATAATACCAACCATAGGATTGATTTTATATAACCAAATCCACCTATCCGGAACGGATGTTGTTGGATAAATTACGGGTGTAGCAAAGAGCCATAATTGCATAAGAAAAGGTGTTGCAATAATAATATCCCTTTTAAAGCATCCGATTGATGCGATAAACATACCTATTCCAAAGGCAAGGATACCTGTGATCAGTATCAGCACTGGTAGCCACAATAAAGTCACATTCACCTGAACCTTAAAGTACACCATCATCCCCATCAGGATACCGCTTGACATCAGAAAATCAAAAAAGGAAGTTACTATTGCCGAGAAAGGGAATACTTCTTTCGGGATATTGCTTTTTTTAATTAAACTCCCGTTGGATAATATACTTGGTCCACACCTGTTGAGTGAACTTGTAAAAAAAGTCCAGGGTACGAGGGCAGAATAACTAAATATGACATAAGGCACTCCCTCGCTAGGAATAGTAATCATTCCCCTCAACAGGGTAAAAACTACCATGAGCAATAGAGGCTGCGCTATCGTCCAGAATGGACCTAATACAGAACGACGATACCTCGTAGCAATATCCCTATAAATTAATGCCCACGAAAGCGTTAAGAACTGATTTATTGTATTCATTTTCAATAATCTGGGTTAAAAAAATGCTTTGAAATGTTTTCTCTCTTTAAGAAATTTCCATAGTACTGCTGAGTTGTGCCCTGCATCACTCAGTTGCCCAATATCTATGATTGAGCAATCCCCAGGTCTTTTTTGCCCACAATCGCGTGTGTCTCAAAAAGTAGACCATGATCATAAGCAGGGTCAAAAAAGAAACCAACGCTCCGATTCTAAAACTCATGGGATCAAAAATGAATTGAATCTTGTTTGCTCCTCGGGGGATCATGACACCCCTTACAGTATAATTCACTCTTAAAATATGCTTCTCGCTCCCATTTACAAACACCCTCCACCCAGGGTAATAGTTGTCTGCCAAAACTAAAAAACTTGAGTAATTTCCATCGGTTTCTATTTCGACGCAATGAGGTGAATACTTTAGGATTTTTGCTCCGCCTCTGAAGCTCTCTCCAGCGATTTTCTCTTCCCCTTCTATCAAATCACTGAGAGCTTTTGTATATTCACCTTCAGTTATTAAGAAGGATTCACTGGGATTGAAATGTATCTCTTGGACCGCTCTCAAGACTTCTTCATCATCTTTTAGCACAACCGCCTTTGGCACTAAGTAAGCCCTGGGTAACACAGTAAGATTCTCATAGATAGTGATTTTTCCGCTCTTGATCATTTTGAAATCTCTATCGTGCAGTTCAAAAGGGCTAATGATATACTTTACATTTAATAGGTTAAGGATTTCTTTACAATAGTTCATCTGCCATGGCTCAATCTTCTGGCCCAGCCTAAAAAACTCTTTCAGTGGGCTGAAGAGCAGATAGTAGCGTTTCACTAAGAGCTCCGCATACTCATCAATAGTATCAATGTGGAAATAAAGTGAGAGATTGGGCACCATATAATTTTGCAGCATGGTAAATATTGTATAGAAAGGAATGGTGGGGACATTCATAAAATCATCACCAAAGGGAATATACGCAAGCGAAAAGATTCGAAATATAGAATTGTCAGACTTAATGACCTCTACTGTCTCATTGGGTGTGGTATAGAGGGATGACGCCAGTGTATTATCCTGCGGCTTACCCAAAAAAATCAATTCCACTAACACTACTCCTATAAGAATCCTTTTTGAAATCTTTGTTGATATTTTTCCTCTCATGGTAAGGATCAACAAAACACTTATCGCTACAAGGAGCATGACAAAGTACGAGTACCCTTCAAAAACAGCAAGAAAAGCTGATTCAACACCTATCATCTTGTGGAATAAGGTTTTTGGATATACGATCTTAAAAATATTAAAAAGTTCTTCCTCTAAAAAGACGCTCATGAAAAACGCTACAATGAAAACTACATTCAGCCATAAAAGGCAGAGTGAAAATCCCCTCACCTCCTTATTACTTTCAATTTTTAAAAATAGAGCTTTGAATCCCATTCCTGAGAGAAGCGCCAAAGAAAACGCGGCAAGAAAAAGGAATTTTACCGGGTACTGCAGCATATTAATACCCGGGACATACGCGAGCCAACGAAAGAGAGGGTTGTATTTCCCAAAGGCCAAAAAGAGCGAAAAGAAAATAATCAGCAGTAAAAAATAGTGAAACTTATCCCTCCCCCCACTAAGACTAAAGATTACCATGATCAGTGGCGCAATACCTATATACATAGTATCTAACCAGAGCTGTCCAAACCACCTGCCCATCGGTACGGTGCTACCGAAAAAATAAGGTACCAGTAGTTGGATGAGTTCAAGTGGGTGAAAAGACCACCTCATCATTTTATCATAATTGAAGCCTTCCATCCGAGTTGAATAAGATACGAGCTCTGCCAGGGGTAACAACTGTATTGCAGCGAGCGCTATCCCTATCATCCACGCCAGTAGGAAGCACCACATCATCTTCATCTTCTGCCCTTTCACAGTGTCGTGGTGTGTAATCACATAGTAGGTAAGATACGCACCCATGAAAATCAAGGTTGAGAGTATATAGCACGACGCATCTCCTCCAAGGATATGTATTCCAATAGTGATCCCGGTAAGTACACAATACCAGAACCGTTGCTCCTTTAAAAAACGGTCAAACAATACTATGATGAGAGGAAGCCAGATGGAAGAGGTGAGAAACGCTACGTTATCCAAGATAGAAATCATGTACCCACCGTACATAAACACTATTGCCGAGAAGAGCGAGGAGTAGTGCTCATATCCCCACCGTCTCATGAGCAGAAACATAAATATACCGGCAAGATAGTAGTGAAGAATGATGAAGAGCTTAAAACCCAGTTGAAAGGGAAGCACATAGTAGAGAGCACTTAAGGGGTAGAAGACGGCACTCTGGTGATTGGCCAGGAAAGGAACACCTGAAGCGAGCTGAGGATTCCAAAGGGGGATTGAACCATTCCTAATAGTCTCCGCAGCAAAAAACTGCCTTGGATTAAAAAAAATGTAGATATCGCGTGAGGCAAATGTCTGGTGTGAAAAAATGACAGGGGAAAAGTAAAGTATCGTCACCAAGAGGAGGAAAATGGCAATAACACGAGTGCCCTGCTTCATCTGAAACTCTCACGGTATCTTTGAATATAAAGTACACAAGTAATTGTGCTCTTTAGGAATCCTCCAACAGCAACGCCCAAAGACACACCTCAGTAGTATGAAGATACCACTTAATATCAATATCAACACCTTGTGGTGCGAAATGCGATCTGAAGCCCTCATAATCACCAAAAGACCCATTCTTATTTTGGTGGTTGATAATAAAGTGGATTCCTCTCTTGTACTCGGGCACCTCTTGGTGGTGTAAATAGGTAAGGGAGATAAGCATTTCAGCAAGTAGATCTAAGTACCTCAGGTCGCCTGATGATACGATACGGTTAATAGAGGAGGTCATCACCTCCTTGAGGTAATCCTGCTTCTGCTCCGTGAAGAGGTCGATCTTCTTTCTGCCATATTCTGACATAACAAAAATCTCATGGCACACCCCAAGCATATAACTGTTGTGCTTAAAATCAAACACATCAATAGTGCCCATGCGCTCTATATTATTGATCAGGGTTTTTGTGAGGAGCCGCTCCCTGGAGTACTCTATCTCAAAACCAAGCTCCCTTAAGAGATACATAATCATCATTTGCACACCCGTATTTCTCCCCTGCAGATGTCTTTTAATATGAGGGAGTTGCTCAGCAATATAACGTTTGTAGTGATGGGGAGCAAACCCTACCTGATCCATAAGATAACACGCGTGGAGATATGAAACGATGTCACTCTTGAACTGTATCTCACTATCTCCCAGCAGATGGTAGTGTACATTCTCTGTTACCTCACACATCTGTCTCATCGTCTCCCGATATCCCCCTCTCGTGATAGTATCTGCAGTGTGGAGGTACAGCTGATAGAGCGCAAAGAGCTTTTCTACAAAGTGCTTCTTCCCCTTCATCCCCTTGTCCTTGAGTTCAAGAGGATCAACTGAAAGATTCAGTAACCATCGAGTTGCGTTCTCTATACACACACCCTTTACCGTGGCATTAGTGCCCTTAAGGGATGAATTCTCGTCTACTCCCGTGCCCTTCTCCCCTGCCCACCCATACCCGTAGTCTATCCTCAAAGGTTGAGAGATTGGTGCTACTAAAACACTTACCAGAGCTATGACATTCACTACCTTACCCCTCGCACTCTTCATGGAAGATAGTACCTATCTGAGTTTGCCTTTCAACCCCACTTTTGGTATGAAGCCATGCGGTAGTATGGAAAGTTCCTCCACCTGGGCTTCTCTGAACCAGTCTCGTATTTCCTCTTTGGTATGGTGGCTTTGATACTGGGGCGAGAGCCAATCAAAATTTTCTTGCACCCTCACCCTCCAGCTCTGGTGAACAGAGGCAGTCACATATTTCAGAAGAGGTACCCTCCCCAGCACTGCTAAAGGGTAGCAAAGGAGATAGAGCAGGGGAACATACATCCTCGTTGTTACTAAGCGGATAGTATTAAAGAATACCTCCCGAACATAGACCATCCTCCAATGCATCCTCTTAACAATGTCGTTCTTTACATAGTGCTGACGCTCTTTCCTCAAGGGATTAGTTTTAAAATCGCTAAAATTACCTGCCGTACCATATACCCAGACTGAAATGAAGCCACCGTGCTTAAGATATCTTACCAAATTTAAAAAGCTCTGCTTAGCGTTAGGGGTGTGGTGGAGCACTCCAAGACTATAGATGATATCAAACTGCTTTTCCCTAAAAGGAAGATGTAAAATATTGCCTTGGAGGATGTGGATAGAAGGGTTGTCGTGAGTAACAAGGTACGCTTTCACTACACTCTGACTAATATCCACCCCTACCACCTCTCTCCCCATAATGCCCACTACTTTGGTATACCTTCCCATGCCACATCCAGCATCCAAAATCACCTTATCTTTAAAGTCTTCTTTCGAGAGCTGCGAATCTCCTAAAAATACCTCTCTATCTTCCTTCTCCAGTTCCACATTGTATCGTAACCACTCATAGGCAAAACTCCTCTTTGTCTTTCCTTGGATCCTCCGAAAGCTCTCTACCCCTTTTCCCTCTCTTTGTCTTTCAATCTTTTCACTAAGCACAAGGTGTCCATACTTCTCTAAAAAATCATGTAGGCCATGGAACGCATCGGGGAGTATCCTGGGGATATAATCAACCACAGGGAAGAGAGACCCGCAGGAACACTCCAGTAAACCATCTCTAATTTCTACTCTATAGCACATGCCGCACTCAATCACCCCCTGATCCTCGTTCAACGAAACGCCATAGAAAGAGCACCAAGAGCCACACTTCACTCCAGAACTCACTGTTATCTGATCCCGTTTTTCCTCACTCAACACTTTCATCGTAAAGGTACCACCACAGTGAGGGCACACCAGAAAATCTAACAATCTATACTTCATAGTTCCCCGCTAATGCAATAAAGGTTTTAACTCTTATATCGTCTAGTGCTCTCTAGCTTCTTATAGAGTTCTCTATAGTCTCCTGTAACCTTTTCTAGATCGCAGCACTCCGCTACCGTTCTTCTCGCATTCTTCCCTAGCTCACATGCTAATTGTGGGTCACCAACAACCTTTTTTATAGCTACAATCAATTGGTGCTCATTATCTACATCTATAAGCAGTCCGTTCTCGCCGTCTCTTATCAGTTCATCGCTTCCACTTACCCTCGTGGAAATAACGGGTAGCTCGCAGGCCATTGCCTCAAGCAGTGAATTAGAGAGACCTTCCTGTCGCGAGGGGAGAATAAATAGGTCAGCGACCTGAAGATACTCCTCTATATCATATCCCCCATTGATAAAAAACACCCTATCATTTAAACGCAATTGTTGCACTAGACTCATAAGCACATGTTTTTCCCTCCCCTCACCTACGATTAGTAATTGTAGTGGCAGTGATAGCTCTAGCCTGGAAAAAGCTTGTATGATACAATCTAATCCTTTTTCGGGGGTGAGTCTACCAGTATAGATAACAGTTTTGGCATTTACCTTTAGCCCTAACCGTTGGCAGGTTTTTTCCTTCCTTTCTGCTTTTCTATACACCGAAAGATCGACACCATTCCTCACCTTGTAGATTTTTGAGGAGGGAAAACCAGCGCTGAGAAGTTCCTCTAAGATGGTGTCACTCATCGCAATCACTGCGGTGGCCCGCTTCGCTAACCCAATACATATTCTCCCCACAGGATTTCCCTTCCACTTCCTGATGTCTCCCCTTGCGCCGCTGCTCGCTACTTTCAACACGGTGTGTTTCCTCAATACCCATCCCAGAAAAATAATAAAAGGGTGAATATAGTTTATCTGCCCGGTGTGAAGTATAGTAAAACTGTTTCTTATCTTAAAAAGATACCAGCTGAGTGCGAGAAGAAAGAAGAGGGCTCCTAAGAACTTAATGCGGGGTGAAGGAAGTCGCACAATTTCGACACCCCTCACCCATTCTCTTTGAGGCCATGACTTTTCAAAACGGCTGGTAATAACTCTCGCAGGAATTCCTCTTTTCACAAGAGATGAAGCGAGGAATAACGCTTGTTTCTCAGTTCCTCCTACCACAGGGTAGAAGTAACGATACACAAATACAACTTTCATCATCTACCTTTTACTGAAGGTACTATTACACTACTATCGTATGGTTCAATCATCTCGAGTCAACCGTACTATTAATTCTACCTACTGCAACGGTAAGGCCCATGAGAGACCAGAAGGTGGGAGAAACTGACACCACGCTGAAGATGAATAGATCATTGATGAGGTAGCCACAAAAACCTGCGAGGATACCGAGGTAAAGCAGCTTATGGGATTTATTTCCTGACCTCCTCAGCAGGGTGGAGAGGTAGGAGAGAAAAGAGACAATAATCGCAAGATAGGCACCTAATCCTACCACACCGAGAGTGAAGGCAGTATCGATATAGTTATTGTGAGCCCTATCGATAGACACCAGTTCCTGAAACCTTTTAATATACTCCATGGTAAACTTTTTAAAGACAATCTCCAATGTTTCAGGCCCATAACCAAAGTATGGCCTCTCCCTAATCAAGAGTAAAGCCCTCTTCCAGGCATACAGCCTGGTGGCGACACCCTCTCCTCTTTTTATATCAAAAGCTGAAATGCTTCTCTCAACTACCTTCCCCACTGTTCTTTGACCACCGGCTACTTTTTGCCCATTGCGCTCCTGTGAGTAGAGATTAAAAAAAAGGCCAACTAAACATATCATCGTCGTGAGTACCATCAAACGCTTACCCCTACCTCGGAGGAGTGCGGTTTTGAAACCTACCCATAAAAGAACCGCGAAACTCACCACTATGCTTAACCAACTCGCCCGGGTGAAGGTGGTTATCAACGCAGCAAAACATATGCAGAGAGCGATCTTTAAAAGAATACTAATCTTAGATGAGTAGTGATCCACACAGAGCGAAAAAATGATGGGAACAATAAGCACTAAATACTTTCCCAGAAAATTTGGGTTACCAATAGTACTGCCTACCCCATAACCTCTACGCCAATGTTTATAAAAAAGGTGCTCGGTGGGATTATAACCAAAATACTGTAGTAAACCATAGAGGGAAACCAAGGTAGCTGAAACGATAAGGCCGATAAATAATTTTTTTGACAACTCTTTTGATTCCACTTGATTAATAAAAAGGAATACCAAGGCTATATATGTTACAATAGTCGGAAGCCCTTCCATGCGCAGAGGATCTCCATAAAAACTCCTTTTAAAATTTATTGAAAGCAGAGTAGAAATAGTGGCAGCACCCGCATAGCAAAGGAGCGGGACAGTGAGGGGACTGCTTTTATAGAGGAATGACCCATCCCTAACCAACGCTTTAACCAACCAGGCAATGCCGGCAACCATAAGAAGGGCATAGGTTGCTGTTATCTTAGGTCGGTACCAATAATCAAAGGCTTGAGGATTAATAATGAGAGGTACCACTGCGATGAGAAAGAGCAGTGACCACTCGATGATTTTCACACAGAGAAGATACAGTGAGTGCTTTAAATAGCCAGATAGAGGCTGCACAAATATTGGTCCACTCATGTGCCTATTATATAGGTAATCACCACCATAACACAATAAAAAAACGGAGGCAGTAAGTACCTCCGTTTTTTTTCAATGTATATTCAGCTTACGCTGTTCCTTGTGAAAATCACCCACCCTAGCTTAGTAGGTCCACTTCATAATTCCACTGGTTCTCACCTCAATCTGAGAACCATCCATATCACCAGGGACACCTTGTACCCTGAAGATGAAATAGTAATCATCATCGGTGGTATCACCATCACTGTCAAAAGAATCATAGGTGAAATCATTTTGGTACCCTTGGGCACCAGCACTATCTCTCAAGGTACACCCATGTGCATTGAGAAGGGTTTGCAGTGTAGCCCAATCAGTAATTTGAGCATCAGTGGGAAACAGGTTATCATCTTGGGAAGCGGCATACCCTGCTTGACAACCTCTGAGCGACTCAGCGGTTGCTATACATGACGCTATCCTTGACTTATTCCTATAGGCAATGAAGTTAGGTACCGCAATAGCAGCTAAAATTCCAATGATAGCAACGACGATCATTAACTCAATCAAAGTAAAACCTTTCTCATCACTCATTCTAATCTTTGATAACATTTTGAACCTCCTTTATGGCTATTGGTTATATAAATTGATTATATTTTTTTCACCTCCTTTGCTTTTTTAATCGCTTGATTTCATTTTTGTTAAATTCTAATAAGCAATATGAATGCCAAAATGAAGCTAGATTTATAAGTAATTAATTCATATATACTATTCAAAAAACACTACCTTTTATTTTTTTCAAAAGTTAAAAAAGTTGACAATATTTGTTGCTGATATACCAATTTTTGTTATAGGTCGCTTTATACCTCTACCTTAAGAATGCAGTCTTTTCCCTTCTAGTAAACGACCCTTAGCAATCAATCACATCCACTATTCATTAAACACTTTACCAGAATTTAACTGCGAAAGAATTTCCCTAATAGTGACAGCCCGAGGGTGGGATGGATCAAGCTCTAAGCTTTTCACTAGAAAATACCCCCCTTTTTGCTTGTTCTGAAAACCTCGTAAATAGACTAACGCGAGATTGAAGTGTACCTCAGCACTGCGGGGCATGAGCTTTAAAGCATGGCTAAATCCCTCGAGGGCTTTGTGGTAGAGTCCTTGGTTGAAGTATACTAGTGCAAGATTGTTGCATGCCTCACCAAAGTCTGGTTTTAATTCCACTGATTTTAAAAACTCTCTTTGGGCATCGTCGTAGTGTTTCTCATCAAAATAGACCACACCCAGACTGTTGTGTGCCTCTGCATAAAAAGGGTTCAAGGCTATCGCACACCTATATTCCTTTAAAGCGAGATCCCTTAGTCCTCTTAAGTAGTAGAGATCCCCCAGGTTATGGTGAGCCTCTGCATTAGTTGGATTGGAGAGGAGTGCCTTTTGAAAACTATCCCTACTCTTCTGAAAAATTCCCTCCACCCCATGAGTGGTAATCAGTGGTATTGCATCTCTCTCACTCTCTGGGTGGACCTCTGGTACTAATTGATATTCTTTTAAAAGTTGATAGTAAAGACGCCCCAGATTATTAACAATGACACCTTCCTCACTCAACTTCTGGTGGATGGATGCCGCATTGATGACCGAATTGAGTGATAAAGCCTTTTCAAATTCCTCAATGGCAGACCTATACTGTCCTTGGCGAACATAGACAAGTCCCAAATTGTTATGAGCAGCAACTGAAAAGGGAGACTCCTCTATGGTAGTTAACCAAAAAGTATTTTCCCCCCTCCACACACGATTTCTCACCGCTGTTTTTGCAGAGTATACTATGAGGATAATTAAAAGAGGTCCTACTCCTAATAGTAGTAATAAGTGAGCGCGTTTGAATAAAATCCCGTAGGTACTTTTCGAAAGACCCTTAACAATTAATAAAGGGATTATCGTACAGAATCCAAGGGTAGCGAAATACGCCCTATGTTCTAAAGCCGGATCAGTAAGTGGAATGATTCCAGAAACGGGAAGTAGTGTAATCACCATCCAGAGTATAAGAAAAGATATCTCCCTCAAATGCCTCCAGCAGATGGTGATAATAAAAAGTACTAGTGTGCAGGAGATAAGTGAAGAAATAAAGAGAGGATCCTTGAAAGAAACAAAATAGGGAATAAATGGGTTACCTGTCTGATGAAGAGGAAACAGCAACATTTTGAAATAGTACGCATAAATAATAAACACCCTCAAAAGCCGGGGGATAAAGTCTTCTCCAATACGCCCTACGCCGACAGCATGTAATATATGTGCCCTTAGATACACATACAGTAGAGAGACTACTATGATAGTAAGATAGGTCTTTCTCCTCCTGCTTACCGGGTAAGGAACATTGCTTGGGCGAGAATAGTCACAGATCACCATCAGCAAGGGTAGTACAATCCCACTCTCCTTAGTTAAAAGCACACACCCATAGCTAGTCATGAAGCCGATGAAAGCTCCCACTCTTTTAATCCCCGTGAGCCCCTCCCCACGAAGATAGAAAATCAAAGCAAGGAGAGAAAAAAAGGCTAAGAGCACATCGTTTCTGCCACTTATCCAGGCTACTGCTTCCGTTTGGATAGGGTGCGTGGCAAAAAGCAAACTTGCACAGAAGGCAATCCCCCTGTGCTTAAAAAGGATACCTACTAATAGATACACGAGAAATGCATTCAATACGTGGAGTAAAAGGTTAGTGAAGTGGAAACCAAATGAGTGTAAATCCCACAGCTGGTAATCAAGGATTAAAGAGATAATGAGAAATGGTCGATAGAAGGGTGTCTTTCCAAAAAATGGCTCTGTGAATACTAAGAAAAGATTTTTCCAATTTCCTAAGTAGCCAGTACTGTTAAGGATGAGCCCACGATCATCCCAAATAAAATCCCCGTGTAAGGAATTCCAGTACACACCCAAGGTGAGGAAGAAAATGGTGGTAAAGGCAATCACATTACTGTGAGAAGTAAACTTTTCTACTCTCAGCATAAGACCGTTTTTCCTCAATTACTTATGAGACACTGAAAATTATAGTTGCTGACATAATTTCTCGTTTATATGATCACCAGTGATCAAGATATCTCCTTGACACAATAGTTTTTTTTCACCTATACTTTAAAAATCCTACTATTAATGCAAATCATAGAGAGATTCATAAAAGACTCATCGGCAATTTCGGTAGAGCACGATAGAAATAATTATATGATCTAGATCTATAGCACACTACCTCTTTGGGTGAATTTCAAGTAAAAAACTCTTCATGAATAGGCACCTCTTGGGAGAAAAACTTCTACAACGTACCTCCATCATTGTGCTTACCCTCATCTCAATGGGAGTATATTGGAATACCCTGTCGAATGATTTCGTAGCTGGCGATCGTCAATTCATCCTAAGAAACCCACAGCTTGGTAACTACCGCACCGCACTTCACTCGTTCACCTCTGATTACTGGAAGAACCTCGGGGGCGAATCCTTCATCTACTATCGTCCTCTCACCACTATCTCTCACGTTGTTGACTTTCAACTCTATGAAACCCATCCTGCAGGACATCACTTCACCAATATGGTGCTTCACACCATCGCTTCCCTTACGGTCTATCAATTGCTTCTCTACCTACTTCCCTCTCTTCCCATGATTTGCCTGGTGGGAGCAAGCCTCTTTGCCCTCCACCCCATCCACACCCATTCGGTAGCATATATTATGGGGAGGACAGATATTCTAGCCACGATTTTTTATTTATGGGGATTAATCCTGCTCATGGGAATCCCTCACCATAAGAAAAACTACGGCAAGGTGTTAAAGCTCATAGTGGGGGCATGCCTTTGCTATTTTTTATCGCTCCTCGCCAAAGAGATAGCCCTCACCTTACCTCTTGTCTTTTTGCTCTCTCGATTTTGTTGGTCTTCGGAACAACACCCCTGGAAAGATTCAACCTTCTGGGTTCCCTTGGTTGCGTTATGTGCGACCCTCTCACTCTATCTCGTCGTGAGATCTCTCACCGTGGGACTCTCTGTGCCGGGAGACGTGACAGCTATTAAATATTCTTTCTGGCAAAGAGTGGTCACGGTGTTCATCACCTATGGATTCTACCTAGTAAAACTCTTCTATCCGTTACGTCTCTGTTACTACAGTAACATCGTAGTACCTGAGCTGTGGCGAGGCGTATTCAATTCACCACTCTTCTATACGGGTGTACTCCTCGTGGTATCGTTTGCCATATTCATCAAATGGTACCCACAGCTAGGGTTCTCGCTGGGGTGGATTGTGATTACTTTGCTTCCCGTGCTCAATCTTATCCCACTCACTACATTGGCAAAAGAAAATTTTCTCTATCTTCCTTCAGCAGGATTCTGCCTTTTCCTCTCTATGGCGATACATAATGGATGGTGCGAGAGAAAACACGATCAAAGGAGATACCAAAAATTCTCAACTATCATTTTTATTGCAATTGGAATCCTCTACGTGGGAGCAACCATCAGAAGAAATACCGACTATAGAAACCCAGTAATTTTTTTGGAACGCACCCTTCACAATATGACACCAGTACTTCTGTCGAATACTGAAGATACACGATTCTTTGAGGGAGTTAAGAACTTTTACACCACCTACAAAAATCTTGGCATCCTTTATCAAGAACGAGGAGCATGGGCACAATCTGCTGAGGCATTTGAAAATGCTCTCACCTTCACCCCCTCCTACTTCTCGCCCGAATATGCTGCGACGGTGAAGGTACTGCTCGGAACGGTGTATGAGAAAATGGGAAGATTAGAGAGTGCTCTCCATATCCTAAAAGAGGCACGGTCAACTACCTCCAAGCCAAGTCAAGTTGACAACCTCCTAGGCATCATTTCCTTCAAAGTGGGACAAAAAGAAGAAGCTGAATTTTACTTTAAGCGCGCTATCCAAAAAGACGATACCTATGCCCCCGCTCACTTTAACCTAGGAATAGTCTACATGAAAAACCGTCTACCCCACAATGGTAGAGAGGAATTGTCTAAAGCTATTCGTCTGAATCCCACCCATAAAAACATTCTCGCGCGCCAAGGGATTCTCTCAAGTTTCGTGGACACTCCTGATGAGTCATTTTTCTCTCAATAATCTAGGACATGGTAACGATAAAAATATATCTGAATAACAGAAGTAATTTTAATACTAATTAACCTTTCTCGCAAATTCCTAGATGAAGAGAATTCTCCTATTCCACCCTTTGCTCTTTTCGCTCTACCCTATACTTTTTCTTTTGGCACATAATAAAGGCCAGCTCTCGTATCAGATAGTGCTTATTCCCGCGATAGTTACTGTTGTAGCTACCCCTCCTCGTGTGGGGTGCACTCCTCTCTATTTTTAAGGATCCCCACAGAGCAGCTTTTCTCACCTCACTCTTACTCTTCCTGTTTTTTTCCTACGGACTTGTAAGCAATCGGGTGAGTGGTATGATTTCTGAAATACTATCCCACTCTCAACAGCCACCAATTATTATCATTCTTGGAGATCATGGACCTCGCTCCACGCTCAATTGGACCAATCCTACCTTGACGTATATGAAAGAATGCATGACCAATTTAATGGCCTACTATTTACCTCCCCGAGGGCATCTCTCCCTGGGCGAGGAGATATCTCCCGTAAATTTGTTCCGGGTCATCTTAAATCACTATTTTGCGGTAGGCTATAGCCTGCTAGAAAATAAAAGCTATTTCAGCACACCTGACCGCCCCTACCGCTTTGTCGAGGTCACGGAAAAGGTCAAGAACCCAAACGATGGAATCCTTCACTTTCACCTCGGGTTGGCGTTGGCCCGCCAGGGTAACTATAGCGATGCTACATACCACTACTCTGAAACACTCCGTACCGCACCTGATTGCGCCCCCGCACACAATGAACTTGGCGTTATCCTTACTACAATGGGGAAGATTGATGAAGCAATTTTCCACTTTAATGAAGCGCTCCGGAGCGATCCCGGGTATGCAGCAGCACAGGAAAACCTTAAAAAAGTAGTTAAGATAAAACAAAAAAACTCAAATCACTAGGAGTAACAAGTAGGTTATCAGCTTATATATAAAACTTGAGGTAGGGGTAGCAGGTCTAATGCACTGTTAAAAAATTGTGATGGTGAGATATTACTGGGAGGTAAATGGTGAATTGACTTCCTTTCCCACTTTCACTTTTTACTAAAATGGTGCCTCTATAGCTCTCGATAATACTATACACGATTGCAAGACCCAACCCGATTCCTTTCTCTTTGGTGGTGAAGAATGGGTCAAAAATCTTATCACGATACACCTCCGGTATCCCACAACCGGTATCAGACACAACTATCTGAGACAAGAGCGTGTGAGCACTAGTATCCAACATAACTTTTATATCTTCAGTCAGTGAAGTGAGGTGAACAATGGTAGTCAACACCTCTATTTCTCCCCTATAGTCCATTGCCTGCGCGGCATTAATAAAGAGATTCCAAAAAACCTGTTTTATTTGTTGAGGATCAACCTCCACCATGATGCTATCGTGAAAATTCCTTTTTATAGTAATAGTACTGAAGTCTGGGTTATATAAACAAAGTTGAATAGTATTATCAATAATGCTGTTGAGTTCAACCTTTTCTTTTTTTCTGTCGTTTGGGTGAGCGAACAGAATAAAGTCGGAGAGCAATTGGTCTAATCGTTTCGTCTCCCTCAAAACAATCTCCATGAGCCGTTGGTTGTCTATAGTAAGCTTCAAATCTCCCCTAAGAACTTGAACAGAGCCACTCAGAGAAGCCAAGGGATTGCGAATCTCATGAGCCATCCCCATTGCCAACCTTCCAATAGCGGCTAATCTATCTATCACCTTTACATGCTCTTCCATTTCCTTCAACTTTGTTATGTCTTGGAAAATGTAAATCTCTCCCTGACCATTATCCTCACTACCTTTAAGAATCGATTTAGAAAATCCCAAATGTACTACTTTACCATCCCGACGTGTAAAAGATAGTTCAAAACGGTGACTTTGATTCTCGCCTCCTAAAACTTTCAGAAGACCCTCTTCAAATTTTTCTATTCCTGATATAAGCTCATCAATTTTGAGACCATAAACTTCTGAAATACTATACCCGGTGATTTCTTCGGCAGCCCTATTAATAAAGGTAATTCTGTTTTCTCTGTCTACCGTGAGCAACCCGCTGTTAATGCTCTTAACGATATTACGGTGGAGCGCTTCGAGCATGCTATAATCAATCTCTTTCACTTTAAGCGCTGCTTGTGATTTACGAACTTGCTCTGAGAGAAAACTACTCAAAATGGCAATAAAATAAAATGCGGTAATATTCATCACGATGCGAAAGAGAAGAGTGGTAACGCTATATGACTCTTCTTGAGGGGGTCCATAGAGAGGCTGGAAAATCCCATAGTATTCCAGATCAATGATGAGACCATAGAAGATACTACTTGCAGAAGCTACAATAATCCCACCCCTGCGATAGAGGATGATGCTTGCCCCCATAATAGAAAGGTAGTAAAAGA
>Ga0315277_10006090_pt1 | contig 15865 bp, 8 predicted proteins | sample YL17G05_15_MG_FD_203695 | JGI IMG/M metagenome (GOLD analysis project Ga0315277, IMG submission 203695) | Sediment microbial communities from Yellowstone Lake, YNP, Wyoming, USA - YL17G05_15 | ecosystem: Environmental > Aquatic > Freshwater > Lake > Sediment | place: USA: Wyoming | collected...
ATTCCATACGGTGAACACACCCTAAAGTACCCGGTGCATCCTCAAGCTACATCCAGCCAATACCGCAATCGACAAAAAAACCGTACGCATTGGGAGCCACACCCGGACGGCGCAAAGCCCAAAGACGTTTTAGAGATTCCGGTGACGAACAATGGAATGAAAGAAAAGACCCCACACCCGACACAGAAACCGGAAGAGCTCCTCCGGTATATCATACTCGCTTCCTCAAATGAGGGCGATTTGGTGATCGACCCGTTTTCAGGATCAGGCACGACACTTGTATGTGCTGAACAGCTTAACCGGCGGTGGAAGGGATGTGAAATCAACAGGGAATACAATACTTGGGCGGTAGCAAGAATAGAGACCGTCGAAAAGAAGCCAATTCGCAAATGGATAGAAATGGACCGTATGTCGCGACAGCGACGCGAGTCCATTAGGTAGGACAGGATGGCAGACTTGTACAGCCTTCAGGAATTCGTACGGAACCCAGAGGCTTTCGGTTCTCTACGGAAATATTTTGATGCTACCGTTCAGTTCTTAGAAGTACTTGCAGATACCCGACCGACAAGAATAGTGTCACCTACTGAGCATGACTACATCTTCTTCCAATTCGGCGAGGATTTTGGGTATACAATAACGCGACCGCTGAATACTGAGATTTTCTGTCAACGAAAGAAAGGTTTCAGTAGAGGGTTCAACCAACTAAGTGAACTCCTCGCCGACCTTAGCAGGAAGGGGCCAGTGGCGGCCCGGATGCGAAAGCACCAGAAGTTCGTGGCAGGTCGAGGAATTGAGCGGGTCATATATACGATGCAGCAGAGCATTGGCAGCATAGGCGATACCTTTGAGAATGCCAACCAAGCGAGGAAACGCGTTGGGATGCTTTTCGAGCAACTAATCATGCTGCTAATCAAGGAAGTGGGGCTTGAGTGCGAGAGTAGGAGAGTGAACATTGAACTTCCTGGCTGTCCGGGTTATACTATGTCATACGAGCTTGACTTGGTAATATCGAGGGAAAAAGCAATTGTGACCTCGGAGACTTCACTCATAGGGACGAATGAGGTGGTGGGTTCAGTCAAAACGACAAGTAAGGACCGTATTGACAAGGTATTCCTCGACAAATTCATGTTGAGCAAGTTTCTTGGACGCACTATTCCTGTGATCGCGATTTTTCTTCACGATGTGCAGAGAGCTAAGAAACAGGGGAGTATCTTCGGAATCAACAGCACGTTTAAGTCAAACCATTTCTTGGGTTATTGTATGGCATTGAATCGGCTCGACGGTGTGTACTATGTTGATCCACGACCCAACATGATAGCAGACGAGCGGCTATCAAAACAAGTTTCACGGTTCAGCAAGTTTCTGACAGAGGACCTTTGGGCTCTCACAGAGGAAGGGTAGAGCCAAACTGAGTTTGGGAGGCCAGATGAAGTGTCGGAGTGAAGTGTACGCAATCATTTCGTGATATTCGTGTTAGACCTTGCGGTTTTCAGGAATTACTGCAATAATCATCGGCGTTCTGTTCGGGCGGTCGCGGGAGCACCGGCTCCGGCAGATTGGATGACTTTGGAATAGAAATAACGGGCGAATCGATAAAAATGATCGAGTGTCCTTCGTGCGACTTTGAAAATACGGGCGAGGCCGCGGTATGCGGGAAGTGCGGGGCGTCGCTGTTCGGGCGCGACCCTGAATGCTCAATGCCGACCTTCGGGGGACAAAGCGGCGGGCAGGTGCTCGACCGGCGGTATGTAATCGCCGAAAGAATAGGCGGCGACGGGGCCGGAGTTGTCTATCGCGCTGAGGACGCCGAGACAAATACGGCGGTAATAATAAGGGCACTGCCGAGAATCATTGCCGAGGATGCCGCGCGCATAGAGGAAATACGCAAGAAGGCCAGGACTCTGCTGGACCTCTCGCACGCCAACATCGAGCCGCTCGTCGGTTTTCAGTTAGACGGCCCGGTGAAGTATTTCGTTCGGCGGCACGTTGCAGGAACGAGCCTGGCTCAGAAGCTCTCGTCATCGGGCCCACTGACGATCACGCAGGCCGCGGCCGTGTTCGAGCCACTGGGGGAGGCTCTGGACTATGCGCACAGCCAGAATCATCTTCACGGCGATATCAACCCTGCAAATATCATTCTGTCCGCGGATGGGTCGCCGAAGCTGGTAAACTTCGAGATCACGCAATGGATCAAGGAGTCGCTATCGCAAGCGAACGCCGAGCAGGCGGAAGATATGTGGCTGTACTGTGCCCCGGAACAGTTCCGCGCAGGCAAGCCGCAACAGCGATGCGACATATACTCGTTCGCCGCAACGATGTACCAGTCCCTATGCCGCCCGCCCCGAACCTGGCGCGGGTGGATAGAATACCAGGTTTTGAATGAGGCGCCGGCGCGTCTTGAGAATTTGAGCGACAGACAAAACGCGGCCCTGCTTAAAGCGCTCTCGCGTGACGCGAGATTCAGGTACCGCAGCACATACAAATTCTTAGCGGAGTTGAACTTGAAGTCGCGGGCGTCGCTCGTCCGGCCGCTACACATACCGGGCGCCCGTATAGTCGGCCTGGCCGAGCAGGCGATCAACAGGATGGCCGCCGGCGTCGAATCGCAAGTTGAAGTCAAGGCCCAGGCACAGCTAAGGGCTGAAACAGAGGCAAGGGGAAAAGCGGAACAAAAGGCCGCTGCCGAGACAAGAGCAAAGGCCGCAGCGGAAGAAAGAGCACAGGCCGAGACCGAAGCAAGGGCCGTCGCTGAGGAAAAGGCACGGGTGGAGGCAGAAAAGTTCGCGAGGGAATTCCGAGCAAGGAGCCAAGCTGAAAGAAAGGCGGCGGAGGAGGCGAGAGCGAGAGCCGCTGCCGAGGAGAGGACGCGGGTCGAGGCGGAGAAGCTGGCCAGAGAGGCCCGAGCAAGGGAGCAGGCCGAAAAGAAAGCGGCGGAAGAAACGAAAGCGAGAGCCGCCGCAGAAGCGATGGCACGAGCCGAAGCGGAAAAGCTGGCAGCGGAGACCAGTGCAAAAAGATATGCGGAAAAGAGGATGCAGGAAGAGGCAAGGGCAAGGGCCGCTGCCGAGGAAAAAACGCGGGTGGAGACAGAGAAGCTTGCCGCCGAGGCCCGAGCGAAGGAACAGGCTGAAAGAAAAGCTGCGGAAGAGGCGCGAGCAAGGGCGGCAGCCGAAGAAAGAGTACGGGCGGAAACGGAGAAACTCGCCGCGGAGACCAGGGCGAAAGAGAAGGCCGAGAAAAGGGCGGTAGCCGAAGCAAGAGCAAGGGTAATCGCAGAAGAAAAGACGCGGATTGAGGCGGAGAAACTGGCTGAGCTCGAAGCGCAGGTCCGCCTGAGAAACCAGGCGGATGCCGAAGAAAGAAAACAAACGGTGGAAAGGCAGCGAATCGAGGCGGGGAACAGGGCAAAGCTCGAAGCGGATATTAGGAAGAAGGCGGAAAGCGATGCGAAAAAGGCTGTCAAGACGATGGCGAAGGCTCAGAAGCTGGCATACGAGGAGGCGATAGCGAAATCGGAGAAGAAGGCGAAGGAAGAAGCGGCGGGCCGCGCTGAGGCTGAAAAGAAGCTGGAGGAGCAAATTAAGGCGAGGTCCGCGGTCGAGGAGCAGGCGAGGGAATACGCCCGCGAACTGGTTCTTGCACAGACCACGGAGCCGAGCGATGAAGCCGCCATAGACTTGGACGCCCAACAGATTTCGCCGATGGAGATCACAGGGCCAAGTTTGCGAGAGAGACCTTCATCGAGGCTGGCACGAGTCGGGAAGGTCGCCGCGGCAGCGGCAATACTCGTGGTCACAACTCTGGCAGCGGCGTTCTATATGAACCGGATCAAAGAGCCGAGCGAGGCGATAGAATTGTGGACAAAGGCGCAGCTTGCGGCCGGGCGGCAGGACTACCCTGAAGCGATACGCGCCGCCGAAACGCTCACGGCTGAATTCCCAGGATACGCCAAGAAGCATACGATCGCAGAAATTCAAGCATCGTGGCGCCGAGCGCTGACGACGCAAGAGGCGGGTGAAGTCTGGCTGCAAATCGAACGATCAGTCGCACAATCGGACTACGACTCGGCCATCACGGCGGCCGGACGCCTGTTAAGCCAATATCCGGAGACTATGTACGCCGGCAAAGCCACGGCATCGCTGCCCGGCTGGCGAAACATAGCAGCCGTTAACAAACAGGTGGGCGATTTCATTTCAAAGGCGAAGACTGCGCGAGACGCCAACGATTTCGAGGCGGCGCTGGCGGCGGCAACGTCGGCGCTGGCGCTCGACCCGGAGAATGCTGCGGCCGCGGTATTAAGAGCCCAAGCCGAGGCCGCAAGGGAGGCTGAGCTTAGAATCCGACAAATGGCCGCCGAGAAGCAAAAGCAATTTGAGGCGCTGATTAACGAAGCCCTGTCATACCGGGACGCCAAAGATTACGAGCGTGCGATAGATATTTATACAAGGGCGTCCGTGCTTATGCCCGACGATCAACGAGTGTCCGACGGCCTGGCTTTGTGCCGCTGCAGCGCGCACATATCGAACGCGCGGGCAGCAGAGAGCACGGGCGATTTCGATTCGGCAATGGCATCATACAGCAGCGCGCTGGCGTTGGCCAATACTGCGGAGCTGAGGAGCAGCTTAGAGTCGGCGATAGCGGCGATTAAGGCCAGGCGAGAAGGTGAAGAGACGGCGCGCCAGGTGCAAGAATGGCTTGGTGCAGCGACGGAGGCAGAGAAGGCGGGAGACCTCGACACGGCGGCGGCGTGGTACCGCAAGGCGGCGGACGTGAACGATCCGGGCGCGATGCACAAGCTGGGCCTGGCATACTACAACGGCAACGGGGTCAAGCAGGACATCAATAAGACTATAGAATTGTTGACAAAGGCGGCCGAGGCAGGCAACAGCGCATCAATGTTCCAGCTTGGCCTGATATACCACGCCGGGGACGGGGTCGAGAAGGACTATGCAAAGGCCCTGCAATGGTACAAGAAGGCCGCCGACAAGATGCATCCTGAAGCGATGCACAATCTCGGCGCGATGTATTACGGCGGAGAGGGGACGGCTCGGAACATTGCAAAGGGCGTGGAATGGCTTGAGAAGGCCGCTGCTGCGGGCAACGTCCAGGCAATGTACAACGTCGCGGTAGCATATTACAACGGCGACGGCATCGCAAAAGACCACACAAAAGCGGTAGAATGGTTCAGAAAGGCGGCGGACGCGAACGACCTCGGAGCAATGTACAACCTCGCTCTGGCATATCTCGACATCAACGACTACGCCAACGCCAAACGATGGTTCGAGAAGGCCGCGGCGACAGGCAACATAGAAGCGATGTACAACCTGGGAGTGATGTACTGCAACGGTTACGGAGTCAACAGGGATTTCGACAGCGCCGGCGAATGGTATCTGAAGGCGGCTCAAGGCGGCGAGACCAACGCGATGGTCAACCTGGGACTTATGCACGATGAAGGTCTCGGCACGCCCAAAGACGCCGACAAGGCCGTGCAATGGTATCGCAAAGCGGCAGATGCGGGGAATTCGCGCGGCATGGCAAACCTGGCGATGGCCTACTACCAGGGCAACGGACTTGAGAAGAATGAAGGTAAGGCCGTCGAGTGGCTCACGAAAGCCGCCGAGCTCGGGGAGACAATGGCGATGTTCAACCTCGGCCTGATGCACCAGCAAGGACGAGGCGCGGCTAAAGACCTCGTCAAGGCCGCGGAGTGGTACAAAAAAGCGGCACAGGCGGGCGACCCGCAGGCAATGGTAAACCTCGCCCTGATGTGCCAGCAAGGCGAAGGGGTGCTCAAAGATCCTGAACAGGCCGTGTTCTGGCTGAAAAAGGCAGCCGACCTCGGCCACCCCGAGGCAAAAGAGGAGCTAAAAAAGCTCAATAGAAGCGAATAAGTCTCATAGCGTGCATGAAAAGTGGCACGGCCATCTTGGCCGTGCGTTGTGCAAGGGAGCCCGCTCGTAGGAAAAAGACCATTGCATGGCCGCGATGGCCCTGCGACACGTGGGCAAGATGCCCATGCCACGAAAAACCACCTTTGTCATACACGCTCTCAGCAAGACGCACAAGCACGGCGGCCGACCGATTCTGTGACTAACTCACTCAAACTGAGCGATTTTAAGCCAAGTATTGATGTAAGTACAGCATTGACAAAACGTAACAGCATTTGTCATTCCTGCGCAGGCAGGAATCTATTACCGCATTATTTTGCTGGATTCCCGCTTTCGCGGGAATGACGGTTAACAATCGCTCAGTTTGAGTAACTCAGGCATAGCCGTTTTTTGACACAAACCCACGGTCACATGGCGATTAACACTGTTTTTTCAAGTCTTATCTTCTGGATTTCTGCTCCAATAATGCCCATTCCATAAGAAAGTGGGGATAAGGTCCAATGATTTTCTTGACTTGCTACTATGATCGTGATAGGATCGCTATACGTAATTGTAGAACGAAATCGAAAGAATTGTTTTTGTTCGAGGAGGACTGTATGGCGACAAGCTCAATTCAAAGAATCGTATGCGTGATGCTGACATTATTCCCGGCAGGGGAAGAACTCTTTGCTTTGCTACTGATGTCGGTGGGCTTATCTGCACGGATACCACATGGACGCTTGCAGGCAGCCCTTACGTTGTTACCGGCAGCAGCGGCATTGTCATCGGGTGTAACGCCACATTAACCATTGAGCCCGGTGTGATTGTCAAATTCAGTCCAACTTTAGCTATTGTGGTTGGCTCAAACGCCTTCGGCAATGGCTGTCTTGTCGCCCGTGGAACTGCAGAATCTCCCATTATCTTCACATCCATCAAAGACCCTAATAACGTGCTCGACCCTGCTAAACCCGGCGACTGGAGCAGAATTCATTTCACTGATTACTCTGTTGATGCGGTTTTTGATGGCGATGACAATTACGTTTCCGGCGGCATTCTTGAATACGTTATAGTCGAGTATGGCGGTTATGGTGACCCCGGAACTAACTATGGAGCAATCTTTGCCGAAAAGTCATCACCATTCCTGAATTACTGCGAGGTCCGCCACGGTTCGTATTATGGAATCCGGGTCGATGGTTCAAATGCGCCGGCTATAAAAATCACTAATTGTGAAGTCCGGGATAATTCCCAATGCGGAATCTATATCTCGGGTGGCTCAGACCACAAGCTCCTCTATAACAATGTGCACGATAACCGCGGCGGTGGAATATACTGTGATGGTGCCTATAGTGCGCTGTCCGAGAACGACATCACACAAAATAGCGGAACGGGTATAGTAGCTGCTGGAGCAGGAAGCATACTGAGTGGAAACAGCGTTACGCAAAATACCGGAACGGGTATAGTAGCTGCTGGAGCAGGAAGCATACTGAGTGGAAACAGCGTTACGCAAAATACCGGAATGGGTATAGTCGCTGGTGGAGGAAGTACACTGACTGGAAACAACGTTACACAAAATACCGGAACGGGTATAGTCGCTGGTGGAGGAAGTACACTGACTGAAAACACCGTTACAGAAAATAGTGCCGCAGGACTATCCTTCGCGGGCGGAAGCAACATCCTCATGAAAAACACTATCTCGGATAATACGAGTATGGGTGGCGATAGCGGAGGAATATTATTCACGGACTATTGCGGTGGCAACACACTCATAGAAAATACCATCACAGATAATGCAAGCAGCGACGCCGGCGGAGGAATATGTTTCGGCGGATGGCGGGGTAATGCTGGTGGCAACACACTCACTGGAAACACCATTTCAGGTAACAGAAGTAGTAATAGGGGCGGAGGCATATTCTTTGGCGAGGGCGGTTCCGGCAGCAACACACTCACAGGAAATACCATTACGGATAATACAACCGGCTATTATGGCGGAGGGATATACTTCCGCGGTTCCGACAACAACACGCTCACGCAAAATACCATTACGGGTAATACAAGTATCGCGGATGGCGGAGGACTATCCTTCGACTCCTCCGGCGGCAACACGCTCAGAGGAAACTCTATCACGGATAATACAAGCAATGACGCTGGGGGAGGAATATACTTTACTGGCAGCGGGAGCAACACGCTCACACAAAACGTCGTCCAGAGTAATATATCGAGAAATGGCCTTGGTGTAGTCTATATCGAGTCATCGGGAGACACTGTCTTTTTGCAGAATACTATCACTGACAATTACATTGAGACGGGCACTACCGGCGGGATTTACGTAACAGGCAATTCCGAGCGGGTTTCATTGGCGGGCGACCCCAGTAGCCACACCTACAATATCATTCAGGACAATGACGGCTATTGGATTTACAATGGCAACAACTTCAATGCTGATGGGCGCAACGACGTTAACGCCGTCTATGTTCAGTGGGGAACGAGCGATATATTGCTGATTATGGAGAGGATTTTCGATTACTTCGACGATGGCAGCAAGGCATTTGTCCTCTTCTACCCATTCGTAATGCCCGGCGATTTTGACTATGATGAGGATGCGGACTGGCTCGATTTAGTTACGCTTGTCGAGAACTGGCTGCGGCAGGATTGCATCATCCCGGACTGGTGCGAAGGGGCCGACCTCGATGTGAATACTACAGTTGATTTCTTTGACTTTGCGCGATTTGCCGACAATTGGCTTGAAGGCGTCAGCCCGTGATATTCGGTTCATCCGGATAATGCGTAGGTCTCCAATACTACAGGTCTGCTCGCGCGCCAGTAACTCGCTCTATGTCTTCGGGGAAATGCGTTTATCGCGTTTGAGCTACCAGCAGATGAAAGCGGGATCCTTATGGGCCTCTGAGCGTGTGTGAAAAGCCGTTCTGTCGTGGCATGGGCATCCCCTTTGGCTTCGCTCAGGGGTGAAGGCTATTTCCGACCAAAATGTCAAGTGGGCACTCAGTCGTACCAGTCGGCGCTGAGGTCATTCCACTTAGGATTTGATGAATCGATAAGCCAGGCCTTCTTTTCGCGGCGCCAAGCCTTAATTTGCTTCTCACGGCGGATTCCCGAGACTGAATCAGTAAAGGTCTCAACGTAAAGAAGTCTGTCGATGTCGTACTTGTTTGTGAAGCCGGGGATTAAATGTTTCTTGTGTTCGTACACGCGACGTTTGATGTTGCTCGTGAAGCCTACATAGAGGGTACCCGACCTGCTGGCCATAATGTAGAGGTAGTACGTTTTCACAGAAGGATTCTAACACCTTCATTCGCACACCGGAAGAAGGACGAAATGGCAGTCTGAATAGATTCCTCCACTTCGGCTCTGCAGGGCCTTCGGTCGGAATGACAACGGCTGCGATCAGAATGTCAATTGGCTCGTCACCGCAAGCGAAGACGAACCGGGAGAGGGTCCAACGAAAAGAACCAACCGTCACGCCGAGCGGAACTGAGCCAACGGACGAACCCGACTGTCATTTCGACCGGAGTGAGCATGGCGAACGAAGTGGAGAAATCTGTTTGAATAGATTCCTCGACTACGGTCCAAGGGGCCTACGCTCGGAATGACAGGCTGGTTCCGAGTCGGGCTGCGCATTACTTCCGCCTTCGCCGAGGCTACGGCGGACAGGCCGGACGCAATGACAAGACCCACAAAATCAAGTATTATGGGGTATTACCCATTTAACACCCAGCCCTCACGATAGGTCTTGCGAATATACTGGTCGGCCTCCGGACAATTCGTCGCCTTCATATTCTGGGCATCCCAATCGAGCGCCTTGCCAACACGGTACGCAACCAGAGCAAGCATATTAGCCTCAACCAAAGCGCCGGAATAATCGAAGTTGCAGAGCGTCTTTTTATCCGTCTTGCAGGCAACGATCCACTCCTTGTGATGACCGATAGAAGGCGGGATCAGCTCGTCGGCTTTCGGCGACTTGTAATGCGTCATATCGCCCCTAAGCATCAGGATCCGCCAATCATAATCCGCAATAAGCCAGCCCTTGTCGCCTTTAAACATGGCTCCTTTGAAGAGCTTTTCCCTGTCGAAAGCCTCTGAGGGCATTCCGGGCTTCTTTCCGCCGTCGTACCAATAGGCCTTAACCGCCGGGCGCCAGTCGTTGGCAGGATGGTCCCATTCCGCCGTAAGCCAGATCGGCAGCGTATCGCTGTTCTGCTCGCTGCCCTCGGCCTTGCAGGTAGTCGGGAGTTTCAAATCTAATCCCCAGTAGGCCATATCCATCATGTGGCTTCCCATATCGCCGATTTGTCCGCTGCCGAAGTCCCAAAAGCGGTTCCACTTGAGGCATCCGCCGATATAGCCTGGATTGAAGGGATGGAAGGGGGCCGGGCCAAGCCAGAGTTCCCAGTTAAGATAATCCGGAATCGGCGTGACCTCCGGCAGATAGCCGCCGCCGGCGGGCGTTCGGCTGCACCAGACGCGAACCTCGCTGGGAATCCCGATAGCGCCGGCGCGAATCAATTCGACCATCCTGCGGTAATTATCGCTGGCGTGAATCTGAGTGCCCATCTGGGTGGCGAGCTTGTCCTTGTTCTTGAGGTACGTCGCCCGCACCATTTGGGCCTCTTCGACGGAGTTGGCAATGGGCTTTTCGCAATAGACGTGCATTCCGCGATTCATCGCCCAGGTATTGACGAAGGCGTGAGTATGGTCCGTCGTGGAGCAGACAACCGCCTCTATATTCTTCTGCTCGAGGCATTTGCGCCAATCGACGTAGGTCTTGGCGTCTGGGAATTGCTTCGCAGCGGAGTCGAGATTGGCGGCGTTCACGTCGCAGAGGGCAACGATGTTCTCGTCGCGAACGTCGTTCATATTGGACCCGCCTCGGCCAGCGACGCCGATAACGGCGATATTCAGCTTCTCATTCGGAGAATTCCCGGCGCGCAGAATACCGGATTTGGCGACAACCAGCCCCGCCCCGATCGCAGCGCTACGTTTGAGAAATGTACGACGTTTCATCTTCTTATCGTTCATAGTTCATATCTCCTGTCGTTCACAGCCGAAAATAAAAACCGTTGCCGGTCAACATTCAAAAACACACTGCCCAAACGGGCAGGCCGCTTAACTATACCACAGCCCTGTCCCCAAATACCACCATTTTCCAGACAATCGTGTTTTCTGATATGCCAATTGGCACCGATGCCCCGGGCACAAGTTTCACGGATGTTCGAGTCCATTGTAGAAATCGGGGCGGGACGGGGGAATCCGGCTTCGCCAGAGGCTTCGCCGCGACAAGTTGGGTTTGCTTTTCGCGTAGCGTCGTGCGTGTTGCGTACTGCGTCGATGGAATTGGGTTTGATTGGCTTTGTTTTTTCGAGGGCGGCCGGGCAAAGAATCTGCGTAAGTCTTGTTTGTGTAAGAGGTTGTGATGATTTGTGGGTTTTGGAAATTGGGTTCGTTTTGCATAATTGAGACATAGCCACCAAGACACTAAGGAAAGAATGAACCACCAATTGACACGAATGGGCACGAAGGGATAAAGAGTACAAGAACACAAGCGGAAACGGGGCAAGATGGGGAGGCTGGTCGAATTTACTATTGATGATTGACTATTTCTTATTGTTCCGGCCATGTGTGGCTCCAGGTGATCGGTGACTTGATTTGCTTCTATGGTTCTCACATTAACAATCCACAACTCGTTTGGTGCGTATTATATCCTATTAGATGTTTGATGTCAAGTGAATTGTAACCAAAAATTGACAGCAATTGGCACGAACAATACCAAACGCTTGAAGGAAGACAAGACCCGCAACGTAAAGTTGCGGGGTAAGCGTGGCCCGCCGTTCCGGCGGGCGCTAAACAGGGGGGAAGTCGGACTGTCAGGGTACTGTCATGAAGACCAGTCCTGGAGCCAGTTTGCGGCGAGGGTGCAGAAGTCGTCGAAGTCAACCCTGCAATCGCGGTTAAGGTCGCCTTCGATCTCGCCGATGCCGCCGCACTGTCTTTCAGTTACGCGCTCCATCAATTCAGCATAAACCTGGTCATCGACGGGAAAGTTCAACGCGGCAAACTCTTCTCGGCAGTCGGCCCCGAAGGCATAGGACAGGGCCGCGACGAATAAGGTTGCCCGAAAAGACTCGGCCTCCGAGCTGTTGGCGTGCTGGCTGTATTGGGCGCGCCAGTCTTCATTGAAATGGGCGAGGAAATCACATAACCGCCTGGTGGGAACTCGAAAGCCGAGGCCTGCGTTTTCGGCGTGCTCGATGAATTTATATGCAATAGTCATGAACGTATCGAAGGTCTCGTCCTCGGGCGTGGCCGGGTCGTTCCAGGAACTGAAGGGCCTGCCGTTGTCGATATAGCGCTGGTAGGAATCTCTGACAACAGCGAAAGTCATCAGGGCCTGCTGGCCAATCTCGGCGGCCAGCGCTTCATCAAGGCCGTATTGAGCGGCAGAGTTCACCATTTCATAGGCGGCGGCGTGCTGAAAAATCTGCGCCAGCGTCTCGGAATATATAGCATTGGCGCAGCCATCGATCCGGCCCCCGTAACGAAACGCCCGCGGGAAATTAAGCGTAACATTGTGGCCCATTTCGTGGAAGAATGACGAATATTGTATTGTCTCATTCATTACCCCACAGGAGGCGACAAAGCAGACCGGCGTAGTGAACCACAATGAATACATCCAACCGTCCGGGAGAGACGGGTCTTTGAGAACCACCTGTTGAAAACCGCCCTGGGGCAGCTCGGTATCCTGATCGACAAGGTCCATCTCGATTGTCGCCGCGACCGTGAGCACGTACTCTATCGTCTCGCGCGGCGTCGTTCCGAAGCAGGCGTCCTCCATAAACGTCAACCCGGTCGGCGGGACATATCCGGGCATACGGCTGTCTAAGCTTACAGTCATATCGGGAATGGTGACGGCGGTTTTATCCGGCAGGCGGACCGGCGAAATGGTCGGCGGTGTGAAGTATATCGGGGTCTGTGTCCGGTCGGACGCGCCATCGCCATAATGGGCCGTAACCGAGACGGCATAGTTTCGCCCTGTGTCGGCATAGACATGCTGCATGGGAAACCAGCCATCCTCCACATTTCCGTCGCCCCAGTCCCAGGTGAATGGTATTGTGGGACGACGCGAGTCGCCGCCATTGAGCGTCACCTGGCCGGTGTCTTTATTGACCACCGGAGGTATGAAGAAGAGCGTTTTGGGGATTGTGAGATATGGTTCATAGCTGAAGGAATCTGCTTGAACCGTAGCCGAGAATAACAACAACGCTGACAAGTAATACTTACGCTTCATAGTTGTTCCTTCCTCCAGACTGCAACAATTCCTAACCGATATTTCCTATGTGGCTTCATAGGCATCCCTATCTTGCTACGTCGATGAATAGTTCGGCTGGGTCTAATCCTGGGGCGGCGGCGGTCAGTTCGATGCTGCCCGGGGTCTGCGTGGCCTGCACAATCACCATGCACCTGCCCTGGTAGGCTTTCCGCTGGGCGGCCTTGTACGGCTCGGTGCTCCAGAGGTCGCCGTTATCGACTCCGACGATTTTGCCCTGGGCGGAGATGTCGAACTGGACCAGGTCGGATGCATCGGGGACGAGGATGCCGTTGGCATCGACGATGCTGACCTCGACGTGGCAGAGGTCTCGTCCGTCGGCCCAGACAGCGGGATGGTCCGGCTTCAATTCGATTGCCGCGGGCCTACCCGCCGTTACAAGCTCATCCCAGCAGACGATTTCATCTTTGTTCTTGCCTGCCGCCTTGAGAACGCCGGGCAGGCAGGGGACGGTCCATGTCATCATGCCGTCATCGAAATCGGCCCGCTTTTTGACGTCGATAGACAGCCCGTTAAGAAGCAGCTCGACGGTTTCGCAGTTTGTGAATGTCACCACCTTGACGTCTTTGCCTTCGAGTTTGGGGAGCGTCCAGTGGGAGACCATTTTGGGCCAGGCCCAGTGGTCGGTCATCGGCTTTTGCACGTCGAGAGAGTCATCGACGACGGCGATATAGACCATCGGCTCATCGACCCAGAGGCTTCGATGAAGATAGGATATGGGGCGGGGAATGGCGCAGGTATCAATAAGGCTGCAATTCCAGCCGTGGCAGGGCCAGCCGGCGGCGGCCTCGCCGAGATAGTCGATGCCGGCCCAGACGAAGGAGCCGGCCACGTAGTCATTTTTGGCGGCGTCGAACCACGGATTCATCGCGTAGAAGGCCCTGTGCGTATCGCCTTTGCCGCGATAGTAGGGGTATGCTTCGGTGGCGACGATAACGATATTAGGGTCGTTTTGGCGGTACTTATCGAACCACTGCTCCTGGTAGTTCAGTCCGGCCACATCCTGGATGGCGATGAAATCCGGCACATATTCGGGGAGCGTCCCGCAGGTTACTTTTCGCGAGGTGTCGGCCTGGTGCGCGTAGTCAACGAGCATCCTGAGCTTATCCTGGGTTTCCTTCTTTCCCTGGTCGAGGACTTCGTTGCCGACGCTCCATAGGACCACGGAGGGATGATTCCTGTCCCGCTGAATCATAGATTGCAGGTCGATTTGCCAATCGTCGGACCAGGTGGCGTGATTGTCGCCGCCCCATTTGTCGAACGCCTCGTCGATGACGAGAAATCCCATCATGTCGCACATCTCCAGCAGTTGCGGGGCCGGCGGATTGTGGCTGGTGCGAATCGCATTGCAGCCTATGTACTTGAGGGCGTCGAGCCTTCGCTCCATAGCCCTCTCGTTAAAGGCTGCGCCGAGCGCGCCGAGGTCGTGGTGGAGGCAGACTCCTTTCATCAGTACGACCTTGCCGTTGAGCAAAAGGCCCTTTTGCGGGTTCCATTCTATTTTTCGGATTCCGAAGGGCGTGACGAATCTATCGACGATTTTGCCGTCCTCCAGCACCATCGTATAGACGGAATGGAGGCGTGGCGATTCGAGCGACCACAAGGCGGGCGAGGTTACCGCTATCTCGTGCAAGAACTCAAACTCGGCGTCGGCCTGGATGTTCTGCTCGGATTGCGCTTCGCCCACGCGCCTACCCCTGTCGTCGAGAATGGCGGTCTTGAGCGTACATGCCTTTGGAACGGCGTAGGCGTTTTTGACGGTCGTCCTGACGCAGACCTTTGCGGATTCGGTCGAGACCTCGGGCGTGGTCACGAAAGTGCCCCAATGCGCCACGTGCAGCCTCGGCGTGATGACTAAGCGGACGTGCCGGTAGATACCCGAACCGGAGTACCACCTGCAGGTCTGCTTTGAATTGTCCACGCGGACCGCCAGGCAATTATCGCCGTCCAAGTCGATTTTTTCGGTGAGGTCGTATTGAAAGCTCGCGTAGCCGTACCAGCGTTTGCCTAAGTGCTGCCCGTTGATCCAGACATCGCTGTTCTTATAAACGCCGTCGAATTCGACGAAGACCTTGTTGAGCCTCTGGGCGGCGTCGAGTTTTAATTCCTTTCTGTACCATCCTATCCCCAGAGGCAGATAGCCGCCTGGCGCGCCACTTGGGTTATTTTGTGCGAAAGGTCCCTCGATGCTCCAGTCGTGGGGGACGTCCACGTCCTGCCATTGCGAGTCGTCGAAATCGGTTTTTTCGGCGCCTTGTGCGTCGCCTTTGACGAATTTCCAGCCGAAATCGAGGTTCTGCACAACTCGGTCGGTCCCGGCTGCCTGACGTCTTGCGGCGGCGCCGAAGACAGCCGAACTCGCCAGCAGCAGTGAGCAAATCCAAACGCACTTTCTCATAATCACACCTGCCCTCTTTGATGCCTGGTCAGTCTTTTCGCAATACAGTCCTAATGCAAAGGCACGGACTCTGCTTAGACAGTATAAGACACGGGCCGGCTTTCCGCAAGCGGCACGACAGATTGCCACCCCCTAAGGGGTCGCAATGATAACTTACTCTTACTTGCCGTCGAGCCAGACCTCGCCCAAGACGACCAAATCGCACGAGTTGACATTTCGGTTGCCGTCGAGGTCTGCGCCTCCACAGGCGGGACTATCCGA
>Ga0315277_10006091_pt1 | contig 15865 bp, 13 predicted proteins | sample YL17G05_15_MG_FD_203695 | JGI IMG/M metagenome (GOLD analysis project Ga0315277, IMG submission 203695) | Sediment microbial communities from Yellowstone Lake, YNP, Wyoming, USA - YL17G05_15 | ecosystem: Environmental > Aquatic > Freshwater > Lake > Sediment | place: USA: Wyoming | collected...
AATCTTGCCGAAATACGCCCAGTTGATGCCAAGTTCCCTTACGCGGTCCACGTTTGCAGTCATGATGTACGCCTGAATGGCAACCTGTCTCAGTCTCGTGTCCCACTGTTTGACGAGCTTGCGGGCCTCTTCAAGGCGTTCGCGCACGGTCGTTAAGGTCACCTGTCGAGTCCGTTCATCCACCGTGATTACGCTCGTCTCGGGCAACACCTGTTCGAGCATCCCTTTGATATCGTCAGGTTCGGCGTACTTGACAAGAAACGTCTCCGTAGCCGTATCCACATCCAGTTTCGCTATCACTCCCTTGATCTTCTCTATACGTTCGGCAATATCCGTAACAAGAAGCTGGTTCGTACGCGGATCTGCTTGAACGATACCGCGTTCAGACAGTATCGGTTCAATGTCGTCGAGCAGATCTTCGGCTTGCGCGTATTTCAGAACGACCGTCACAGGTTCTAGCTCGACGTCGAGCGATTGGAGCACCTCTTTCATGTACTTGATATTGTCCTTCGTATCAATGATGACCAGTTTCCCGGTTCTCGGATCGGCGATGATTCTGCCTTCGGGAGACAGTAAGCTGCTGAACACCGCCTGGATATCTCCCAGGTTAGCGTATTTGATGCTGATCTCCTCTTTGACGAGAGCGCCATGCTCGCGCAAAAAGTACTCGTCCTGAGTCATGACGTACAGGATGTTGCCCTCCTTTTCGTAGTAAAGCCCGTTGAGCTCCAGAACCTTGAGCGCATCGCTCGCTGATATGTCGGAAAGCCACGCTGTAACTGTCCCCTTGACCTGTGGCGTAACCAAGATTGTCCACCCGGTAACTAGCGCCATTTGTTGCAGGAACTCTGTGACGTCAACGCCCTTTCCCTGATACTTGAGTATCGTCTTCCCTTCATCCGATACTCGCGGGAACCTGATCGGATGGGTCTTGATTATCTCGAAAGCGCCTTTCCCTCCTGTCACCGAAACTGGCCCGCCGCCACCCCCAACGCGGGTTCCGGCAGCCGACGGTTTCCTCGCCGGAGCAGGCTTTGGCGCAGCAGGAGCCGCCTCTCTGCCCAAAGCTCTCTCTCCTCGTCCAACCTCCACGCCAACTCCGGCACCGGCGCCGGCCCGCGTTGGCGTGTAGGGAGTCTGCCCTTGGGCAAACACATCAGCACTTAACGTGACAACCAAGCCAATGACTAAACAAAATGCCAGAATCCTGAATATCGCTTGCATTGTAGTATCCCGTCCCATCGCATGAGTATCCCTGCCTTGGACTGGTCGGCGTTCGCCGTACCCGTTCATCCGCTCAGCGCACATCTTGATAAACGTGTTCATCTGACCCTCCTCACGTCCCGCGAACATCTCGTTCTCCCGTAGCCGCGGACTATGAAAGCATCGTGTTCCGTTATCAGTCCTTCTCCATTCGTCCACGCGCGTCCGCCGAAGCTAGAACGGGAGTTTAACTTTCTCACCCTGGTACGAAAGGATGACCTCACTCCGCGTGAACCCATCTATCGTGAACTCTCTAATCCTATCCCCCTTCTTATAAAGCTGGTCGGTATTGCCGTTCACGTCTTTGATGATAGCTTGCACCTCGTTGTTCGCGCTCACGACGGTCACTACAGAAAGTCCTTGTATCATCCGGTTCAGATCGGGTTTCGGAGGAGCAGCCGCCGGTTCACGGACGAGCAATCCCCACAGCGTCTGTTTTGTGTTTGCCGTCGTCTGGATCTTGTCGTAGTTGAGATCGCTTGCTGGCTCCTCGTTGGATGCGGCAACAGGGTTCGGATTCTTATCAGGCGCGAGGATCGCCGCCTTCTGCTCCGCATACGGGTCGCTTACCAACTCGTAGGCGAGCCATCCACACAGCGCAAGAGCAAGAAGCCCCAGATATCTTGCCTTCGCATACGTGTTGTTTGCCAGCTTCACTTCTGTTGACCGCCTTTCGCCCGCTCAAGCTTAACCATGCGCACGTTGTCAATATATGCTGTAGAACCAGGTAGATGGAAGAACAGGGTCACACGGAGCGTACGTTTCTCACCGCTCGGATCACCCATCGTCGTGAACGTCTGCGTGTATGCTCGCATGGATTGGTCCTCGACAGATAGAGCAGCTTCCTCATAATATTTCTCAGCGGCAACGTCCCGGACCTGAAGCGACAGCCAGCCCGAAACTCGTGTCACATGCGATGTCACCTGGTAACGGCTGCCAGAATCTGCTTTAACTTCCTGATAAAAGATGCTCCCGTTCTCCGCACCCGTAACTTGTGCACCGGCAAAACCTGATGCCACGTGATCGCTCACTCGAACGGTGCTCACGCGGTATCCTGACCATGAGTCGGGATACTTATTGAGTCCCCACCCTGCGGTCCAGACTTCCATATCGCCGTTATTGAGAAGGTTCGGCTCTGGGATACGCTGTTGCGCCGGAACGATTGCAGGCTTCACTTCGGGCGGTTTCCGCCCCTGCTCTGCGGGGACAAGAATTCTGCTCACCCGCATCCGACCGGAGAGCGTGTTCTCCTTTTTGGTGATGGTCAGACTCTCGACTCGAAACAGCTTGTCCGACCGCTGCAAAGTTGTGAGGAGACGCACGATGCTTGGGGGAACTCCTTCGATGTCTATGTCAACGAAGTACCGCTTATAGAAGTCGTGAAGCTCTGTTGGCGCCTGTTTTATCACAGGCGCTTTAAGCCATGATTGTGCGCTCATCGTGTTGATATCCTGCATCAATTCGTTTCTGACCGCTTCGTCGCTGCTCTCCTGCTTCAGCAACGCGCCATACCGAAAATACTGGACGTTGACGCTCTGTTCCATCTGGAGGATCTTCTTGAGAAGATCGACTTTTCGCGCTCTCACCTCGATCTCGCCGTTGAGCCGCTCCCACTCAGCAATGATCGGTCTCACCGCCACAACGAAGAACAGCCACATGAGCAGCAGACAACTCACAGCAGCGGCAAGACGCTGTTCGCGCCCCGACAGCTTGCCCGCGAATGGCAACTGCATCGCTCATTCCTCCTCTTCGGAAGACGTTGCAGGCAGCTGTTCCTGCTGTTGTGAACCAGCGGCTTCTGGGACTGCTATAGGAGTTCGCACATCGAACCGGATCACCGGAACACCTTCCACCGTTTCATCGCGGGTGTCGCTTACCTCGCTCTTGCTTAACGCTTCCACACCGGAATCCCTGAGCCGCCTGGCGAACTCGAACGCAAGTGGTCTATCGTAACATTTCCCGGATATCAAGATGTTCTTGTCCCGAACAAACGTCACCTCTTCGAGAACGAGCCCTTCAGGCACCAGTTCGTGTATCTTTCCGAGCACTTCGAGCGCGGAGTTCTTCTTGCTAAGCTGAGCACGGATTGCCTCGACGCGTGTCTTTCGCTCTTTAACCACATTCGCGGGCGCCTCCATCTGCGCAATCCGCTCATCCAGAAACTTGATGAACCTCCTCTTGTCAGCCATCCTGCTATTTAGCACAAGGTACGCGAGCAGCAGAACGAGCGCACCAAGCGCGACGATGGTAAGTTGCGCCTTTCTCCTCTCCTTGCCGCGCTTCTGCTCCCGTAACTGGCGCGGCATGAGGTTGAGGTCAAGCGCAGGTTTTCGAAGCACCGATAGGGCAAGACCGACCTGTACCGCGTAACGCGATCCCGTTCCTTCAACGTCACACGCCTGCGCAACGAAATCAGCCTCTTCAACTCTCACACCAAGCGCGTCGGTGAGGCGCCTCGCAACCTCGTCCGACTTTCCAATATGCCCGGACAAGAGCGCTCGCTCCACGGTCGCAGCCCCTGTCTCACGGGAATACGCTTCGAGGCTGCTCCTGAGTTCCGCAGCAATTTGGTCCGCCGTGGCGGACGGCGCCCGGAGGTGCGCGACGCCCCTCGTGAACAGCACGCGTCCCTCGCTCGCGATCAGAATGTCTGTGCCAAGATCGCTCACGTCAAGCAGAGCGACCGGGCTTTCCGAAGATGCTCCTCCGCCGAACATGAACGCGTTGTATAGCGCAAAACAGCTCACTCCGACCCGTGCTGGTTCGATCTCAGCCCCCCCGAGCAGCGCGGTCTGCCGTTCGACGACATCCTTATGAACAATCGCAACGAGAACCTTCGAAGAACCGTCGGGCAACTGTTCGAGCACCGCCTCGTCAACCTCGAGCTCGTTTGCACTGTAGGGAACAAGCTCTTCGACCTCCAACTGTACCATCTGATGGATCTCTCTCACGTCTGATGACGGTAAGGCAATGATGCGAGTTGTTATCTCGTTGCGCGGAACGGATATAGCGAGTTCATGACAGCGTATCTTCTCGTCCGCTATGAGCTCACGGAGCACCTCCACGATATCTGTCTCACCGCGCGGCTCGGGAATAGGACAGGTTACAGCCTTTTCCAGAGTAGCACGCGACCGTTTCATGCTCAGTCTGACCATCGTGACAAACTCCTGCCCTATGGTCAGCCCAACCGCCGATCGCCTGAACATAACTCCTAATCCCATCTTCACCTGACAAGACCCGGATGACCGCTCTTAGGGATATGACACCTTAAACAACATCATTTTCGGATCCAACGTCCCGATATTATACAACATGCCTGCACAACCTACCACCACCGCTGAACGTTCTCTAGTCTTCCCTCCACGATACGATGGTGAACCCATCCCCACCAACTCTCACAACAGCGCTGATCCTTGCCGTTGCGTTTGTGCCGCCCTTTCTCGCAACAACCGTCACCCGGTAATAGTCGGAACCAAACTTACAATATTTCTCGAACGGAGCAAGTTCGTCACGGGACAGATCAAGACTCGTTTTCATCTCCCCGGACGATTTCCATTTCCTATCATCATCGGTTCCGAGGGTCCCGTCAGGACCAGCTCGGAACGTCACTATCTCGTCAGCAAGCCGTCGGGTTACGTGAGGGATAGCTTCAATCACTTCGGGCGGCGCGCTAGTGATGTCTATTCTGCCATCACCATAAACCGTGAGAAGATCCTTGATCCCGGGCTCATCGGCTTTCTCGCCATACCACTCTTCCGTGTCAATATCCATCTCTTTGATCGCAAGCAGCTCTTCAGGAAGTCGGAAAACCATCTCGTCGCCCGTGCCCCGTTTTGAGTCCTCGCCGAGCCGCATCCTCAGAATCGTCCGAGCGATTGTTCCCCTGATCGGTTTCAGGTTCTCGATCACGTCTTCAGGCGCGCTATTCACGTTAACTTTACCTTCCTCAGCGAGAACCTCCGACCGAACATCCTCCTGTTCCTCCCCCGAGTTCTGCCCAGCTCCTCCAGACGATTGAGCTCCCTCAGGTTCCCGATACCCCATCAACTCGATGATCTTATCGTACAGAGCCTTCTCCGCAATATAGAACGCTCCAGAGTTCGCTACGGTGTACGTGGTCGCCTTGGTCTCCAGCCGTACCCGGTAACCAAACCCGAGCGATATCAGTGACAAACACACCAGAATCCACAACGTGAAAATGAGAATCGAACCGCGAACCCGATGATCGGGCATCTTTCCAACGCGGAGTTTCATCGCGGTTCCTCCAACCGAGGTCCCTCACCGTGCCCGAGCAAAATATAAACAGCGGTCTCGAATCGTCTGGCTTCGGGACGCTTTCCCTCACCCTGTAACGTAAGCGCAATTCTGACGCTGGCGGGTAACCCGAACCCCTTTTCACAGAGCGGAAACCATTGATCGCCCCACGAATACTGGAAGTCCAGGGATGTGGCACGGCTCGCAATAACGCACTCCCACGCCTTCTCCATCTTGATCTTGACACGTTCTTTTGCCCCTTTCTCCCCCGCCATTTCCGCTTCGGCAGGTATCCTGCCTAACACAATCTGCTCCTCGCGTTTCAGCACGTATCCGTGACCGCCACGTGCTGGATCAAGATAGTAAGCAACTTTCAGTATTCGCGGTTCTACGCCTTGTCCCGGTTCAAACGGAGGACGAACCGTGAAAAACTCTATCCTGTCAGTGTCCTTCTCACCGCTCCGATCATCTTCTCCATAAAAGAGGTGCCCGGCCTCTGGAAACGCGCATCGCAGCTCTTTCGACATGACGGTGAGCACCACTCGCGCGTCCCGAAACATCTGCATATCCCTCTCACCTCGCCTCCAGACCTGAGCACCCGTGTTGAACGCGGTATAGACCGCCATCATCACGATGGAAAAGACCGTCATGGCAACGAGGAGTTCCATCAAAGTGAACCCTTTACGCGCGGACATTTGACATCGCTCCATCCCGGACGGGAACCCGCGTCTCCGCAAACACGCTGTACTGGGCGCTCCGGCGCGTCCACGATACCGTCACCGTTATCTCTCGGAACACGATCTCTTTTCCGCCTTGTTGTGCCTGAGCGGCTGGCGCTCCCGGTATCCCTGCGGCTATCCCCCTTCTCTTCAACTTCCTCCTGAACGAGGACAACCGCCGCTTCTTCGGTGCCTGTTGCACCTCAGGGACCGCAACCATCTGCACTTTAATGAGTTTCACCGTGCGGCTCCATCTCTGGATAAAGTACTCCTCGCCAAAGTTGCCTTCTGTCGAGCCTTCGGGCAACTCCGGCATCGCAAGCGACTCGCTCATCAGTTTCTGGCATAAGAAATTGCCCACCGTATAGTCCTGCGCAACGCCTCGCGCATTCGCTGCGACCGAAAACGTCCTCATCACAGCAACCATGCCTATCGAGAAGACCACGAGCGATACGATTACCTCAACGAGGACGTAACCGAGCCTTCCTGTCTGTGTCCTGCGAATCACTTATGCCCTCCCCCTTGAACACGGGCGTATCGCATCCCACCTGCGCAACGTTAACCCAACCACAGGCAGGGCAGTCGTCTCTCGCGCCAAAGTGCTGCGTCCCTGCACGAAACTCCCAGCGCACTGTCGCCATGCACCGATTAGTTGAGGCAGAATACGAATCACCTCTCCTTGGTACTGATTATTCCTATCTCTCTGCCCGTTTCGATGAGATAAGAGCCGCGGTTAACATCGCGAAACCGGACCGTCGCTTTGTCGGCCGCTCCGTTCGGATAAAACGTGATGTAGTTAGCGCCTGTCTCTCGATCACGATTTGCCTTTACGAACGACACCGTCACACCGTCAGGGAGCGCCTGAGCATGTCCTGCGCCCGACTCCAGATTAACGAATGTTGGCGGGAACTTCATCGGGTCACCGCGGTAGCTCAACCAGTACATGCGCTTCCGTCGGTCCACATTTACCCGGAACTCGCGTTCCTCCATGATCGCTCGCTCTTGCGCATGCTTGAACACCGCAGCAACGTTCTTGTATGCGTTTCGCACCTCAAGGTTCGTGTACGAGCTCCGGAACAGCGGCGTCATCACACCAAATAGGATACCCAGTATGGTGACCACGACGAGCATTTCGAGCAGGGTGAACCCCCGGTCATCAGTTCCAGCTCGTGATGTCATCGGTACCGCCTTCAACACCGTCCGGGCCGCCGGATACAAGGTCGTAGTCCCCACGTTGTCCCGGACATCTGTATACGTACGGTTTGCCCCACGGATCTTGCGGGATGGACGGTTTCTTCAGGTACTTTCTGTCGCTTGTCAGAAGCTCGTTCAGGCTGTTCGGATACCGCCCTTTATCGAGTTCGAAAAGGTCAAGCGCAACACCAAGGCTTGCAATATCTCCCTTAGCCGCTTTGATCCTCGCCTCTTTCGTTCTTCCGACGAAGCTCGGCACGACCATGCCTGCCAATATCCCGATAATGATCACGACAAGCATGATCTCAATGAGGGTAAACCCGGACTGGTTTTTCATGCTAAATCACCTCCGCGATGCACGACAAGTTCCCGCGCAGTCACTTGACGAACGTGCTGATCTGAAACATTGGTAACAATAGTGAAATCACCAAGAACCCTACAAAAAAACCCATCACCAGGATCAGCGACGGTTCGAGAAGGGTTGTCATGGTCTTTACCGCCCGATCAACCTCCTCGTCATAGACGTCTGCTATCCTTTTGCATGCCTCTCCTAATCTGCCGGTCTCCTCGCCGACAGCAAGTATGTTGATGACGCTCGGTGGAAAATGCTCTCGTTTCCTCAACGCATCGTGAAGGCTTTCCCCCTCGCTCACCTCGTCGTGTATAGAACCTACCTCGGTTGCGAGCGCCCGGTTCGTCAGCGTGTCCACGACGATACGGAGCGCGGTCAGGATCGGTACACCATTATCTATCAACGTACCAAGCGTTCGGGCAAACTTCGCTATTTCCACTCGCTGCACCACAGGACCGAACAATGGCATGGCGAGTAGCTCCTTATCCACGCGAAGCCTACCCTGTGAGCTCAGAACATACTGCCGTGCGATAATGATGAGGACTCCAATGAAACACAAAACTAACCACCACCACCTACTCATGAACCCGCAAATTCCCATCAGGATACGAGTAGGCAAAGGCAGCGGTACATTCGATTCCTCGAAAATAGCGATGAATTTCGGAAACACAAATGACAACAGCACAAACAGAGCCGCCGCACCTACAAACGTGAGAAACGCCGGATAAATCAGAGCACCAACAACCTTTCCCCGCAACTGTTCGGTCTTCTCACCGAATGCGGCTATGCGCATGAGTACCTCTTCGAGCATACCTCCGGTCTCGCCCGCTCGGACCATGCTCGGATACATGGTGGGAAAGGTTTTGGGATGGTCAGCGAGACACTCGGCAAGCGTTCTCCCTTTCTGGACACCGGCACGCAGTTCCCGAACCACCTCAGCCATCTTGGGGTTTTCGGTTTCCGAGATAAGGGTCGTCAACGCGCGGGCAAGCGGTAGCCCGGCATCCGTGAGGTTCGCTAACTGGCGAAAAAAGGTGTTCACATCGCGCTGGCGGATTCTGCGCAACCGTTTTGTCGAGACACTCTTTCCAGCCTCATCTCCTTTGTGCTCTGTGACAGCGAGCGGATGGTATCCCATTTCCCGGAGCCTGTTGACCGCTGCTTGCTGGCTTTCGGCTTCGAGAACACCTGTCAGCATTTCGCTGGGGCTCTTTTTCACCTCGTACTTGTACAGAGGCATCCTACGCCTCCACCGACTCAGGTTCGACGACGAACTCGACTTCACGCGCGACGTTAAGAACCTCTTCGAACGTTGTCGCCCCCTGAACGATCCGTCCCCAACCGTCCTGAAGGAGGGTTCTCATGCCGAGCGATCGCGCTTGTTCCTTGATGACGTTTGCAGGAGCTCGTTCCATCGTCAGCCGTTTGATGTCCGGCCAGAACGGAAGTATTTCGAAAATCGCCTGACGCCCCTTGTACCCGGTAAACCGGCACTTCTCGCATCCAGCCGGACGGTAGAACGTCGCGTCCTGCCACTGTTCCGGAGAAACGCCAACGCTTCTGAACACCTCGTCATCAGGTCTGAAGGGCACCTTGCACTCTTTGCAGAGTAAACGAACCAACCGTTGGGCGATACACGCAATGATCGTCGAGGACAACAGGAACGGTTCAACTCCCATATCAATGAGGCGGGTTATCGCACCGGCAGCATTGTTCGTATGGAGCGTGCTGAATACGAGGTGTCCGGTGAGCGCCGACCTGATGGCTGCTTCCGCCGTTTCGTAATCGCGTATCTCGCCGACGAGCATGATGTCCGGGTCGTGACGGAGCATCGAACGTAGCCCGCGCGCAAAATCGAACCCTATCTTCGGTAGTACCTGCATCTGGGTCACGCCTGCGAGTTGGTACTCAATAGGATCCTCGATCGTGATGATCTTCTGGTCTATGGAGTTGAGTTTGTTGAGACTTGCATACAGCGTTGTGGTCTTGCCGCTGCCGGTAGGTCCCGCAACCAGTATGATTCCGTACGGTCGTTCGATCAGCTTCTGGAAAAGAGCCAGATCGCGTTTGGAGAAACCGAGCTGTTCGAGGCTCAGAAACATGCTGCTCCGGCTCAGTATCCGGATGTTCACCGTCTCGCCATGCGGTGTGGGCAAAATGGACACGCGCAAGTCATACTCGTCAGTGCCGAGGTTCACCCGGATCTTGCCGTCCTGCGGCAACCGTTTCTCGGCAATGTCGAGATCCGCCATTATCTTGATGCGCGACACAATGGACGGGTGAAACTCGCGGATCGTCGGTGGAACAGCCGCCTGGTGGAGCACGCCATCTATCCGATACCGCACGCGCAGTTCCCGCTCGAACGGTTCGATGTGAATATCGGTCACACCGCTCCGTATAGCCTCAACGACGATCTGGTTGACGAACTTCACCATCGAAGCGTCAAGCGAGGCGTCCTCCAGGTTTTCCGCTGGGTGCTCATCAAGTACGACCGTTCTGCCTTCCGTTTCGGCTTCGCTGAGTATCCGTTCGACCGTTTCGGCGCCTATACCGTAGTGTTGCGTTATCGCTTTCGCTATCTCGTCCGGGCTCGATACGACGGGTTCCACCCGTCGCTTGAGCACCAACCGCAACTCATCGAGAAGATGCGTGTTCTGCGGATCGCATACCGCCACACGCAAGATGCCGTCCCGAACGGCAACCGGCATGAAACTGTAATGCGTGACAAACCGGGCAGGTACCTCCTCGATAAGAGCACGGTCTATAGAACAGGCTGAAAGTCTTACGTACGGCAATTCTAGAAAATCAGCGAGCGCGCGATAGAGTTCCTCCTCGTGACCAAACCCTAACCCGACGATGGCTTGCTCGAAAGAGCCCCCTGTACGCCCCTTCTCTTGACGGCCCGCCTCAACTTGGTCTTCCGTCAGGAGTTTTCGTTCAATGAGGTAATTCTCGAAAGACTTCTTTTTGACCATGATATGTGCTCTCGGCGACTCTCAGTATCTCGGCGGAACTCGCGGTTCCGCGGATCACTCCGGAGTACTGTCGCTGTGCGTCCCCCTGTACCGATGCTCCTCTTTCGCGGTTCACAAATTCACTTCATGACATGCGGCGTGAAAAAGATGAGCAGTGCAGTCGAACCCTCAATGTTCTGCACAACTACAGTTTCTCCATCTTTCGCTCTGATACGACCTTCAGCGTTAAAGTTCGAGAACGTCAGGTTGCCTTCGCCCAGTTTACCTTCAACATAGTTCAACTCAATGCTGTAACTGAAACAGATGCGCTGTTCCGCATCAATCCCTTCCAGGTTCACTGTGAGCTTACGTCCCACTTCTCTCCGCTCGACGCGTGAAGCAGTCGTCTTCCCGTCGCCGACGCCGGCGGTCTGTTCAACTGGAATCGTCTTTCCGGAGTAGACATTCGTCGGTGCGGCGCCTGTGATGATCCATGCTCCATTGTGCATCACGGTGGATTCCCCAAAAAATTTCAGGCATTGAAGGATCGCCGCAAATCCTTCGGGTTTCGCCGTGCCAGACGACTCGGCAGCCGGTCTTTGCGCAGGGGAAGCAAGTACCTCTGGCGGCAACTTGACTTGCCAGCCCACCTTGTCTGCCGACCGAAGCTCCACTTTGACAACATGCTCCTCCAACTGTACGGGGCTATCAAGCCGGTAGAGTGAAACGGCTTTTTGAACCTGCCTGATCAGAGGAGGTCTCCCAAGAACGTCGGGTAACTGTGCGGACACAGCATATGTCACGGACAGCACTATCGCGCAACACAGAATCCCCACCGTAACAAGGTCCAACCGAGACGCCCGAGCCATAGCTCCTCGTGACAAGCACCCGCATTTCCCATCTTGCTTCGCCTCGAAAATCGCGCCGGTTCCACTCATCGTGCTTTCCCCTTTCTGTCTGATACCAGTATATCACATTTGCCGGTTTCAGGGCGGCATTGGGCCTGCCCAGCCGTACGAGCGACCTCCTCTTTTCACACGATTGCTTTTCTATGTATGACCTACACCTATTCCTTACGAGCACTCCCCTACAGGATCATAGCTATGTCAGGACCGCGACTCCTCTCCCGTCGCCGACGCGAGCACAAGCCTGTTGATCCGCGACTGAGCCTCGAACGTCCTCATGCTGTCCGGATAACTGTCGAGCACGGTCTGATACTCGCGACGCGCCTGCTTAACGTTCTTGAGTTGGTCGCGGAATATGTCCCCTATCGCCATGTGCGCGAACGCAGCCACCTCGTTCCTTCTGCACCGAGCGATCACCTTTCTGAGCGCTTCCACGCGTTGCTCGTCTGAAAGCGATGCTATGGATGCAGTCTCTGCCGCCTCCGGTCCGTACCATTCGGTCACGGCCATCTCGTCAAGAGCCAGCTTCGCCACGATGGTTCTCGGATACATGTGTATCAGTCGCTCGCACGACGCGAACGCCTCGCCGCGGTCTTTCGCCCGGGCTTCCAAGAAAAGCGAGATCGGTTTGAATCCATACCGTGCGCTGTCGTCGAGCATCGCCAGCTGCGTCTGAACGAGAGACTGCGCTCCCACCTTGTTCACGGCATCAGCGTAGTTCGATGCAAGCTGATAGTACACGTTACGTGCAGCATTGAAATCACCCAGTTTGGCGAAATAGATGTCGCTCAACTTAAGCATCGCTTCAACAATATGCGGTCCATCCGGGAACCGTTCCACAAGCGAGGCGTATGCCGCCGCGGCGTTTTCATATTCGCCCGCTTCAAAACAGGCTCCTGCAAGATCGAACAGGGTCCGTTCTGTAGTCTCCTTCAACTCCGAACTCGCAAGCTCCGCCTCGTATTGCCGGATTGCTTGCGGATAGTCGCCGAGCTTCTCCTTCGCTATGAAGGCAACCATCTGACGAGCGCGAGGCGCTATGACACTATCCGGATACCGGTCAAGCAGCGCGTTGTATGTGCTGGTCGCATCGGCGAAATTGCCCGCAGCAACTTCTGTGTCGGCGTTTCGCGCAAGGAGCCACGCTTGCCTCTGTTCATCGTCTAACGGCATCAGACCCACAAGCACGTTCTCAAACGCCGAGATTTTAGCAAACAGGTTCGAGTTCCCTTCAGCAGCAAGTTCTACCTTGAGCCCGCCGAGCTTATCCAGGACGCGCTCGGTCTCAATCGCCTTCCTCATGGTCTCCAACTGAGCGGCAGCTTGGGCGAGTCTCTTATAATGAGAACTGCGCAACCCACCGTACATCGCTGTGGATGCCCCGATCAGAATGCCCAACACGAGCGCACATGCCACATACGCAGCCTGCCTCAATCCGATCGGTGCCCATACCGTGCTCGTACCGGTTGGTTTTGCACCTGAGACCTCGATCCCGCGACGCACCATCGTCGGGAACAACTCCTCGAACCGTTCAGGGTACGCGACCTCCGGCGTGGCGCTGTCAACCAGACGCAGGAGTTCTTGACGGCTCTCTAGCTCGCGAGCGCACCGTGAACATCGCTCAAGGTGACCATGGAGCCGAACACGATCCGACTCGTCAAGTTCACCCCAAAGATACGATGCTATCCGCTTTCGCATCCTGTAACATCGAAACAACATAGGTTCACCCCCTCATAAAATCGCGACGGACACCGCGAAGTTCGTCGCGCAACTTGCCTACCGCCCTGAACAAATGCGTTTTCACGGTTCCTTCCGTACAGTTCATGATTTCAGCTATCTCCTTTAACGGAAGCCCCTGATAATGCCGCAATATGAATACCATCTTCTGTCTCTCAGGCAATGTATCTGCCGCAGCACGTATCAGCGTTCCTAATTCTGAGTCTGACGCCCTATCCGAAGGTTCTTCTACATGAGAATGCCTTTCGGCACCTCCGTATTCCAGTACCATAAGCTCTTCAGGATCAACAGCTTGAGGCGTCCGTTTGCGCCGCCGTAAATAGTCTATTGACATGTTCACGGCTATCCGCAACAGCCATGCTCTGAACGGTGCTGTCGGCTGCCAGGTGTAAAGCGACCGAAACGCCTTTATGAAGGCGTCCTGTGCGACATCTAGCGCATCTTCCCTGCTCTTGACGAACCGGTAAGCAGTAGCATAAACTACCGACTGATAACGTCTTACAAGAATATCGAAAGAACCCGACTCACCTCGAAGCACTTGCTTAACGAGCAGTTCGTCCTCATGTTCTTCAAACACAGGTCGCTTGTCACTTTCCTGCATTAGAGAAACGCTCCGTACCTGCCAGAAGTTGACAAAACCCTATAGTCCCGAGCTGCTTCCAGCGAAATGCCCTCGACTCATTCCCTGTTGTTACGGGCATGTCTCGTTTTTCTACCTGTCGCCCTTCGAGAGATCGTCGCTACCTGACCTCTGTGCTGCCAGTAGGTTTCAGGTATCACCCGCCCAGCGAGCCGCCTCTTCAAAGCGCTTTCGAGCTTCCTGATAGCGTCCGGCTTTAATGAGTGCTTGCACGAGCAGCGTGCGCGCTAGACCGTATCGCGGCGCCCGAAATGCTGCGTCCGAATAGTGCTTTGCTGCTTCATCGAAGTTGCCCTGCGCCTCGCACGCCGAACCAAGGTTCATATGAACCCATGCAGAATCGTAATCCCTAAGGGAGCTAGTCAACTCGCGTTTTGCTTCAGTGATCATACCACGCTGGAGACATACACGACCGAGGTTCGCTCTGATAAACCCATTTCGCGGTTCCCAACGAACCGCTTTGTGGAACTCGTCCAGCACGGCATCAGATCGAGGCTCTGCTGACTCCATGAGCGAAGCGGATGCCGCGTGATAATCTGCGATATACGGTCGAATCACGAAACTGAGGAAGAGAATGCCGCACGCGGTTACACCGAGCGAGAGAGCCGTCTTCGAAACTGAATGCCCGGGCAACCGCCACTCTCTGGATCTACTAGGAGCAATCCCCTCGATACCCGTAACGACAGCGAGCAGGAACATGAATACCAGAGCGTGCGTAACGATGTGGAATGGAAAGTTCGTTGCCGCGAAAACCGCCACGCCAACAAGCCCCGAGAAAGCCGAGAGCACGAGACACCGCAAGGTGCAGTTCGGCAAGCAATGTGACGGTTTCCCAAGAGACCGACAGAGCACCACGATCACCCAGATGAGCACTCCAACACCCAGCACACCCAGTTCGCTCGCCAGTTGGACGTAATCGTTATGTGCGGTCTCAATATCGAGATCGTTAGGTTGCAGCCAGCTTGTTGGTCCGAGCATTACCATGAACTTGCCCAGGTATAGTTGAGCATAATACGTGTACGAACCGAGCCCGAACCCAAACAGCGGTCTGTCCGCAACCATCAGCAGCGCTGCCCCCCAGAAAACTGCTCGTAGGTTTACGCCCGGCTGGGACATGACGAACGACGATTTTGCTCTCGTCAGGGTATCCGTCTCGCCGGTGCTTGTTCCCGGTATTGACGACTGCACAATTACAGAGACCACGGCAAGGAGCAACGCTAGGAGGATCTGGACCCTATGCGCGTTCAGCACCGTCCTGAGTTCCCGGCGTCTCAACATGCTGACGAGAAGAAAGGTGAGCGCACCACAAGCGCCAAGCCATACACCCCGCGTCTGACACGCCAGCATTGCGTAACCTATTACCGCAAGCCCAATGAAGTAACCCCATTTTGCCCATTTCCGCCCACTCGCCAGGAGAAGTCCTATGCCTACCGGCAACACAGGCAACAGGTAACCCGCAACGCCGCTATCGTTCCCGAACGTCGAGTACATCCGTTGCGGGTTGCCCGGATAGCGCGGAAACAGGTGAGCTAACCCGCCACAAAGCTGGATGAGCGACAGCGCTGAGACGATCACGCCAGAAAGAAATATCGCGTTAAGCCCGAGCCGAAACTCACGTCCATGGAAAAAGACGCTCACGACGATAAAGAAGAACACGAACACAGTCGCCAGTTTCGTAAACTCCACTGCTGAACTGTGCGGCGTCGGCGACCAGAGCACCGAAACTCCGGCAAGTGCTGTCAAAACCGCCACGGGCAGCAGAACTGGGCTGGTACGGAAACGGAATGAACCTTTCCAGACCGCGTTCACAAGCCAGTAGCAAACCATAATGGTCATGGCGAGCTGGG
>Ga0315277_10006092_pt1 | contig 15863 bp, 10 predicted proteins | sample YL17G05_15_MG_FD_203695 | JGI IMG/M metagenome (GOLD analysis project Ga0315277, IMG submission 203695) | Sediment microbial communities from Yellowstone Lake, YNP, Wyoming, USA - YL17G05_15 | ecosystem: Environmental > Aquatic > Freshwater > Lake > Sediment | place: USA: Wyoming | collected...
TCAAAGGCCGACTGGAGCTGGCGCAGCTCCGCTTCCCTTCCGACGAATACTCTTCGGTAGAGGGGGTTTTCCGCCAGTGCCGCCGCTTCCTTTGATGAGACTTTTCCCACCTTTCCGGCCTCAATCGCTTCAATGGCTTTCAGTACCTCAGTGGCTGACGCCGGTCGCTTCTGCGGGTCTTTCTCCAGAAGCCGCAGGATGAGGGCAGCCAGGGCTGGAGATAGCTCAGGGCGGTGCCAGTTGGGCGATACCGGCGGTGTATTGATATGCTGTCCGATGATGGCCACCGCATCATCACCGGTAAAGGGCGGCCGCCCGGTAACCATCTCGTAGAGCATCGCCCCCAGTGAATAAAGGTCAGCCTTAGCCGTGATTTCACCGCCCATGGCCTGCTCCGGCGGCATGTAGTAATACGTGCCCACCATCATGCCCTCATGAGTCAGGCGGGGAAGGTCTACGGCCAGAGCCAGGCCAAAATCTCCTATCTTAACTGTTCCGTCGGCACTGAGCCAGACATTGCCGGGTTTTATATCGCGGTGGATAATCCCCTTGCCGTGGGCATACTCCAGGCCCCGGCAGATAGCCTTGGCAATGTCCATGGCTTTATCAAGGGGTAGCCGGTGCTCAGTTGCTTTCTCAATCAAGCCTTCGACATCACCACCAGGCATGACAGGGATAACGATGTAAGGCTGCCCTTCATGGTCCCCCAGATCGTGGATAGTAACAATGTTGGGGTGGTCGCCGAGCCGGCCCATCGCCCGGGCTTCGCGGGTGACGCGGATTCTGGTGGCGTCATCCAGTTTTTCAGTCTTGATGAGGGCAAAGGCCACATCACGGTCTAGGAGGGTGTCATGGACGAGGTAGACTTTCTTCTTGCCTCCCTCCCCGAGGAACTTCTTGACCTGATAGCGGCCATTGGCAAATGAGGTGGGCATAAGCGAGGGTGGGGCTGTCTCAGGTGGCGGCTCAACTAGAGAATGGCCACATGCATTGCAGAATCTGGACCCCTGGGGATTCTTCTGTCGACACTGCGGACACACTAGCTCCGGCTTGAATTCTGCCCCGCATCCATTGCAGAACTTGACTCCCTCAGGATTCTTGTATCCACACTTCGGGCACTTCATCAGTAATACCCTTCCACCGAGCTACAGTCTATGACCGTCCCTTAGGAATGTCAAGTACCTCGTATACGAGTCATTTTTATTTAATCTTCTGGTCAGGCAAAAGAAAGACTGAAGGTTTTGGAAAAAGTCCTACCTTTTATCATGCGCGGCTCACTATGGATAGAGCGGGAACTCTGTGGAATTTGGCGCAAGTGAGCGTCAAGCTTGGCACGATATAGCAGGCGTAATCTCGCTAGCCAGCTTGAGCTCTTGAGTATAGCTCTTGTCATACCCAAAATCAACTACATTTTAAGGTTGTCGGGCAAGTGATGATATAATCAGGAAAATACAAGACGCCTTTAGGAGAACAATATGATAATCGATATTCATACTCACCTTTTTAATTCTGATATTGTTGCCCAACCTTTTTGGGATGGTTGGGCAGAGGTTGGGGCGCTGAGGATTAATAGGCCATTGGAAAAGGTGCAAAGACGATTGCCGGAGTTTTTGGATATTTCCGGTGACATGTTAGTCAAGGATATGGATGCTGCCGGGATTGATAAAAGTGTGCTATTGGTGATTGATTGGGGTCTGGCTCGCCACCTTGGTGAACCCAAGCTAAGTATTGAGAAGATAAACAAGGTTTATGCTGATGCGGTGGAGAAGTATCCCCAGCGATTAATTGCTTTTGCCGGCATAGACCCTAGAAGAAATAAAGCTGCCGAAATGATTGGAAGATTTCTCAAGGAATGGGGTATGAAGGGGATTAAATTCCATTCAGCTGCCGGTTTCTATCCCAACGATAAGGCATGTTATCCCATTTATGAGAAGGCATTGGAATACGGGGTTCCTGTTCTGCTTCATACCGGGGAGACGCTGAAACCATTTCATTTTAAATATTGCCAGCCCATTTATGCGCAGGAGGTAGCCATGGACTTTCCTGACCTGCCCATCATCATGGCACATACCGGTGGATGCTGGTACTCGGAAGCAGTGGCCATCTGTAACAACGCCACAAATGTTTACCTCGATTTATCTGTATGGCAGTCGCGGCTCCTCCGCCCTCTGGAATTTTACAGAGCTCTGAGGACATTGTTAGACTCGGTCTCATGGCAGAGAGTGCTGTTCGGCAGTGATTACCCCTTTCTGAAACTGCTAATTAATCAGGAAAGGTGGGTCAGAGCCTTTACCGAAATTCCCGACTCGGTGAAGGAACAAGGAATCGAGTTTAAAGACGAGGAAATCGCAGGAATAATGGGCGGCAACGCCGCTAAAATCTTAGGACTAGCAAAATAAGCAGATGCGTGAGTTCTCCATCTTTCTTATCCAGCTTTGACAGGGCGCTAAACGTTCATCCCTCCGCTGATGACGAAGGCGCCGCCGGTAACGAAAGAAGCAGCGTCGGAGGCCAGCCAGATTACCATTTCAGCCACTTCTTCAGGTTCACCCCATCTCTTCAGAGGTATGTTGCCCTGTAGTGTATCGGCGTCTTTCCGGGCACGCAATTCTTCAGTCATGGCGGTCTTGATCCAACCGGGGCAGACGGCGACTACCCGGATGTTGTCCCTGCCATATTCAGTCGCCGCTGCCTTGGAAATTGCCACAACAGCATGTTTGCTTCCGCTATAGACGGACAATCTCTCCGCGGTGGACACCCCGGCGATGGAGGCGTTGTTTATAATGACCCCGCCACCTCGTTCCAGCATCACCGGTATTTCGTATTTCATGGACAACCAGACGCCCTTGAAGTTGGTGTTCACCACCTCGTCAAACATCTCTTCGGTCGTCCGTATCAGGCGGGCCATTATGCTGCCTACTCCAGCGTTGTTAAAGGCGATATCCAGACGGCCGTATTTTTTTATGGTTTGGTGCACCATGTTTTCAACTTGCGAGGCAATCCGCACATCAGTTTGGACAAACATCGCTTCGCCGCCGGCCTTTTTTGTCATCTCCACCGTTTCCTTCCCCTCCTTTTCCCTGCGGGCAGCCACCACCACCCTGGCGCCCCGTTCTCCAAATTTGATTGCTGTGGCGCGGCCGATGCCGGAACTCCCGCCGGTTACCAGTACTACTTTTCCCGCAAACGTGTTCATCTTTGGCCTCCTTTTTGCTTACTAAATTAATGCCAGACTCTGTTTCATACTTAATGTTAATTGGACAACTTTATCACCGATGAGCGCACAACCGCAATATGGCGGAGCCTCCCAACTCCAGAGATTGCCGCGCCCCGACAAGTCGGGGCTCGCAATGACACTTCCTTTCTGTCGTTGCGAGGAGGTTAGGACTGAGGAGGGACTTTCCCCAGAGACAGGTACAGCTCTTTTTTCTCATCATGGGACGGGAATAATTCCTCCAGCAGCATTATTTGCCCTTCGGACTTGAGTTTAGCTAATCCTTCGAGGCATTCGGGTTTGGCAAGGCTGGGGGTCCATTCCCGACAAGCTTTAGGACGCGAGGGATATATGGTGCAGCGGGCTTTCCCATCCGCATCCCAGGCCAGGAAGATGCAGCCTTTCTTTATTTGCTTGAGAAGGTAACCTTCCTTTATTGGCACCTTCACGGCATACTTAGAGATGCACTTTGCTCCTGATATTCCCAGCGCAGAGGCAATGTTCTCTATATCTTCGGCGGTAAGCGGAGGTTGATAGCAGGTGCAGCAAATGCCACAGCGAAAACAGGGGATGGGAGTTTGTTCCGTTATGGTAATCGCTTTTCCTTCTATTGTCTTTATAATTGCTTTCTCTATGGACATAATAAGAGTCCGCTAATAGCCCAAGCCTATCTTCTTGGTTATCTCGGCTTCGTCGAACAAGTGGTGTAGCCCTTTCAGGAAAGAAGTTGAGCCGTTATCCAATAGCCACTGTCCGAACCTTGCCCCCTCTAGCTCAAGCTCGTCAGGCGTGATTCCAGGCTTGAATATCAGCTTAACATAGCCCTTTTCCTGAGACTGGGCAACGATGAAAACTCTCGCCTCGCTCATTCCACCTCCTTTACATCATTGAGAAGAAATCAGACTCAATATCTTCTCGTGAAGCTTTTTGTTGGAGAATAAAAGGTCGCTTGTTTGAGGCTTCCAGGGATTGCCCTGAAAATCGCTAACCTTGCCACCGGCTTCTTGAACTAATAAGACGCCGGGGGCGACATCCCAGGGCTCAATCCTGGTGGTGAAGTAAGCCTCTCCTTTGCCGGCGGCTACCCAGGCTGTTTCCAGCCCAGCCGAACCTAGCTTGCGTATATCGGTAACCCGGGGGTAGACCTTATGCAGAAGCTTGCCTGTTCTTTCCCGGTTTCTCTCTCCACCTTCACAGTAGAAAATGTAGCTCCGGCTGAGGTCTGATACATCGGATACTTGAATCTTTACCCCGTTTAGATAAGCACCTTGGCCCTTTTCCGCAAAGTAAAACTCATCAATCGCCGGGGCATAGATTACCCCCAGTAGAAGTTCGCTGTGGTGCATCAGGGCTAGGCATACGGAAAAGAAAGGGTTAAAATTGGCAAAATCGCCTGTGCCATCCAATGAATCTACAATCCAAAGCCAATCAGGGTCGCCCTGGATAAAACCGTTTTCTTCAGTGAGCAGGCTGTGGCGAGGATAATGTCTCTTAATCTCTTCAATCATTAACCTGTCCACCTCTTTATCATATTTGGTGGCTGCTTCCTTAGCCGTGCTTCGCTCTTTAAGCAAAGCCCAGTCCTGGCGGAAATGCTTCATCAGGGTATCGCCAGCCTTTCTGGCCAGGCTCTCAATTAGTTCCTTCATATGTTTCTAGTTATTTTATCATTGCTGCTAAAATAGCACTAAGCATAGAGGTCTTCCGATGAGTATGGACGGAAGGACTCCTGTTTAGTTGACATAACAATCTGGATGTGTCAGGAGGTGAGCGAATGGCAATAGCCGAGATAAGCGTTGTCCCGTTAGGAACGAAGACTCCTTCAGTCAGCCAATACGTGGCACGGGCGGTTAAGGTCCTGGAACGGGAAAAGGACATAAAGTACGAGATAACCGCAATGGGGACAATTATGGAAGGTGACTTAGACAGGATTCTGGCAGTGGTGAAGAAGATGCACGAAGGGACCTTTGGGGAAGGAGTTGCTAGAGTGTTGACCACGATTAAAATTGACGACCGGCGAGACAAGGCCCAGGGCATGAAGGCGAAGGTGGACTCGCTCAAGAAGAAGTTATAGTATCAGCTTAACGAGGACATTGATATTTTTCGTATGAATCTATCTTGTTTGCTTTCTTTGCTCAAAGAAATGCCTGCCTACAGACAATTGGTGGGGGAGCTGTCCACAGTAAAGGGTGAGCATAAAGCAATCATACTTGATGCCGCCAGGCCCTACTTGATTGCCGCTCTTTACGAAGAGCTTAATTTGCCCATCATGGTGGTGAGCGGTCAGCCTGAAACTGCCCGAAAGCTTCATGAACAGCTTCGAGCCTGGTGTTCACCTTCGGCCGAGTTGCATCGTCTCCCTGAGCTCGACTTCCTGCCTTATGATAGTTCTCAGCTATCGGCTGTTAGCTATCAAATGCTGGAGAGGTTGAGGGCATTAGCCACCTTAGCTCTTTATGAAGAGAGCGATAAACCTCCCTTGATAGTAACCTCGGCTCTGGCAATCATGAGTAAAACCATCCCGCAAAGAGATTTTGTGGCTGCCTGCCATATTCTAAAGCAGGGCATGGCTGCTGACCCCCTGGATCTACTGCGCCGATGGCAAAGCATGGGCTACGAAATGGAGGACGTTGTCGAAGTGCCCGGACAGATGAACAAACGGGGTGGCATTATTGATGTCTTCCCCCCTTGCAGCCAGTTGCCAGTTCGCATAGAGTTCTTTGGCAACCAGATAGAGGGCATGAGGTGCTTCGACCCGGAAAGCCAACGCTCAACCAGCCCCATATCCTCGTTGATTATCACCCCGGCCAAAGAGTTTATACCCAGGGCTGATAGCTCTGAGGTGGTGGCTGGAAGCGTATTTGATTACCTTGGCGGTGATGCCTTGCTTGTTCTCGATGACCCTGAAGGAATTGAACTTGCCGTCACCAGGCTAAACGAAGAAACTCAAGAATTAAGAGCCACAAAGATGGAAAGCGGTGAGCTGCCTCAGGACTTGCCCTTTCCTTACCTCACCTGGGAAGAATTAGAGTCGCAGATGAAAGAAAGGGATAGAGGAAGGAAAGGTGCTCTTTTTTTGGCGCTGGCAACATGGGATGCTGCCCAGGGCTCTGGACAGGTTTTGCCCTTCATCAGAGCTCAGAGTTATGGCAGCCAACTGGAAAGGTTCCTCAAAACAGCTGGGCAAATGGTGAAACAAAGACAGCGCGTGTTCGTAGTTAGCCATCAGGCAAATCGTTTGGCTGAACTTCTCCAGAAAGAGGACATTCACACTTCGCCCTCATCACAGATAGAACAGATACCTCCGCCCGGTTCAATCACCGTGCTCCAGGGCTCACTGGATGGAGGCTGGCTACTGGATGACAGGCTGACCCTTATTACTGATGTCGAGCTCTTTGGCTTTGTGAAGCAGCCGCGAGCAGGCAAGAAGAGGCCAATACCTCACCAATGGTTTCTTCCTCAATTAGCTCCCGGCGATTATGTCGTCCATGTTGACCATGGCATCGCCAGGTTCCACGGTCTGGCCAGAATGTCCTCCGATGGAGTGGAGAGGGAATACCTTGTTTTAGAGTATGCCGCTGGTGACAGGCTCTATGTGCCTACTGAACGGATAGACCGCGTCAGTCGCTATATCGGTGCTGGCGACCAGGCACCACACTTGAGCCGTTTGAGAACCCCGGAATGGCAAAGGACCAAGAACAGGGTGAAAGAATCGGTGGCGGAAATTGCTCAGGAGTTACTCGACCTTTATGCTGCTCGGGAGGTAGCTCCCGGCTTCGCCTTTTCTGCGGATTCACTATGGCAACAGGAGCTGGAGGCATCATTTCCTTATATGGAAACACCAGACCAGATTGAGGCAATCATGACGGTTAAAGAGGACATGGAAAAAGCTAAGCCCATGGACCGGCTCATCTGTGGAGACGTGGGCTATGGCAAAACCGAGATAGCATTGCGTGCTGCCTTTAAGGCGGTTATGAATAATAAGCAAGTAGCTATCCTGGTCCCGACCACCGTGCTGGCCCAGCAGCATTTCATTACCTTTACCGAGAGGTTGCAAACTTTTCCCTTAAGAGTAGAAATGCTGAGCCGCTTCTGTCCCCCGGAAAAAGAAAAGGAGATCCTGGAGGGCTTAGCAAATGGTATCGTAGATATATGCATTGGCACTCATCGACTGTTGCAAAAAGACGTCACATTCAAAGACCTGGGACTGGCGATAATCGATGAAGAACAACAGTTTGGCGTGGTGCAGAAAGAAAAACTCAAGCAGATAAGGAGGGAAGTGGACACTCTGGCTCTCAGTGCTACTCCCATCCCACGCACCCTTCACATGTCTTTAACCGGAATCAGAGATATGAGCGTTGTGGGAACGCCTCCTGAAGAACGCCTGTCTGTCCAGACCTATGTCGGGGTTTATGATGACACTCTGGTCAGGCAGGTGATATTGCGTGAGCTGGAGAGGAATGGTCAGGTCTTCTTTGTTCATAACCGCGTTCAAAGCATTGCTTGGGCTGCCAGAAAATTACAGGATTTAGTGCCCGAGGCTCGAATAGCCATAGCTCATGGGCGAATGCCTGAAGAGCAATTGGAAAAGGTGATGACGGATTTTATCGCTGGCAAGTATGACATTCTGGTGACCACCACTATTATCCAGTTAGGTCTGGATATGCCTAATGTTAATACGCTGATTATTGACCGGGCGGACAGGTTCGGCCTGGCCCAGCTTTATCAGTTGAGGGGTAGGGTGGGGCGGGGCATCAACCAGGCTTATGCTTATTTCTTCTTTGAAGAGGGGAAGCAGCTGACCCCCCAGGCTTATAAGAGGCTCAGGACTATCTTCGAGGCTACCGAATTGGGTTCGGGATTTGGTATCGCTATGAAGGACCTGGAAATTCGAGGAGCGGGCAATCTTTTAGGTGTCAAGCAAAGCGGGCATATCGCGGCCCTGGGCTTTGACCTTTATTGCCAGTTGCTGGCTGAGACAGTGGAGGAGTTGAAAGCAAAGCAAGCTGGCGAAGTGAGGGAAAAGGTCATTGTCGGGGAAGAGAAGCAATCTCCCAGCATATCCCTGCCCTTAGATGCCCACATACCGGAAGAGTATGTTTCCAATTTAAATACTCGATTAAGCCTTTACCACAGACTGGCCAAGGTGGAGCATATCGAGGAAGTAGCCGACATAGCTCAGGAATTTGAAGATAGATTCGGTCCTTTGCCCGAGCCTGTGGATAACCTTCTTTACATAGTGAAAATCAAGGTTCTGGCTACGAGGGCTAAGGTAAGCTCTATTTCCACACAGGGGAGGCAAATTGTCATAAAGCCCCAAGAAACTGTCATTGCGGTGAGCCAAAGCTGCGAGCCGAGGGCGCGGCAGGAAGCGAAGCAATCTCTAAGCAAAGGCTACGATGGCGCAATTAAAATAGGTGTCACACAAATCAAGTTAGATACCAGGCTCCTGGGGGACAGATGGACAGAGGTTCTGGAGGAGATACTAAGGTCTAATTGCGCCTATAGCTCTCCGCATAATCTCGTATAAAACCTCTCCCTCGAAGGGAGAACAAAAGTTCATTTCATCGCCCCTCAGTTCTAGTACCATTTTCTATCCAGAACAGTACCAGAACAGTACCATTGGGTGATTGTATGCTGGGATACGGTAGGTTAGATTGGGATAGATTGATTAAGGAATAGATGGAGTAGGAAATGGCAGATTATGAGAAGATGGACAAAATGCTTACGCCCAGGGAAGTAGCCGAGCTCCTCCACGTCCACACCAATACCTTGAGGCGCTGGAGTGATAAAGGAAGAATAGTGGCCTACCGCATCAACCCTCGGGGTGACCGAAGATATAGGCTACAAGACATCGAACGCTTCCTTGCCCAGTTTAACCTGGCTGGGGATAGCGCCCGCAGAGTTCGCTGAGCTGGGGAAAATCGCAGGTCAGTTGCCTGCCGAGGTCGTAGAGGAGCCAAAAGCATCCTCTCCTAACCTCTCTCTTGAAGGGAAAGAAATAGGTGAGTATGGCATTAGGGAGGGTGTCATTGCGAGTCCCGATTCATCGGGACGAAGCAATCTCTTGGCTATCCCGGGCATTGGTTGGTCGGTATACATTGTGCAATGATGATAGACACTCTTGCGCATAGGCGCTTGAATCTGTGAAGATAGTTTGCCTTACTGCGTCTTTTGCAGGCATTGTAGGCATCCTAGGCGAAGTTGACCCAACATCTGTAGATGCGATAGACTTTGTGAAACAGTACCTCGCCCAATCTTCTATTTTAAGTGACTGGGGTAGAGCGAAAGGGCAAATCTGTTGAGTTCTTGAGTATTCTCTATAAAAAAGTTCTCGAAAGGAGTACTTGAACACGAACCGGTTTCTGCCGATGGAGGATGGCCGAGAGAGGATAGAAGCATGAAGAGCGATAGAAGAATGAAAAGGTATCTTGTCCTGCTCCTGTGTTTGTCGTTGCTCTCTGTTTCTTTCTTCAGCTTGGCTGTTTGTGCAGATGATTCCGTAAGTTCCATAACAGTGAAAGTGGGATTGTATGAAAATAGTCCGAAAATATTTACCGACCAAAAAGGTAATGCTTCAGGATTCTGGCCTCCCATCATCGAGTACATTGCGGCAAGGGAAGGTTGGGAAATAGAGTATGTACACGGGACTTGGACCGAGTGTCTTGCCAGGTTGGCGAATAATGAAATAGATATAATGCCGGACGTTGCATATACCGAGGAAAGAGCCACACTATATGATTTTTCAAAGGAGACTGTTTATGTGAGCTGGTCACGGGTGTATGCCAGAAAGGGAGTTAATATTGAGTCCATCCTTGACCTCGAAGGAAAGAACGTGGCGGTATTGCGGGGAAGTGTCAATGTAGAAGGACCGGAAGGCATAAAGAAACTTGTCAGTACGTTTCATGTTAATTGTGTCTTTATTGAACTGGATAGTTATATCAGGGTCTTTGAAACGGTAGACAGCGGAGAGGCTGATGCCGGGGTTGTCAGCAAGGACTTTGGTAATCTGCACGAAGCGGATTTCGATGTTGTGAAGACCGCAATACTCTTCCAGCCGGCTTCCCTCTATTTTGCTTTTCCAAAAGGTTCAAGCGTAACACCATACCTTATCGAGAGAGTCGATGACCGTGTGAAGGAGCTTAAGGAGGATACAGACTCTGTCTATTACCAATCTCTGGAAAGATGGTTGGGGATCCAACCTGTCGGGAAAACTGTGATCCCTGTGTGGGTAAGGTGGGCTCTCTTAGGAGTCATAGTGGTGGCATTCGGGTTTGCTGTAATGAGCTTCTTCCAGAGGTCTCGGGCCAGGTCCAAGAGCAAAGAGCTCATAGTAGAAACCGCCGAGCGTAAGAAATATGAGGAACTGAACAAGCTTAAGAGCGACCTGCTCTCCATGGTGTCCCACGAACTCCGTACGCCGCTGGCCACAATCAAGGGTTATGCGACGATGCTGGTGGACTATGATGAGAAACTCACGAGCGATGAAAAAGTTCAATCGCTGATGTCCATTGACAAAGCAACGAACCGCCTTACCTATCTGGTGGATCAGCTGCTGGATATGTCCCGTGCGGACGCGGGACTTCTGAAACTGGAAAGGGAACCTGCCGATCCTGTCACGGTGATACAGCAAGCAGCAGCAGAGGCCAGATTGAGGGTTCCAGATTATCGCTTTGAAGTGGATGTGCCAGCGGAGGGATTGCCGTTGGTTCGCATGGATGTCACCCGTATCCGGCAAGTGCTCGATAATCTGTTGGACAACGCCGTCAAATATGCTGCCAATGGGAAAGGCGTAGCAATGTCAGCGCGCCAGCATGATGGAGCCATTGTTTTCAGCGTAACTGACTATGGCCCCGGAATACCCGAACAAGAGTTGGAGCGTATCTTCGACCGGATGTACCGTATAGAACAGCAACCAGGACCATCGGTGAAGGGGTTGGGCCTAGGGCTCTCCATCTGCAAAGCGTTGATAGAAGCTCACGGAGGCCGCATCTGGGCAGAGAGCCAACTCGGCAAGGGTAGCCGGTTCATTTTCACCCTGCCATTAGGGAATTAAGAAGACAGATTGAAAAAACTCAGTAATAAAGAAAGTGTTTTGGCTATGGAAGCGGGTGCTGCGATTGAGTATGTTGTTGGGGCTCTCAGCGACGGTGCGTTAAGTCAGTCCATCACCCGGACATTGCGAGGTGAGTAAACATGTCGCCAAAAATAACCAGGGTTCTTGTCGTTGATGACGATGTGGAGATCCTCCGTCTTATTAGGCGGGTGCTGCAGATTGAGGGCTTTCATGTTACCGTAGCTGAAACCGGTGAGGCCGCAATACAGGAAATGGAGCACCAACAGTTTGATCTGCTAGTTCTCGATTTGATGCTGCCCGGTATTGACGGTATTACCGTATGCAAGCACATCCGCAACTTTTCTACGTTGCCTGTCATCATACTAACTGCAAAAACTAGTGTGGAAGAGAAGGTGAAAGCACTTGAGGCATGCGCCGATGACTATGTCACAAAACCTTTTTCAACACAGGAGCTTCTGGCCAGGGTGAGGGCGGCGCTCAGGCGTAGTCAGATGACCTTTCCTGCTCCATCAAGTTCCAGAGTGGTGAGCGGTAACCTGGAGATTAACTTTTTGGATAGACGGGTAGCCATTGCCGGAGAAGAAATCAAACTGACGCCAACGGAGTTTAATCTCCTCCAGGAACTGGCTGTGCATTGTGGCAAGGTACTTACCCACACCTACTTGCTGAACCGTATCTGGGGCAGCGAGTATCGCGACGAACTGAGGTATCTCCACGTCTTCATTAGCCGGCTGCGGAACAAACTGAAGTTGCATGAGGAGAATCAACAGATGATCGAAAGTATTAGCGGCGTCGGATATCGTTTCAATATCCTGTGAATCTAGCTTGAATATCTCCAAGTCTGGTGGCGCTCGTTATCGGGCGCCTTTTCGTTTTTGTTGATAAATTATTGATTTTTTGGCGGAAATATTGACACATTGTTGAGTATCCCGGCCTTATGCTTTCAGTGGTGGAACGGAGACAAACACAAATTATCAGACTAATTTCAGGAGGATGATAGGAGAAAAGTCCCGATTGGGAAGAAAAGTTAAGTTTAGTATATTGACTTCTTATAGAGACAAAATGTATAATTTGAGTTCTCGCCCTGCGGGCTTTTCTTGATGTTGTTATTTTAAGACCGAGAGGAGGGTTATAGTTTTAGAAAAGGAGTGGTGGGGCGGGTGAAGGGCTTAGGTGCGGTAGGTTATTCAAGTTCAAGCATAAGAATTAACGAGTCCTAATTAATTTACGTGCGTTGTGCACAGGATAAGGAGGTTTGCGTATAAGTTTTTAATATTCTAATACATTCAGGATGGGGCGATGAGCTATTGTCCGTAGGTGGTCACTTGAGCAATAGTTAGCCAATAGTGAAACCGACTTCTACAGAGGTCGGTTTTTGTTTTTATGAATTTCAGAGAAGGGGAGGTGATACATTCAGAGAATAAAGACAAAGCAAATCCATATTCGAATACGAGAAAAGGAGGTCTTAAAGTAAAGTAATGAAGCATAGAACTAAGTTTATTACAAGGCGCCCAATAGTCGGGATGATAGGCGCGGTACTGGCCATTATCCTGGCTCTGACCCTGGCGTCTCCTGTCTTCGCGGCAACGGAATATGACATTCGAGGCGCAGGCAATGTGACAATTAATGGTGCCATCTTCGAGGAATACACGCTTGCGGGGTCGACAGGGACTGGTGTCTTTCATCCCTTCCTGCAAGTGAACGGAAAGGGTGGTCACCCCAAAAGCCCAGTATATGGTTTTAGTACTGATATTGATCCGCTATCCGACTTCTGCGTGAGTGGTGTGCCGGGTACAACGGGTATATTCTACACAACTGAACCCACTTATCAGGTATTATTGAGTGAACTCCCGATCGTAACTCATAACGGCACCCTGTATGTGGAGTTTATGCTTGATAGCAACCAAGCTAAGAATGACGCTAGTCGGCAGCTATCCTGGGACCAGTTAAAGGTCTATCAGACCAACACTACCGCAATTACTTACCCTCAATTAAGTGCTCTAACACCAATCTGGGACCTGGATTCAGGGACCGATAGGTGGATTCATTTTGACGCACAGTTTGGTTCCGGAAGCGGACAGGGAGACATGAGAATATTAATTCCAGCCTCCCTTTTCAGCCCGTCATATAAATACGTCATAGCCTGGGTCTCGTTTGGAGGTAATCCCGGTGCCGATCCTTGCGCCGATGGTATTGAAAGTGCCCATCCTAACGACGATGGTTTTGAAGAGTTCGGCTATATTGCGAAACCCGTAGGCTGTCTCGAGCTAACCAAGTCGCTTTCCATACCGGGTGGTGTTCCTCTAGGGCCTCTTGACGGCACGTTCACGGTTAACGTGGCAAATGCCGCTGCTGGTTATAGCCAGAACGTGACCTTCACCATGGTCAATGGTGTCATCACCTCTACCAACCCGGTCACCCTGAGCGGACTTACACCGGGCACCTACACCCTCACCGAGCCTGGTATTCCGGCTTACTGGACGCCGAGTGGTCTGGGCGATGTGACAGTTAGCGAAGGCGTCACTTGTGCCGCCCGCACTGTCACCAATACCTTCCAGACCGGCTGTCTCAGGATAGTTAAGCATGTGGACCTGAGCAGCGTGGTAGGGCCTATAGCCAACATTCCTGACGTTAACTTCATCATCACCATCACTGGCCCATCTTATCCGACCGGTCATAACCTGACATTCAACCTGGTCGACGGCGTTATCTCGGGTGCTCAGGACCTTTCCAGCCTGATACCCGGTCAGTACACCGTCGCCGAGACTCCTCCCGCCGGCTGGACCAAGGACAGCGTAGTGACCTCACCAGTCATGGTGACAGCAGGAGCTGCGTGTGGCAGTATTGTGGTCACTGTCAACAACAGCCCCATCCTCGGCTGCCTTGAGGTCACCAAGGAAATTGCCGCTGGTGCTATGGAAGGCGAACTGGCCGAAGTGCCTGATGTTGACTTCACGGTGACGATCACCGGCCCATCCTACCCAACCGGGCATAACCTCACCTTCCACCTGATCAACGGTGTCGTAACCTATGATAATGAAGCTGATGATACAGCCTGTCTCTGCAACCTCATTCCCGGTAATTACACAGCTGCCGAGATAGCTCCCGCTGGCTGGGGGGTTGCCAATATTACAGGCTCTCCGGCTGCTGTTGAGGCAGGAGATCAGTGTGGCGATGTCGTGGTCACGGTAACCAATAGCCCAGGACTCGGCTGTCTCAGGATAGTTAAGCATGTGGACCTGAGCAGCGTGGTAGGGCCTATAGCCAACATTCCTGACGTTAACTTCATCATCACCATCACTGGCCCATCTTATCCGACCGGTCATAACCTGACATTCAACCTGGTCGACGGCGTTATCTCGGGTGCTCAGGACCTTTCCAGCCTGATACCCGGTCAGTACACCGTCGCCGAGACTCCTCCCGCCGGCTGGACCAAGGACAGCGTAGTGACCTCACCAGTCATGGTGACAGCAGGAGCTGCGTGTGGCAGTATTGTGGTCACTGTCAACAACAGCCCCATCCTCGGCTGCCTGGAGATAGTAAAGCATGTTAACCTGAGCAGCGTGGTAGGGCCTATAGCCAATATTCCTGACGTTAACTTCATCATCACCGTCACTGGCCCGTCTTATCCGACCGGCCATAACCTGACGTTCAACCTGGTCGACGGCGTCATCTCAGGTGCTCAGGACCTTTCGAACCTGATACCCGGTCAGTACACCGTCACCGAGACTCCTCCCGCCGGCTGGACCAAGGACAGCATAGTCACCTCACCAGTCATGGTGACAGCAGGAGCTGCGTGTGGCAGTATTGTGGTCACTGTCAACAACAGCCCCATCCTCGGCTGTCTCAGGATAGTTAAGCATGTTGACCTGGCCTGCGTGGTAGGGCCTATAGCCAACATTCCTGACGTTAATTTCATCATCACCGTCACTGGCCCGTCTTATCCGACCGGTCATAACCTGACATTCAACCTGGTCGACGGCGTTATCTCGGGCGCTCAGGACCTTTCAAACCTGATACCCGGTCAGTACACCGTCGCCGAGACTCCTCCCGCCGGCTGGACCAAGGACAGCGTAGTGACCTCACCAGTCATGGTGACAGCAGGAGCTGCGTGCGGCAGTATTGTGGTCACTGTCAACAACAGCCCCATCCTCGGCTGTCTCAGGATAGTTAAGTCTGTTGACCTGAGGAGCGTGGTAGGGCCTATAGCCAACATCCCTGACGTTAACTTCATCATCACCGTCACCGGCCCGTCTTATCCGACAGGCCATAACCTGACATTCAACCTGGTCGACGGCGTCATCTCGGGTGCTCAGGATCTCTCACTCCTGATACCCGGTCAGTACACCGTCGCCGAGACTCCTCCCGCCGGCTGGACCAAGGACAGCATAGTCACCTCACCAGTCATGGTGACAGCAGGAGATGAGTGCGGTGATGTCGTGGTTACTGTCAACAACAGCCCCATCCTCGGCTGTCTCAGGATAGTTAAGCATGTTGACCTGGCCTGCGTGGTAGGGCCTATAGCCAACATTCCTGACGTTAATTTCATCATCACCGTCACTGGCCCGTCTT
>Ga0315277_10006093_pt1 | contig 15863 bp, 4 predicted proteins | sample YL17G05_15_MG_FD_203695 | JGI IMG/M metagenome (GOLD analysis project Ga0315277, IMG submission 203695) | Sediment microbial communities from Yellowstone Lake, YNP, Wyoming, USA - YL17G05_15 | ecosystem: Environmental > Aquatic > Freshwater > Lake > Sediment | place: USA: Wyoming | collected...
TTCCCATCTTCGCGTTAGAGCCCTGAAAAATCACTCACGGACGCGTCACACCGGCTTTGTTGCTTGCCAATATCACTGCGGAAATCCGTCCTTTACCTCACGATGATCCGCCTTGCTCTGCCGGCGTATCAGTCACCCGTCTCTCAGCGCCAATGAACCGGCAGTCAAGTGCAGGAGTGGGGCTGTAAGCGTCATACTCACAGCCCCGACAGAAAGGGTTTCACGGTACGCCTCCATGCCTGCCGTCTCTTGCAATTGTACAATAACTGAGTCTGCAGTGGAATTGTGGCAACCACGTATATTGATGAAAAAAATCATGAATCGAACTATTAACGGAATAGGTGCGCCAGAGACTTGGCGGACTGCCAGGCCTGTGGGGATTGGCGCAATGACGCTGAGGCGTGGACGAAGCGAAGTTCTGACAATCGAAGCCCAAAAGAAAGGAGTGCCAGACATGATTACACATTGATGAGACAAAATGCTTTGTAGAACGTTGCCGGACGACTATAATCACTGCCGGCCCCACAGCAGCCTGAGCTATATGACACCGGCGGGCCTTGCCGAACCGTGTCGCCGGGCCGGTTGCGTCAGGTCGCCTACGCCAGTGCTCGATGGAGTACAGGACTGTGGAATCCTCTCATAGGCACTGGACCAAGAAAAGGGGGCAGATCAGTATTCCGGAGTATTGACATCGCTGCTCCTAAATAATAACGATGCGAGGGCAAAATAGGCGTTGATTAGGAGGCATAAAAGCCCATGCGGGACGACCAAAAAACCAAAAAGGAATTATTGCAGGAAATCGATGTTCTACGTCGCAGTGTTACTGAGCTCAAACAGGCCGAGACAGCATTAGAACAATCTGAGAGACAATTCAAGGAGCTCTTTGAAAACTTGCCGGTTGGGATGTATAGAACCACCCCTGCCGGCCGCGTAATTCTGGCAAATCCTGCGCTTGTGCGGATGTTGGGATACTCATCTTTCGAGGAGCTCGCTCAACGCAACCTCGAGGAAAAGGGATACGAACCGCGGTACTCGCGGGCGAAATTCAAAGAGCGAATTGAAAAGGAAGGCCAGGTCGTTGGACTGGAGTCGGCGTGGGTAAAACGTGACGGGACAACCCTGTTCATTATTGAGAATAGCCGAGCCATTCGCGACGAGGATGGAAATACGCTCTATTATGAAGGCACCGCAGAAGACATCACCGATTTTCAAGAAGCCGCAAACGATATCAAAACCCTTAAGGACCAAGTTGAGTTTGTACTTGGCGCAACAAGAACAGGCTTGGATATCATCGACTCGCAATTCAATATTCGTTTTATCGACCGCGAATGGCAAAAGATATACGGCGATCCGAAGGGTAAAAAATGCTACCAATACTTTATGGGCCGAAAGCGGAGGTGTCCGGATTGCGGAGTTGTAAAGGCGCTTCAAACGAAAAAGGTCGCCGTTACAGAAGAACTTCTCCCTAAAGAAGACAATAGGCCGATTCAGGTAACAACCATACCTTTCCAGGATGCAAAAGGCGAGTGGCTCGTTGCTGAGGTCAATGTTGATATCACCGAGCGCAAGAAACACGAAGAAGCCCTGCGTGGCATCCTCGATGCCACTACTGAATCTATTTTTTTGATAGACAGGAACCTAAACATCGTGTGTGCCAACAGCACCGCCGCCAGGAGATTCGGCAGGACAGAGCAAGAGCTTGTGGGAATTAGAATTCGAGACCTTATATCTGCTTCGGCGCCGGCAGATTTGACAGAATCCAGAATGAAACGACTTGATGAGGTTATCAGATTGGGCAAACCTGTCAGTTTTGAAGACGAGCGGGCAGGAATGGTTCTTAAAGCCAGTATGTACCCCGTATTCGATTCTAAAGGACATGTGTCGTCTGTAGCAGTTTTCAGCAAGGATGTCTCAGAGGAGAAAATAAGCAAAGCGCAGTTGGCGGAATCGCGAATTCGCTATCAAGCGCTCTTTGACAACGCCCCCATAGGGATTGGAGTATCCAATAAAGACGGCCGCGTCCTGGAGTTCAATGAGGCGATGCAAAAGATGCTGGGCTACTCTTATGCCGAGATGAGAAAAATTCGTCTCAAAGATACATATCTGAATCCTCGACAACGGCAGGAAATGCTTAAAAGGTTGCAGAGTGATGGCTTGGTGCGCGACTTCGAGGTCCGGCTAAAGCGCAAGGACGGCACGGTCTATGATGCGAGCCTCACCGTAATACCATTCTTCCTATCCGGCGAGAAAGTGAACCTGACAGTCCAAAGAGACATAACTCAGCAAAAGATGGCCCAAGAGGCGCTGCGGGAATCCGAACAAAGATTTAAGGCTATTTTTGACAGCACAAGCGACGGGATATTTCTTCATGATTTGGAAACCGGCGAGTTATGGACATGCAATAAGGCCTGTTTGCAAATGCTGGGTTATACTCAAGAAGAATTTGCGAAATTGACCATCCGAGATTTACACCCCAAAGAAGACCTTCCTTCTATTCATTCACAGATTCAAGAATTCACAACAAGGCGAAAGGTGATACGTCGTGATATCCGATTTAGGCGAAAAGACGGTAGTATTTTTTTCGCCGATCTTAGCCCAGACCCCATAACACTTGGCGGCAAAAAATATGTATTGGTTGCCATTAGAGACATTACCGAGCAAAAGACGGCCCAAGAGGCGCTGCAGGAATCCGAACTAAGATTTAGAACTATTTTTGATAACACAAGCGACGGGATATTTCTTTCGGAGTGGAAAGGCACCAAAATCTCGATGTGCAATAAGGCCTCTTCGCAGATGCTGGGTTATACTCAAAAAGAACTTGTGAATTTGACTCTCGAAGATTTACACCCCAGAGAAGACCTTCCTTATATTCGTTCACAGATTCAAGAATTCAAAAAAAGGCGAAAGTGGATGCGTCATGATATCAGATTTAAGCGAAAAGACGGTAGTATTCTTTTCGCTGATCTTAGCCCCAACCTGGTAACACTTAGCTTGAAAAAGTATGCATTGATTGCCATTAGAGACATCACCGAGCAAAAGAAAGCACAAGAGCAGTTGACTATCAGGGACAAGGCCTTTGCATCATCTATCAATGCTATTGCTTTTGCCGACCTGAAAGGAAAACTCACTTATGTTAACAGATCATTTCTGCAAATGTGGGGATACAAGGACAGTAAGCAGGTTGTTGGAAAGTCAGCAACGAAATTCTGGCTCAAACAAAATGAGGCTCGCAAAGCAATGCAAGGCTTACTCAAGCGTGGAAACTGGGTGGGCGAAATGACCGCTTTGAGAGAAGATGGTTCTACGTTTGAGGCTCAGGTTTCTGCAAGTGCGGCTAAAGACGAAAACGGTACGATTATCTGCATGATGGCTTCATTCCTGGACATCACTGAATCCAAACGAGCAAGGACGGAGCTGAAGACATTCGGCGAAAAAATGGCCCGGACTGAACGTCTGGCATCACTTGGAACCTTAAGTGCGACCATTGCTCATGAACTGACGCAGCCTTTATCCGTTATCGATCTATCCATTGAGAATGCTCTTGAAGAGCTGAGGGCAACATCCTGTGATAGGGCTGTTACAGAGCAGCTCAAAGATAGTCTGTCTGGGGTCGCGCATATGACCTCAATAATCGACAGGTTTCGCAACTTTGCCAGGAGTACCTCGACTGAAAGCGTTAGCAAAGTGGATTTGAATGCTGTTGCAGAAAGAATTGCAGCACTGCTCAGTGAACGTGCACGGAGCGCAAGAGTTTCGTTGCTCGTCAAAGACATGGACAAACTACCGGCCGTTATGGCCAATGAAAAAGATGTCGAGCAACTGTTCTTTATTCTCCTTGATAACGCAATACAAGCTGCCGATGGCAAAAAACACAGAAAAGTTCAGGTCAGCGGCTCTGTGAAATGCGGGCTCATGGAGCTGCGATTTTCCGACAACTGTGGAGGTATTGCCCCCGAACATATTAAGCGCCTTTTTGAGCCGTTTTTCACTACTAAGGGCCCGGGCGAAGGAACAGGACTGGGACTCTGTATTGTGCAGCGTATAGTAAACCAGCTTGACGGCAAGGTCTGGGCAAAAAGCAGCCTCGGCAAAGGCACGACTTTTTTCGTTAGGTTATCCAAGACCAGGGCAATACCCAAGGCCAACCCGCCAGAAGAAATCCTATAAGAATACGTAGTTACCACAATATACGAGATTATCACCAAGGTCATATAATGAGTGTTTATTCATCATTCCCGCCGGCAGTGGGCTGCAATAGCCCGGGGTGTGAGCCGGGCAGGGAGCTAAATGTAAATAGCCAACTTTGATGTTCTCAAAGTGGTTATGTATTTCCAAAATGGTTAAGGCAAAGTCTATTAAGGAAGGCGAGAAAATGAAGACAAGAATCGGCATTACAATCATTCTATCAAGTCTGGCGGCGCTGTTGGTATGCACGGGGGCGGTACAGGCCAAGCCTAAGAACGTCATCTTCTTCATCGGGGATGGGATGGGCCCGGAGCAGGTCGAAGCGGCCGCGATATACGCCTACGGAGCGCCGGGGACATTGTCGTTCGAGTCGTTTCCGTACCAGGGGGGGCTGACAACGTACTCGGCCAATTCGAGCATAACGGATTCGGCCGCGGCGGCAACCGCTATGGCAACCGGTATCAAGGTCGATAACGGCGTAATCAGCATGGCGTACCCCGGCAACGGCAGCGATTTGGAGACATTGCTCGAATACTACAAGTCACTTGGCAAAAGCACCGGACTTGTAAGCACTTCATACTTGACAGACGCTACTCCAGCGGCCTTCGGCGCACATGAGCCGACCCGGAGCAATACTTCTCAGATTGCCGTCGATTACCTGAATCAAACCCAGCCAAATGTGCTGTTTGGGGGAGGGGGAAGCGGAATGACACCAGCGGCTGCTCAAGCAGCCGGCTACACGGTGGTGACAGACCGCGCAGGTATGCTGGCCTTGGATACGGAAGCTGTAACTAAGCTCTCCGGACAGTTCGGCAGCGGCCAAATGCGTTATGAATTCGATGGTCTTGAAAGTCAGCCGCATCTATCTGAGATGACTGCAACGGCTTTGAGTATCCTGGACAATGACGCCGACGGCTTGTTCCTGATGGTTGAAGGAGGAAATATCGACCATGCTTGTCATAATAACGACCTTGCGCGCACCATACCTGAAGTGAGTGAGTTTGCTGATGCTGTCCAAGTGGCAGTCAACTGGGCGGCGGGCCGCAACGACACGCTGATACTCGTCGCCGCCGACCACGAAACCGGAGGCCTGACGGTTACCGCGAACAACGGCGCAAGCGTTCTGCCCGGCGTTACGTGGGGGGGCACCGGACATACGGCTGCGAACATCCCGGTATATGCCTGGGGCGTCAACGCGGAACTGATTTCCGGGGTGATGGACAACACCGATATGCTTGCCGTGGCGGTCAGCGATGAGCCTATTGAGCTGGTCAGCCCGGCATATGACGCGGTTAATGTATCGACATCGCCGAGCCTCGAAGTGATAGTGCACGACCCGGACGGCACAGGCGACCCGCTCGATGTAACCTTCTTCGGACGGGAGAATCCCTCGTTCACCGTAGTGGTTCTGCCGGACACCCAAAAGTACCTCTTGAATGCAGCTTATCCGCAGATATTCACGAGCCAGACGCAGTGGATTGTCGATAACGCCGTCTCTGAGAATATCGTCTTTATGACACACGAGGGCGACCTCGTCGATACCTGGAACAGTGCGACCGAGTGGGGCAACGCAAACGACAGCATCAGTCTGCTGGACGGCGTCGTTCCGTACGGATTGGCGGTCGGCAATCACGACAAATACGAGAATCCGGCCGACCCGATGTACGACACGGTCAGTACATATTTCAACCAAACCTTCCCTTATACAAGGTATGAAAGCGAGCCGTGGTATGGCGGGCATTATCCTGCGGCGCCCGATCCGAATGGAAACTCCAATAACTACCAGCTCTTCTCCGCCGGCGGCGACGACTATATCGTCCTGCATCTTGAAGACTACCCCACCCCAGCGGTTATCGCCTGGGCGGACGGCGTATTGAAGGCCAATCCGGCCCGCAAAGCCATAATTACCACCCATGGCTATATGGATACAGGCGGCAGCTACACCGGCAAATGGGGCAGTACGCAATACATCAGGGACTTGGTTACAGCGAATGACAACGTGTATTTCGTACTATGCGGACACTTCACAGGGGAGAAGGCCAAGACCACCACCGTCAATGGGCGTCTGGTCCATGAGATGATTGCCGATTATCAGGGCCGAGCCAACGGAGGCGACGGCTGGCTGCGAATACTGCGCTTTGAGCCGGATGAGGATAAGGTCTATGTCAGGACATATTCTACCTGGCACGATGCTTATGAAGCCGACTCAGGCAGCCAGTTCACGCTCGATTTCCCGATGAGCGGATACACATTCGCCGCTATCGGGACGAACAGCGGCGTGGCCAGCGGCGCGAATACATCTATCACGTGGCCCGGCCGCCAGATGGAGACCAAGTACGAGTGGTATGTAACGGTTACGGACGCGACGGTGGGGACAACGCCGGGGCCTCTGTGGAGCTTTACCACGGGCTCGCCAAAGGCCGGCAATCCCAATCCGGCCAACGGTGCAACAGGTGTGGATGTCGATGCGGACCTCATCTGGAGCCCGGGAGTTACCGCCGTCAGCCACGACGTCTATTTCGGGACTGATGCGGGCAATCTGCCGCTGGCCTCTGCTCAGCAGCCCGGAACGACCTATGACCCCGGCACGCTCCAACAAGGCACGACATACTACTGGGCAATAGATGAGCATGATTCCGTCGGCGGCGTTACGGTCGGCGATATCTGGAGCTTTACGACGACGCTGCCGCAGCCGGTGTCCATAGTCTCAGCAGGGGCCAACTGGAAGTACTTCGACCAGGTCGATTCCGACCAAGGCGCATGGTACAGCCTATCCTTCGATGACAGCTCGTGGGTGCAAGGACCGGCACAGCTCGGTTACGGCGACGGCGATGAGGCAACCGTCATTGACGGCAGCCCCATCCGGGCGTCTTACTACTTCCGCCGCACCTTCACCGCCGCAGAGGCTTATGACAACCTCGTCTTGAACGTGGTGCGGGACGATGGATGCGTCGTCTATCTTAACGGTGTTGAAATAGGACGCTCCAACATGCCGTCCGGCGGTATCTTGTGGAATACCTGGGCCGCAAGCGTGACAGCCAACGAAAACAACTGGTGGGGCATTCCGGTCGATCCCGCCGTTGCGATTCAACCGGGAACCAACGTGCTGGCCGTCTCCGTCCACCAGGCGACCTCGACGAGTACCGACGTGAGTTTCAATCTTGAGTTGCTGGGAGTTGTCGCGCCAGGCCGACCCGTGGCCAATAACGACAGCGATACGACCGACGAAGACACCCCGGTTACGATTGACGTCCTCGGCAATGACACGGATCCGGATAATGATCCGCTGGTCGTGGATTCCGTTACGCAGCCGGCCAATGGGACCGTCGTGAACAACGGCACGGATGTCACCTACACGCCGAATGGGAATTTCAACGGCGTCGATACGTTCACCTACACCGCTACGGACGGAACATCTTCGAGCAATAGCGCAACGGTAACGGTCGCCGTCAATGCCATCAACGATGCGCCCGTCGCCGAGAACCAAGCGGTAGCGGCCAAAGAGAATACGCCGAAAGCCATAACACTCACCGGCACCGACGTGGACGAGAATCCTCTTACATATTACGTCGTTGACGTGCCTATCCACGGGCTATTGACCGGGACTGCACCTAATTTGGTCTATACTCCGACCACAGGTTACACGGGGCCCGACCGCTTCACGTTCAAGGCCAATGACGCCACCGTTGACAGCGAACTTGCCACAGTAACAATAACGGTCAATGCTAACAGCGCGCCTGTGGCGAATCCAGACAGCTACAGCATCGATGAGGACGGCACACTTAATGTCGATGCGGCGGCGGGCGTGCTGTTCAACGACACCGATGCAGATGGGGACTCGCTTACGGCTATTTTGGTTAGCGATGTTACGCAGGGCGTGCTGACGCTTAATTCCGACGGATCTTTCACCTACACTCCTACCGCCAACGTCAACGGTTCAGACAGCTTCACCTACAAAGCAAACGACGCAACCGCGGACAGCGCGCCAACAGCGGTCTCGATCACTATAACACCGGTGAACGACAATCCAGTCGCCAATGACGACTCGGCAACAACCAATGAGGATACCCCGGCGACGATTGACGTTCTGGGCAACGACACGGACTTAGACGGCGATTTGCTGTCGGTGATTTCGGTCACTCAACCGACTAACGGCTCCGTCGTCAACAACGGCTCAAACGTGAGTTACACGCCGAACACAAACTTCTTCGGCAGTGATTCATTCACCTATACGGCCGGCGACGGCAACGGCGGAAGCGACTCGGCTGTGGTCAATGTTACGGTCAATCCCATCAACGACCCGCCGACCGCCGACGCAGGGATGGATCAGACCGTCACCGATAGCGACGGAAATGGCCAGGAAACCGTGACGCTCAACGGGTCCGCTTCTTCCGATCTCGACGGAACTATTGTCTCTTACGAGTGGGATATCAACGGCGACAGTATTACAGACCTGACCGGGATGACCGTCCAGGCGACTTTCGCCGTCGGCACGCACGCCGTCGCACTCACCGTCACCGATAACGCCGGGGCCGGCGCAAGCGACAACGTTTCGGTAACCGTGCTGGAACAACCGGCGGCAATCGACGATACCGCAAACAGCGACATTATCGTCAGCGGGACAATCACTTCCGGCAGTTACGCATCCACGGTGGTCAGCGACAACGCTTATGAGGCAATCCGCGAGATTCGGCAGGGGAACGCAAGTTCAGGCAAATCGCTGCTGGAGCACAAGTGGACTGTCAACGTTACGGGCGGAAGCGATGTCAGCTTCCACGTGGAGGCGTATCGCACGGCCAACAGCGAAGGCGATAATTTTGTCTTTGCATATTCGACGGACAACGTGACTTATACGAATCTGCTCACTGTCACCAAGACCGCCGACGACGGCACGCTTCAGAGTGCAGCCCTGCCGAGCTCTCTGAGCGGCACGGTATATATTCGCGTGCAGGACACCGACCGTACGAAAGGCAGAACCAGCCTCGATACCATTTACATCGACCGGATGTTCATAAGGTCACAGGGCTTCGGTCCCGATACCACCGCTCCTTCGCCCGACCCGATGACCTGGGCTGTGGCGCCTTATGCGGCGAGCAGCACGTCGGTCTCTATGACGGCGACGACGGCGTCCGACCCGAGCGGAGTCGAGTATTACTTCGACTGCCTCACCGTCGGCGGGCACGATAGCGGCTGGCAGGCCGGCGCGACATACACCGACACGGGACTGACGCCCGGCGTCGAATATACGTATCAGGTCAAGGCGAGAGACAAATCACCGAACCTCAACGAGACGGCTTTCTCAAGCCCCGCCTCAGCAACGCCTCTGGATGCTCCGCCGGCCGCCCCGACCGGACTGGCCGCAACGGCGGGCAACGGACAGGTAAGCCTGAATTGGAGCGATAACGGCGAGCCGGACCTCGCAGGCTACAATATCTATCGAGCGACGGCCGCCGGCGGGCCATACACGCAGATCAACGGCGCGCTGCTGACCGCCAGCGACTATTTGGATTCGGCTGTCGTGAATGGGACGACGTACTATTACGTTGTTGCCGCAGTGGATACGGGCAGCAACCAGAGCGGGTACAGCAGCGAGGTCTCCGCCACGCCGAGCAGCGTATCGGCCGTCTTTGTAACCTCGATCGTAAACCGGCCCTTTGTGCCGGCAGGAAAGAGCGTCAAGGCCGTCGCCGGCGTAACAATCAGCGCTGCTCAGAGCGGCGGCGCCGTCTCCGGCGACTGGTACTTCAAAGGAGCGCTCGTCCAGACGGGAGCCGCCGGCACCACCAATGCCGCCGGATACACGGAGATTGTCTCGCCGCCGGCAAGGGCAAGCGCCGGCGATGTCTTCAGGTTCGTCGTTACGAATGTGACGCTCACCGGTTATGTCTATTACCCCGGCCAGAACGTCGTCTCGGAGATTCTCATAACTTATCCCTAAATTGCCAGAGTAGTACATGTGTATGGTTTCAAAGGGGCGGCAAGATAGCCGTCCCTTTGTCTTTTTACGCACTTGCACTGCGACTTTTAATGCAAACTTGCCCATAGTGCCGAAGAAAAGGAGCAGCAGGGCACTGAAAAGCCGGTGTGTTGAATATCCGTCTTTGAAGAGGCCCTGTTGACGACAAGAACGGCGAGGCGAATCGCAAAAGGGCTTCCAAATGGGCCTTTCTCCTCGAAGAAAGTCGGTCAGCTCTCTCGTACTCGGCACAATCGCTGCCGCGGCAGTTTCGGATTGACGATTCGCTCACCTCAGCGTAGAATCCGCATCGGTATCGTAAATAATAGATGTACGGCGACTGAGCTTCTTGCACGGGGCGAGAAGGCGGTTGCCGGAATAACTGCAGCTTACGGAGGTCAAGTAATGCAATCCTTGAGAAACAACGAGTCTGAGAAAGCCTGCCCGAGGTCGCGCGGCTGTCACACGCGCCAAACGAAGCGTCGCTGGCCGATATGGATACTGCCGATAGTGGGATTGGCGTCGCTGATATGGTTTTTGGTGCGTGTGGTCCCCAAGCCATCACGGGCTGCATATCCGTGCCAGCGAATCGCCTTCCCGTTGGCATCCGGCTTTGTAATCTGGCTGACCGGGTTGGCTGCATCGTGTGCGGCTTTTAGAAAAGCCAGGCTCATCGCCGCCAACAAACGATACGTGCTTGCAGTCCTGCTTCTTGCCGCCGGCGTCGCAGCGATTTGGCTCGCAATAAGCTCGACGGGTGAAAGACTTGTATTGGCCGAGGCTCAGAACGTCAATGAGCCGATAGGCGTGGCTAAAGGGATTAACCCCGGGCGAGTCGTCTGGGTGCACGACCCCGATGCCACCGACTGGGAAGGCCCCGGAAACGGCCACTGGTGGCAAACCGAGCATACGAACCAAGCTGCGGTCAGCCGGATGATGTCACGGGCCTTGCAGCAGCTTACCGGCGCGACCGACGACGCGGCGGCGTGGGATAAACTCTTTAAGCATCTCAACAATACCCGCGGCAAGGGCGACGTCGCTTATAAGCCGGGCGAGAAGGTGATGATCAAGGTGAACTTCGTCGGCTTCATCCCGTCCCACGGCAGCGTCAACGTGGCCAGTTACGATCTCGAGCAGAATAGGGACTATATGAACACGTCCCCGCAAATGATTACCGCCCTGCTGCGGCAGCTAACCGGCGCCGTGGGCGTTAAACAAGCCAACATCTCCATCGGCGACACCCTCGCCTATATCGCCCACGACTATTACAACATCCTGCACAAAGAGTTTCCCGACGTCCGCTTTGTCGAGCAAGGCGGCAAATTCGGGCGAATCAAGGCCGCAGAATCCAAAGTGCCCTTATACTGGAGCTGCGACCCGCAGGAGACAAAGCAGGATTACATCCCCGACTGCTTCGCCGAGGCTGAGTACCTGATCAATCTCGCCAACCTCAAGGCCCACACCGGCGCCGGCGTCACCCTCTGCGCGAAGAACCATTACGGCTCGCTGATAAGATACCCCGTGGCCGACGGCTACTACGATATGCACAAGAACGCATTCGCTCAGCAGGTCGGCATATACCGCCCGCTGGTCGATCTGATGGGCCACGCGCAATTCGGCGGCAAAACGGTACTATACCTCATCGACGGATTGTACAGCGGCATACACCCCAAAGACAAGTCCCCGCAAAAGTGGCAATCGCACCCGTTCGACGGCGACTGGACCTCCAGCCTGCTCGCATCCCAGGACCCCGTGGCCATCGACTCGGTCGGCTTCGATATGGTCCGGGCCGAGTGGGACGACCCGGCGGGCAGGGTCGGCGTTGACGATTATCTCCACGAGGCTGCCCTGGCGAATAATCCCCCTTCCGGAACGTTTTACGACCCGGACCACAAGGAGAATGTTAAAAGGCTGCCCAGCCTCGGCGCTCACGAGCACTGGAACAACGCCAAAGAGAAGGAGTATTCCCGCAATCTGGGGACAGGCAAGGGCATCGAGCTTGTAGCCGTGAAGGGCCAAGACGCCGCCGAGGAGAAAGGCGTCATTGCACCGGGAGCTAAAGTCGTCCTGCTCGCCGACGGTTTCGCATTCACCGAGGGCCCCGCCGTCGATGCCGAGGGAAATGTCTTCTTCACCGACCAGCCGAACAATCGAATTCACAAGTGGTCGGTGGACGGAAAGCTCTCGGTATTCCACGATTCGCCGGGCAGGGCAAACGGCTTGTACTTCGACAAGAAAGGCAACCTCATCGCCTGCGCAGACCTCAATAATGAGCTTTGGTCGATTGACCCCAAGGGCAATGTCACTATCTTAGTCAAGGACTACAAAGGCAAGAAGCTAAACGGCCCCAACGACGCCTGGATCGACCCCAAAGGCGGCATCTACTTCACAGATCCTCTCTATAAGAGACCCTACTGGAACCGCGGGCCGATGGAGCAGGACGGCCAGCACGTCTATTACCTGACGCCGGACAAAAACCTCCTACGTGTTGCCGACGACCTGGTCCAGCCCAACGGAATAATCGGCACGCCCGACGGCAGACTCCTGTACGTAGCCGACATCGGCGATAAAAAAACTTATGTATTTGAGACGAAACCCGACGGCACGCTCGGCGGCAAGAAGCTCTTCTGCTCGATGGGCTCGGACGGTATGACCATCGACAACGAGGGCAATATCTACCTGACCGGACAAGGCGTTACCGTATTCGACAAGGCGGGCGAAAAAATCGAGCACGTCGCCATCGACGAAGGCTGGACCGCAAACGTATGCTTCGGCGGCAGGGACATGCAAACGCTCTTCATAACTTCGTCCGATTCGCTTTACGCAATAAAGATGCGAGTCAAAGGCGTCCGATAGATACCCGCTGAAATGAGTCACTTAAACTGACCGTTCCTGGGTCAGATTCTAATGTAACTACAGTTTTGACAACAGGATAAGAGTATCTGTCATTCCTGCGAAAGCAGGAATCCAAGTATATGAAAAATGGGTTGGCCATGGCTTAACCACAGTGTTAATCTGTGTAAACTTGTGCCTTAGGTAGCCGTGTCAAAAAACCAGAATCGGTCAGTTTGAAGAGTACCCAAGATTCGCTGTGAAAGGAGTCAATAGTGAAGATGAAGCTCCTGTTCGTTCTGACAACGCTCTGGATTTCGACCGCGCTGGCTTTGGCTTCGTCGCCCGTGAACGTGGAAATCCTCAACGTCCAAAAGATATGGGATCAGGCGCCTCACAATGCCTTCACCGACCTAATTCGTTGGAACGATAGATTCTACTGCGCGTTCCGCGAGGGCAGAGGCCATGTCTCGACCGACGGCAAGATTCGCGTCCTCGAATCGACTGATGCAAATACCTGGGACTCGGCAGCTCTCGCCTCGCTTGAAGGTTACGACCTCCGCGACGCCCATTTGTCGGTAACACCGGACGGCACGCTTATGCTGATTGGCGGAGCTGCGCCGCGCCTGAAGGATAATCAGAGCGCGCCTACGGGCACGTTCGTCAGTTTCTCGAAGGACGGTAGAGAATGGAGCAAGCCTGAAATCGTCGTCCAGCCGGGACGCTGGATGTGGCAGGTTAGCTGGCGCGACGGAAAGGCGTTTGGAGTATCTTATGCCGCCGGCGACCGCAAGCCCTGGCTCGAATTACTCGTCAGTTCCGACGGCGTCAAGTACCAATCGCACATCGGCGAGTTATTCGGCGAAGGATACCCGACTGAGGTAACGCTGCGTTTCGACGATGACGGCACTTGTTACGCCCTAATGCGGCGCGACCGCAGCGGTGATTCGGCAAGCAGCGCGATCTTGGGCGTGAGCAAGCCGGATTATAAACAGTGGCAATGGAGAGACCTCGGAACGGAATTCAACGGCTTCGGCGGCCCTAATCTCATCAAGATACCCGGCGGTCATTGGATCGGCGCGGGGCGAATGTTCCAGGATGGCGTACACACCGCGCTGACGTACATCGACGTTGTCAACGGCACTATGACCAAGCTTGCCAAGCTGCCCAGCGGCGGCGATACCAGCTATCCGGGCCTGGTCTGGCACGATGACACTCTCTACGTCAGCTACTATTCCAGCCACGAGGGCAAAACCAGCATTTATCTGGCTAAGGTCAAGGTTCGAGATTCCGAGACCTTTGGGGCCGAGCCGAATCCTACGGGTAGTCCCATAGGCGGAGGCAAAGGATATCGACGATTAGTGGACCGCGGCGACCATAGCGTCAAAACAATTCAGGAGCTGCAGACCGCACTCGAGCAAGCCAAGGCCGGACAGACTGTGTACATAGATGACGCCGCTGAGATAGATATGACCGACCGCGAAAAACTCGTCATCCCCGCCGGCGTAACAGTGGCAAGCGGACGCGGGAAAGATGGTTCAACGGGCGCCTTGCTGCATAGCAGCAATCTCGCAGCGTCGCCTCTGTTTTCCGTCGGCGGCGAGGACGCCCGCGTCACCGGCCTGCGCCTCCGCGGCCCCGACCAGGACCGCAGAACCGAGCAAATGCAAAAGCTCCACCAGGAAGGACGCTACTACAGCATCCCCAATTCGGATGGAATAATATGTGAGCACCCGGCCCTTGAGGTGGATAATTGCGAGATTTGGGGCTGGAGTCACGCGGGCGTCTTTCTAAAGCCCGGTGCCGCCAAGGCACACATTCACCACAATTACATGCACCACAACCAGCGAAGCGGGCTGGGCTATGGCGTTTGCTTAGACCAGTCCGACGCCCTTATCGAGGCGAACCTCTTCGACTGGTGCCGTCACCATATCGCCGGCACCGGAAGGCCCGGCACCAGCTATGAGGCCCGCTATAATCTCGTCCTCGAAAACGCCAACGGCCACAGCTTCGATATGCACGGCGGAGCAGACCGCAACGACGGCACCGATATCGCCGGAGACCTCATCTCCATTCATCATAACACCTTCAAGGCAACGTCCGTCCCGGCGATTGTTATCCGGGGCAAGCCCAGACAGAGGGTCGAGATAAATCACAACTGGTTCCTTCATCCCGACCGCGAGGAGGCCATCGCCCAGACCAATGCCTCCGGCAATATGAACGTCGGCCCAAATCAGTACACAACGGACCGCATCGAAAAAGACTGAGAGCGCCAAATAAAATAAAAACTCCCCCTCTGTCATTCCCGCAAAGTACGTGTTTACCCGTGCAAAATACCACTGTGTCGCGCCCATCTCCACAGGGACTCCGTGGGACTTGGCCGAGGGGAGGAAACGGGGTCAGGAGCCTTTTTTACGTCGGCCGCGACCTTGCAGAGTCGGAGCGGAAAGCCTAAGGATTGCCACAGGTTTTTCAGCTTTTTCCATTTAGTCCATCCTAACCCGTCCAGACTCAGCCTCATCTCGGAGCAAAGCGGAGACCCCTTAGCGGGACCATTCTCTCATCCACACATCTCCGCATTCCCCCATCTACTCATCCACTCATCCACCCATCTACTCATCCACCCATCTACTCATCAAGAATTCGCTTGACATCAAACTTGTAATATGGTATAATACCCATCTAACTAATAGAGGTCCTTGAAATGAATAGTCAATAGTCAATAATCAATTACGAAGGGAGGTTCCAATCATGTCAACCCAACCCCAAATCCTCGCAAACCGCCTAAACGCCCAAAAATCCACCGGCCCCCAATCCCCTCAAGGCAAAGCCGTCGTCTCGCAAAACGCCCTCAAGCACGGCCTATCCGCCCGCCACGACGTAATCACCA
>Ga0315277_10006094_pt1 | contig 15863 bp, 16 predicted proteins | sample YL17G05_15_MG_FD_203695 | JGI IMG/M metagenome (GOLD analysis project Ga0315277, IMG submission 203695) | Sediment microbial communities from Yellowstone Lake, YNP, Wyoming, USA - YL17G05_15 | ecosystem: Environmental > Aquatic > Freshwater > Lake > Sediment | place: USA: Wyoming | collected...
TCGGCCACGGTGGAGACGGGCGCCGCGGCGGGCTTCGGCGCCGGCCGGCCGAAGACCACGACGCGAGAAGCATACGGCTCGAAGTCGAGCGTCGCAACGCCGGCGCGAACTTCGAGCGCCGCCGCGCCGCCGGTGAACGGGTCCCACAGGGCCGCCGCGCCCGCGGCGTCGCGGAAATGCGCCTCCACCCGCCTGGCGCGGTTGCTGGTATTGGCGAGGAAGTAGATGTCGGCGTTGTCGAGCTTGCGATGCACGAAGCCGATCTCGCCGCCGGCGGGCGTCAGCGCCACGTCCGGGCGGCGGGCCTCGACCAGCAGTTGCCGCAGTTTCTCTTCGTCGCCCGCCAACATCACCTTCAGATCTTCCAGCCCTTCGGGCATGCGACGCAGGGCGACCACGCGGCCGCCGCCGGCCGCATAGCGCCGCACCCACGCCCGCGTCGCCTCGGGCATGAAGCGAACGCCCGGCAGCACCAGAATTGGATAGCGTTTGCCGGCGACGTCGAGCGTACCGTCGTCGATCGCGTCGAAGTTGAATCCCGCATCCAGAATCGCCGCGGTGGTCGCGGGACCGATGCACGCGGCGGTCTGCTGCCAAAGATTGACGCGTCCCAGGGTGAAGGTGGACCAGGCGTCCTCGGACGGCGCATACAGCGCCACGTCGGCGACGGGCCGGCCTTGGCGCAACAGGTAGCTGACGCGCTGGAGATAGCGCGCCAGGTCCGGCATCACCGGCCACCAGGGATTCTGATTGCTGAACACGCCGGCGGCGTATAAGCTCCAGCCGGGCTTGCCCGCATAGGGAGGCGAGTAGGGCCATCCGTGGCCCACCAACTGGTTGACGCCCGACAGGAAGTGCTGGTCGGCTTCGGCCTTGACGTCCAGCGGAGTGGCCCGGAAGACGGGCGAGTGAATCCAGGTCCAGGTCTCCGATGAGGTGACCGGGCGGTCGAAGATGTGGCTGGCCGAGGCGGCCCAGCGCGCCGTCGAGAGCGTGCGCCAGTGCCAGCCCTCGCCTTCAGGAAGATCCAGATAGCGGTGCGAAGCGATGGTCGCCGGCGGTATCCCGTAGTTCTGCACGCGCAGCAGGACCTTATGGGCCCGCGCCCACTCGCGCATGGGAACCAGGAACCGCTCTTCGTAAAGCTCGCTCAGCGTGCGGCCGAAGTCGCGGCGAACGCTCGCCGTCCGCTCGCCGATGTCGCTGTCCAGAGCCGGCAACAGCGGCTTCAAATCGTAGCCGCGGCGTTTCTGAAACTGCTCGAGCATGTCGCGCGGCCAGTCCGAGGCGTAGACCTCCAGGCTGTCGCAGAAGACCGCGTGAATGGTGCCCGGCCCGGCGGCCGCGATGAGTTTCTCGCCGACCTCTTTCAAGTGCTTCTCGATGGCCGCCCGGCTGTAGTGATCCAGGACGTTGCCCTCGGCGCCGAACGCGGCCCGCTTGACCTGCTGGCCGGTGTGGCTGGAGATGTAGAACCGCGCTTCGCGCCCGCCCTGAGCGGGAAACTCCGCCACCACCCGCTCGCCCTCTTTCAAATCGGCTCGAGCCGCCGAGCGCAGGCGCGGCGCCGCCAGGTCCAGGGAAATGTGCGGCCCGCCGTAGGGCCAGCCGCTGCCCAGCGTCATGTCCATGCGCAGGCCCAGCTCGCGCGCCTTGCGCGCCGTGAATCGAACCGCCTCCAGAAACTCGGGCGACAGGTAGGGAAGGTTGCGGATGCCGCGCGCGGCGTCGTCGAGCGCCATGGGGTAGACCGGCTGCACTTCGAAGCCGCCGATCCCGCCTTCCTTCATGCGCCGCATCTCGGCTTCCAGTTGCGCGGTGGTCACCGAGGGGCCAAACCACCACCAGCGCATCATGATCCGCGTGTCATCGGGCGGGGTGCGGAAACCGCGCTCCAGTGGACCGGCGCCCTGGGCTAACAGGGTCGCCGCGCACAACAGAAACATGAGCAGACGCTGAGCCTTCATACGAGAGATCATCGCACTTTGCCGCACTCCCCGCCGCCGGCGCGCTGTCGCGCCTGCGCGAGGGGCATCCTGCCGCGCGGGCAACCCATCCCGGTCGAAGCCGCCATCGCACGGGGAGCGCCGCTGGCGCGCTGGGGCATAATGAAAGCATGGTGCAATCGGTCGAAGGAGTTTACCGAAATGGAAAGGTCGAGTTCGTCGAGCCTCTGGACGATGCCGAAGGCGCACGCGTCATCGTGACGGTGGTTCGGCCCCAAGCGCCGATCGACCTCGCCGGGCGCGGCATTGGGCCGCAGCAGGCCGCCGACCTTCGCCGCCGGCTGGCTGCGTTCGCGGAAGACTGGGACCGGCCCGAGATGAGCGCTTACGATGACCTTCCGTCGCGGTGACATTGTCTTGATGCTGTTCCCCGACTCGAACCTGCGCTCGGCCAAACGGCGGCCGGCTCTGATTGTCTAGGCCGACGATCGGGGTGCCGGTCTGCTAATGGATTTGGTCGTAATGGCCGACAATCTCGCCACGGTGCTCGACTCCGAGATTGATCGCGTCATCGGCACGGTTGGAGAGATGGCACAGGTCGACCGGGCGTTGCGGACGACGCTCGGGCTGTGATGGCGCGCCGTCGGGTCGCGCGTCACCTACGCCAGCTCACATACCTTCCCCTCCGTTCAGGTTCGCTTGGGTCCGGCGGACCCGCGCATCTGCATCGATGGCGTACGCCGCGCGGCCTTTGCTATACTGATGGCTTCATGAGACGGCGGTCCGACGCTCGGCATCCTCACCATCGTCACCACGCGCATGGTGCGACGCGGCGGGTTCGCTTCTGATCGCTTTTCGAGCGGAGAAATGACGCAGCCCGCCGCGGTAAGGCGGGTTTTTTTATTGGGATCAACCATGAATCTGGATTTCGCGAAGTCGGACGGTCTGGTGACCGCGGTCATCCAGGACCAGGCCACGGGCCGGGTTCTGATGGTCGGCTACATGAACCAGGAGGCCTTCCGGCGGACGGTGGAAACGGGCTACGCCACCTTCTATAGCCGGTCGCGCAAGAAGCTGTGGCTCAAGGGCGAATCTTCCGGGCATCGCCTGGCGGTGAAGAGCATTCAGACCGATTGCGATAGCGACGCCGTGCTGGTTCAGGTAGAGGCTCTGGGACCGGGCGTCTGCCATGAAGGCTACCAGAGCTGCTTTTTCCGCACGCTCAAGGACGGCGCATGGGCCGAGAGCGAAGCGCGCACGTATGATCCGAACAGGGTCTATGGGGGCCAGGCGTGAAACTGAAACTGGGCATTCCGAAAGGGAGTCTGGAGGCCGCGACGGTGGATCTGTTTCGCCGCGCGGGATTCAATATCACCACCTCGAGCCGGTCGTACTTTCCGGCCATCGACGATCCGGAGATCGAGTGCATGCTCATTCGCGCGCAGGAGATGGCGCGCTACGTCGAAGACGGCGTGCTGGACGCCGGCCTGACGGGCCGCGACTGGGTCGAGGAGAACCAGGCCGACGTCGCGACCCTGGCCGACCTGATCTACGCCAAGCAGAGCTTCGGCAAGGTGCGCTGGGTGCTGGCCGTTCCCGACGGCTCGCCGTTCCGGACGGTGAAGGATCTGGAGGGCAAGATCATCGCCACCGAACTGGTGAGCGCGACCAGGCGCTACTTCGCGGCCAACGGGGTCAAGGCCAAGGTCGAGTTCAGTTGGGGCGCCACCGAGGCGAAGCCGCCGGTGCTGGCCGACGCCATCGTCGAGGTCACCGAGACCGGCTCCTCGCTGCGCGCCAACAAACTGCGCATCATCGATACGGTGCTTGAATCGAACACCCAACTGATCGCCAACCGGGAATCCTGGGCGGACGTCTGGAAGCGGCGCAAACTCGAGGACATCAAGATGCTGCTCGAAGGCGCCATTAACGCGCTCGGCAAAGTGGGCCTGATGCTGAACGTGCGGAAAGCGGACCTAGAGCGGGTGCTGGACGTGCTGCCGGCGCTCAAGAAGCCGACCATCTCGCACCTGAGCGACGAAGAGTGGCTGGCGGTGAATACCATCCTCGACGAATCGACCGTGCGGACCATCATCCCGCGGCTGAAGGAAGCGGGCGCGCAGGGCATCGTCGAGTATCCGTTGAACAAGATCGTGATGTAACCATGCTGCAAATCATCGATTCCCGACAGGCCGAGCGCATCCTGGGGCGTCGCGCGGCGAGGCTGAGCGAGGCGGAGGCGGCGGTTCGCCCGATTATCGAGGCCGTCCGCAAACACGGCGACAAAGCGTTGCTGGCATACGCGCGGAGGTTCGACGGGCTGGACCGGCGGGGCGTTGGGGTGCCGCAAAGGGAGCTGGACGCCGCCGCCGCTCATCTCGACCCGGACTTCCGTGCGGCCGTGCGCGTGGCTTCGCGCAACATCCGGGCCTTCGCGAAGCTCCAGTTGCCGCAATCCAGGAGCGCCCCAATCGCGCCGGGCCTCAAGCTCGGGCAAATTGTCCGGCCGCTGGAAACGGTGGCCGCCTACATCCCCTCCGGCCGTTATCCGCTGCCTTCGACACTGCTGATGACCCTCATCCCGGCGCAGGTGGCCGGAGTGAAGAACGTGTGCGTGGCTTCCCCGCGCGCGACGCCGGAGATCTGGGGCGCGGCGTCGCTACTCAAGGTGACGCGCGTGTTCCAGATGGGCGGGGCGCACGCCATCGCCGCCTTCGCCTATGGAACGCGCACGGTACCGCGCGCCGAGCGCATCGTCGGCCCCGGCAACATTTACGTCGCGGCGGCGAAGAAGCTTCTGGCGGGCGAGGTGGGCATCGACTTCATCGCGGGCCCCACCGAGATCCTGCTGGTGGCGCGTGAAGGCAACCCGACCTGGATCGCCGCCGACATGCTGGCGCAGGCCGAGCACGACACGGACGCCTCGGCCCTGCTGCTGACGACATCCAAGCGCCTGGCGCAAGCGGTGGTGAAAGAGGTCGAGCGGCAACTGGCCGCCTTGCCCACGGCGCCGGTGGCGCGCGTGGCGATCGACTCCAACAGCGCCGTGATCCTGGTCGGCTCGATCGAGCAGGCGATGGAGATGGCCAATCGCTTCGCGCCCGAGCATCTGAGCATTGCCGACGCCAGCTTGCTCAAGCAAGTCGAGAACGCGGGGAGCGTCTTCATCGGCCCGCACAGCACCGAGGCGGCCGGCGACTACGCTTCCGGACCCAATCACGTGCTGCCGACTTCCGGCGCGGCGCGGCTGCGCGGCGGGCTTTCCTCGGCCGACTTCGTCAAGGTGATCTCGACCCAGGAACTGACGCCGGCGGCGCTCAAACGGCTGGAGCCGGCCATCACCACGCTGGCGCGGGCCGAGGGCCTGGAAGCGCACGCGCGGTCGGTGGAGGCGCGCAACTGTGGCTGAACTGAAGCCGCGCCAGGCGGTGCTCAAAATGACGCCCTACTCGCCGCCCACCGGCGGACGCGCCGGGAAACTGCGTCTGGACTTCAACGAGAACACCGTCGGCTGCTCGCCGCGCGTGATCGAGTTCCTGCGCGAGCGGCTGAGCGCGGATGGCCTGTCCGTCTATCCCGAGTATGACGAGGCGCGCCCGGAACTGGCGGCTTACTTCGGCGTCGCCCCGGACCAGTTACTGTTGACTAACGGCACCGACGAAGCGATTCAGGTGCTGGTGAACACCTACGTGGACGGCGGCGACGAGATACTCTTGCTTCGGCCTTCCTACGCGATGTACCGGTTCTACTCGGAAGTGGCTGGGGCGGCGATTCGCGAGATCGACTATCGCGCCGGGGACCTCTCGTTTCCGCTCGACCAGTTCCTGGCCGCCACGGGGCCCCGCACCCGCGCCGCTCTCATCGCCAATCCGAACAACCCGACCGGGACGGCCATCGACCTGGCCGCCATCGAGAAGATCCTGGCCGCGGCGCCGCACGCCGCGGTGCTGATCGACGAGGCGTACTTCGAGTTCCATGGCGTGACGGCGCTAGGATTGATGGCGCGCTATCCGAACCTGTTCGTCAGCCGGACCTTCTCGAAGGTGTTCGGCATGGCCGCGATGCGACTGGGCTGCCTGTTCGGCCAGGCGGCGAACGTCGCCTGCCTACACAAGGCGCAGTCGCCGTACAGCGTCAACCAGCTTGCGGCGCTGGCCGCGCGCGCGGCCATCCGCGACACCCAGTATGTTCGCGACTATGTCGCGGAGGTGCTGGCCGCGCGCGACATGCTGTGCCGGGGGCTCGAGCGGTTGGGCATCCCTTTCTTCCCATCGCAGGGTAACTTCGTGCTCTTTCGCGCCGGCGGCCGGGCCATCGAAATTCGCGACAAGCTGCGCGCCATGGGCGTGCTGGTGCGCGACCGCAGCTACGAGATTGCCGGGGCGGTGCGCGTCACCGCCGGCACGCGCGAACAAGTGGTACGGTTTCTGAAGGCGCTCGAGGAGGTCTGGTAATGGCTCGGGATGTTCTGGTATTCGACATGGACGGCGTGCTGGTGGACGTCACCGAATCCTACCGCGAGACCATCGTGCAGACCGTGCTTTACTTCACCCGCAGGAAGATCTCGCGCGAGCTGATCCAGTTCTACAAGAATCGCGGCGGCTGGAATGACGACTGGCTGCTCTCGCAGCGCCTGTGCGCCGACCTGGGCCGTTACGTCGACTACCAGACGCTGGTGGAAAAGTTCGTCGAGCTATTCAAGGGAAAGGATGGCGACGGGCTGGTCTCGCGAGAGCGTTGGATGGCCCAACCCGGGGCCCTCGAGCGCCTGGGGGAGCGGTTCGACCTGGCGATCTTCAGCGGCCGGCGCAAGTGGGAGGCCGACCTCACGCTGAACCGCTTCGCGCGCGACATCCGGTTCGATCCCGCAATCTACGTCGACGACGTGAAGAAGCTGAAACCGGCGCCGGAGGGCCTGCTGCTGATCAAGGAACTCAAGCCGGAACAGACCGTGTGGTACGTCGGCGACGTGGCCGACGACGCGCGCTGCGCGCGCGCGGCCGGAGTGCGATTCGTCGGCGTGGCCTCGCCCGCCTGCTCCTGGCACAAGGACCTGAAACAGGCGCTGCTGGACGAGGGCGCCGAAGCCGTGATCGACGACATCAATCAGTTGGAGGCCGCTCTTGCGAACCGCTAGCGTCGAACGCATCACCAGCGAAACTCAGATTCGCGGCGCGCTGAAGATCGACGGCCGCGGCCGTTACGAGATTTCGACCGGCATCCATTTCCTGGACCACATGCTGGAGTTGTTCGCCAGGCATGGCGGTTTCGACCTGAAGCTCAAGGCCACGGGAGACCTCGAGGTCGACGAGCACCACACGGTCGAGGACGCTGGGATAGTGCTCGGGCAACTGTTCGCCAAGGCGCTCGGCGGCCGCAAGGGCATCAACCGAGCCGGTTACTTCGTGATGCCGATGGACGAGACGCTAGCGGTGGTCGCGGTGGACCTGGGTGGGCGGCCCGCCCTGGTTTACAAAGACCTGGTGCGGGTGCGCTATGTCGGCGACTTACAGACGGAGTTAGTCGAGGACTTCTTCGGCGGCTTCGTGGCGCACGCCGGCGCTAACTTGCATGCCAAGGTGCTTTACGGCCGGTCGAACCATCACAAGCTGGAAGCCATTTTCAAATGTTTCGCGCGCGCAATGAGTTACGCCTGCTCGCGCGATAAGCGTCTCAAGGACCAGTTGCCCTCGACCAAGGGCTTGTTATGATCGCCATCCTAGACTACGGCGCGGGCAATCTCCGCTCCGTTCAGAACACATTGGGCGAGATCGGCGCGCGCTACACCCTGGTGGACGACGCCGAGGGACTCCGGCGCGCGGACAAGATCATCCTGCCGGGCGTGGGCCACTTCGGCCAGCTTCTGCGCTCGCTGGACGCCATGCGGGTGCGGGAGACGCTGATCGCCCGGATCCGGGAAGGGGTTCCGTTTCTCGGCATCTGCCTGGGCCTGCAAGCGCTTTTCGACGGCAGCGACGAGGCGCCCGAGATTCGCGGCCTGGGGTTGTTTTCGGGCACGGTGCGGCGTTTCTCCCAGGACGCGCGCGTGCCGCACATGGGCTGGAACGATTTGGACGTGAAGCCGGACTCGAAACTGCTCGCCGGCGTCCCGCCGCGCCCGTTCGTCTACTTCGCGCACAGTTACTACGTTCCGCTGTGCGACGCCGCCAAGGCGGTCTGCACTTACACCGTGACTTACACGGCGGCGCTGGAATCGGGGAACGTTTTCGGAGTGCAGTTCCACCCGGAGAAATCCGGGGCGCTGGGACTGAAGATCGTGCGAAACTTTATCGAGATGTGATCCATGCTGGCCAAACGCATCATTCCCTGTCTCGACGTGACCGCCGGGCGGGTGGTCAAGGGCATCAATTTTGTCAACCTGCGCGACGCGGGCGACCCGGTCGAGCTGGCGGACCGTTACAACCAGCAGGGCGCCGACGAACTGGTGTTTCTGGATATCACCGCCTCGAGCGACGACCGCGACACCATGGTGGACGTCGTGGCGCGCACCGCGCGCAAGGTCTTCATCCCGCTTACCGTGGGCGGGGGCGTGCGCTCGGTGACCGACGCGCGCAAGATCCTGATGGCGGGCGCCGACAAGGTGGGCGTCAACACGGCGGCCGTGCGCCGGCCCGAGCTGATCGCCGAACTGCGCCGCGAGTTCGGCTCGCAGGCGGTGGTGCTGGCGATCGACGCGCGGCGGCGCGCGCCGGGCGCCTGGACCGTCTACACGCGCGGCGGCAGGGTCGATGAAGGCATCGACGCGGTCGAGTGGGCCGCGCGCGGCGAAGCCCTGGGCGCCGGCGAAATCCTGCTGACCTCGATGGACACCGACGGCGTGCAGCAGGGCTTCGATTGCGAGCTGACGCGCACGGTCTCGCGCGCCACGCACATTCCGGTCATCGCCTCGGGCGGGGCAGGGAAACCCGAGGACTTCCTGCGTGTGCTCACCGAGGGCGAAGCCGACGCCGCCCTGGCCGCCTCCATCTTCCACTACGGAACCTACACCGTGGCCGATCTCAAGGAATTCCTGGCACGCCACGACGTCCCGGTACGCCGATGATCATTCCCTGCATCGACCTGATGGACGGCAAGGTGGTGCAGCTTGTCCAGGGCCGCGAGAAGGCGCTCGAAGGCGGCTCGCCGGACGAGATGCTGGCGCGCTTCGCGGCCTTCCCCGAGATCCAGGTGATCGACCTGGACGCCGCCATCGGCCGGGGCGCCAACGACGGGATTGTCGAATACCTGGCGCGCCGGGCCGTGATTCGCGCGGGTGGCGGTGTGCGCTCGGCCGGGCGCGCGCGGCAACTGGTCGAGCAGGGCGCCAGCAAGGTGATCGTCGGCACGGCGGCGTTTAACGCCCCGCTGCTGGCCCAAATTCGCGACGTGGTCGGCAAGGACCGTCTCATCATCGCGCTCGATTCCAAAGCCGGCCGCGTCGTGGTCAAGGGCTGGCGCGAGGCGACCGAGTTCACCGCGGAAGAGATGATTCGCCAGTTCGAGCCTCATTGCGGCGGCTTCCTGTGCACTTACGTGGATCGGGAAGGCATGCTGCAAGGCACGGACCTGGACTGGTTCCGCCGCCTGCGCGCGGCCACCACGCTCGAGATCACCGCCGCCGGCGGCATCACCACCCTGGAGGAGATCGGCGAACTCCAGCGGATGAATGTCCACGCCGCGCTCGGCATGGCGATCTACACGGGCCGCCTCGACCTGGACGAGTTGGCGCGTCTCAATGCCTGAGGGCGACGACCTGGGCTTCGGCATTCTCGTGGTCGCCTCGCCCGATCCGGGTTCCGACTTGACGGTGGTGATCCAAACGTAGAGGCGCCGGGGCGCTCTACAGCCGCTGGCTTGCGAACGGCAGAGACCGCACACGAGTTCGCCCGCGACGGAAAGTGACCACGCAGCCTGCGGCCAGTTCACTCTCGATCGAAGGCAGACTGTCGAGAATGCGACTCACATAATCCCTAGCACGAACAAGGTCGGCCTCGCGGCAGAGGATGAAGGTGCATTATCGATCAGGAATCTCACGCGATCCGGGGCATCACGAGTTCACGCTCCATCGCGGAGGCCGCGGCGAAGCGGAGACACTCACGAATGTCCTCCAACTGAAGGTCGGGGTAGTCGGCCAAAACCTCTTGTTCGCTCATGCCGCCGGCAAGCATTCGAAGCACTGTCGCAACCGGGATGCGCAAGCCCCGGATACACGGAAGGCCGCCCATCTGGTGCGGATTAACCGTGATTCGCTCAAGGTTCGTCTCCTGCATATTCGACCCGGTCTCATTATCGCAAAGGTCGGACTTCATGTCACATGACTCCTGAGTTGTCCGTGTCCTACTCCGGCGGCGCCTCGAACTTCACCAGCTCGGGCTTGAATCCTTTGGTCTTCCACCAGCCGTAGGCGATGCCGATGGCCAGCCACGAGGCGCCGCCGATCTGGGCGATGGGCCGCAGGCTCAGCCAGATGCCCAGGCAGACCAGGAACCCGGCCAGCGGCAGCACGAGGTGCGACCACCCGCGGTCGCGTCCGCGCACCCAGTAGTGGACGAAGCTCGAGATGTTGACGCCCATGAAGCCGATGAAGGCGCCGAAGTTGAGCAGCTCCGCGCCCAACTGGTAGCTCATTGAGAACGCCCCGGCCAGGATGACGGCGCCGGTCAGCAGGACGTTGTTGCGCGGTACGCGCGTTTTCGGATCCACCACGCCGAAGAACGAGCGCGGGATCGAGTTGTCGCGCCCCATGCCGTACAGCAGGCGCGCGGCGGCGGTCTGCGCGCCCGAGCCGGAGCCGATGGTGGCCACCAGCAGGGTCATGTTCACCACCTGGAACAGCACGATGCCGCCCACGCGGCCGGCTACGTGCACATAGGCGGTGTCCACGTCCGGGAACGCCTCGCGGGCGGGCCAGACCAGTTGCGCCGCATAGACCTCGATGCAGGAAAGCACGCCGATGATGAAACAGACCAGCACGGTGGCCAGCAGGATGTTCCGCCGCGGGTTGTGGACCTCTTCCGAGAGCGTCGAGATGGCGTCGAACCCGATATAGGTCAGTACGGCGACCGACGTGCCGGTCATCAGCGTATGCATGGAGAAGGTCGCGGGATCGTAAAAGGGCCGCAGGAAGAAGCCGGGATCTTTGCCGGGAAGGGCCAGGACGAAGCGCGCCACCGCGACCAGCACCCAGGCCACCACTACCCCCATGGCGACGCCCAGCATTTCGTTGGTCCGTGCCGCGGCCTTGATGCCGCGCAGGTTGAGGCCGGTAAAGAGCGCCGCGAAGAAGACGGCCCAAACCGCGTAGAGGACTTCGGGGGCGAATCCGATTTCCTTGGGGGTGACGATGTTCATGGCCGCTTTCGAACACCAGATGGTGCAGATGATGGGGTTCAGGACGTAGTCCATCAGCATGCTCCAGCCGGTGATGTAGCCCAACGCCGGGTGCAGTTCCTTGCCGACGTAGGTGTAGGCCGAGCCGGCGCTCGGGTAGGCGCGCGCCATGCGGCCGTAGCTCAGCGCCGTGAACATCATCGCGATCATGCCGATGAGCACGGTGGTGACGACGTGGCCGCGCGCCTCCTGCTGGACCACGCCGAACAGCGGCATGGGCGCCGTGATCTGGATCATGATGAGACCATAGAAGACCAGGTCCCAGAGATGGAGCGTGCGCCGGAGCGTGGGCGCCTCGCCTGCCGTGCTCGACATAGATTTCCAATTGTGCCATTAGTGGGGTGTGCGACGGAGACTCCTCCGAATCCGGGAGCGCCTGGGGGCCCGGTGGCGCCAGCGCGTGACGCTGGCGGGGGTGGTCTTTGCCGGCGCCATCCTGCTGGTGGGGCTGGCGGCGTTCGCCTCCGCCAACAACCTTCTTTTCCTGCTGCTGGCCGCGATGCTCGCCGCGTTGTCGATCTCGGGCTTCGTCGGACGCCTGTCGCTTGCCGGTCTGGAGATCGAGTTTCTTCTGCCCGAACACATCTCGGCCCGGCGGCTGTTCACCGGGCGGCTTCTGGTGCGCAACACCAAGCTGTGGATGACGTCCTTCTCGATTCGCCTGGAAGGCTCGCCCGGTTCAGGTTTGAGGGCCCCGCTCTACCTTCCCGCCATCCCGGGCGGAGCGGCGCTGGACGAGCCGGTCGAGCTCTACTTCGCCCGCCGGGGCGCGCACACGGATAACAGCTTCCAGTTCTCGACCCGCTTCCCGTTCGGGTTCGCCGAGCGCCGCGTGCGGGTCCGCCTGCGCCGCGAGGTGCTGGTTTACCCCTGCCTGGACCCCCAGCCCGGGTTCGAGGAACTGGCTCAGTTCCTGAGCGGCGAAATCGAGACGCACTACCGCGGGCGGGGCCACGACTTCTATCGCATCCGGCCCTACCAGCCGATGGAGAGCGCGCGTCACGTCGACTGGAAGGCGACGGCGCACACCGGCGAGCTTCAGGTGCGCGAGTTCGCCCTCGAGCAGGAGCACCTAGTCTACATCTACATGGATCTCGATGCCGCCGCCACCCCCGCCGAGTGGTTTGAACACGCCGTCGATTGCGCGGCCTTTCTGGCCTGGCGCGTTGTCGAGCGCGGCGCCCGGGTCCGCTTCCGAACGCAGGAGTTCGACCTGGTGACGCCCGAGGAAGGCGACATCCACAGGATCCTCAAGTACCTTGCCCTGGTGCGGCCGCTGGCCGGCAAACAGCCGGAGCCGTCCGACGACGAGGTCAGCTTCCAGGTGGTCCTGACGGGGCGGCCCGCCAGGATGGCCGAGCTTGGCTGGGTGAGGGCGCGGATGCTCACGCCGGAGACGCTGGGAGAGCGTAAGTTGTTGTAGGGGCGGGACATGCCACGCCCAACCAGCGCGAGCAGCCGCTGGTTGTGCTACCATGGAGAGCCGGTCGGGAGCACTCCATGCCAACCCTCAAACAGGGCTTCTACCCGCTGCTGAGCAGGTGCATCAGGTGTTTGCGGGGGCCCATCTCTCAGGCTTTTCACATCCTGTACTACGATTCGGACACTACGACCTGGAAAAACACGAATTGGCTGGGGGTCACGATTCGCAAGAATCCGATGGATTTGTGGATCTACCAGGAGATCATTTTCCAGCAGCAGCCGGACGTTCTCATCGAGTGCGGCACCTTCCAAGGGGGAAGCGCCCTCTACTTCGCCAGTCTTTTTGACCTGATCGGGCACGGGCGAGTCATCAGTCTGGACATCGAGGATCTCCCCGACAAGCCGCCGCACGCCAGAATCGAATACCTGACGCTATCGTCGGTGTCCTTGGAGGCCGCCGGCATTATCAAGGCGCGCATCCAACCGGGAGAACGGGTGATGGTGTGTCTGGATTCCGATCACGCCCGGGACCATGTCCTGACAGAGCTGCGGATCTACGGCCCGATGGTCACCAAGGGGCAATACCTGGTGGTCGAGGACACGAATATCAATGGTCACCCGGTGTCGCCTGGGTACGGTCCAGGGCCGATGGAGGCGGTGGAGGTTTTCCTCGAAGAGAATCCGGAATTCGTTCCGGGCAGAGACTGGGAGAAGTTCCTGCTCACGTTTCATCCCGGTGGATTTCTCTACAAGCGGGGCTGATGCGGTCCGCGGAGCGGTTGGGAGCCCCCAAGAACGATTTTTCTTGCGTTGTGCCCTTGACTTGCGGCCCAAGGCCGACTAGAATCTTTGTAGCGGCATGAAGCCGCGAGACTGAAGCTTTCGGAGGAATTTGGCGACTATGAGAAAGCTCTTCACAATTTTGACGGCATTGGCCGTTGTTGCATGTCCGGTTTTTGCAGGTGCGATTACGGACCTCGGGCTGTTTAACACAGGTCAAGGGGCTGCCTCCAATTGGAAGATTGGCGTCGTGACGGCGCCTGTCGTGACGAACCCGGCTCCGGGGGGAGTAGCGCTGCCCTGGATGGCCAATACGGCGAGTTCGTCCTGGATCTCTTCCCAAGCCGATCTGCAGAATCCGAACATGACCGACGCTGTTGGCGCAACGTACGACTACAATACGTCGTTTACGATTAACGCGGGAGTGTATATTCCGACCTCGATCGCGATAAGCGGCCGGTGGGCGATGGATAACTTCGGTAGCCTGTATGTCAACAACTCGGAAACCGAAACGGCGTTCGTGGACTACGACGCTGGCAATCCTGGGTCTACCTTCACGGGCTGGCATAATTTCACGATCGAGGCCGGCAGCTTTACTGCGGGCGGTTCACAGACTCTGCATTTCATGGTGGGCAACTTGCCGCTCAATGCGGATCAATGGAACCCGCACGGTCTTCGCGTCGAGTTCACGAGCATCACGGGTGATCCGACGGCGGTTATTCCCGAGCCCGGAACGCTTGCGCTGCTGGGTGGTGGATTGCTGGCGCTTGGCTTCTTCCGTCGCCGCCGCTAGGCGCGCCGGTTGACGAATTCCTCACGCCGAGCGACGGGCCTGTCGGGTTGACGGGCTCCGGCGCTCGGTTTGTGTTTTCAAGACGTCACTAGGGTGGGGCCGGGCACATGCCCGGCCCCTGCGCTATTCGGGGGGCGCGCCTCGCCCCGGGGCTACGGCGCCGTTTCGAACGCGGTCCACGGGCGTGACGGCAGATCCCGCAAGTACGGCTTCAAGTGAATGAACTTCGGGTAACGCCGCAGGTGGGCGCCCGCCCGGAAGTGGATTCCGCAGGAGTGGCCCATCGAGGCGGTCAACGACATCCGCTCCGCCATTCGCGCATCCGTCACCTTCGCCTGAACCGCTCCGGCGACGCCGAACGGCGGCTGCCAGTTGCCCATTCCGCGCGGGGAAAGGTCGATGTGGCCGCACAGCGTCCGCTCGTTTGGCTCCACCTTCTTCTGGAACGTGTCGTAGTGATCGGAAAGAAACTGCTGGCCCGCTTTGACGTCGATCTTGCCCCGGTACTCGGCCATGAGCTGATCCCAGCGCAGGCGGCGCGCGTTGGCGCTGACAGCCAGGTCGTCCATCGAAAAGTCGGTCTCCTCCCGCGCCAGTTTTTCGTTCACCGGGAAATTGGCGCCGGAGAAGTAGCCGTCGTTGGTGCGTCTCAGTTCGACGTTCTTGAGTCCCAGTTCAAGGCTCGCGATCTCATTCGTGTTGCGGTCGGCGAGCAGCCAGTTGTTGGCGTAGCCGCCGTTGTTCCCCTCGCGCATGAGGCGGGCGAATTCGTCGATCGAGTTGGCATACTGCATGGCCTTACGGGCGCGGACGAATTCCGGAATGCCGTTCGGGTCGAAGCCACGGAACCCGGTGATCGTGGTTTCGGTGATCAGGATTCCGGCCGAGTTCATACCGAAGTCGTCGCCGCTGTGGATGTAGCCGGGGTAGCCGTCCATTAGAATCCGGTAGCCCTTGGCCGGCGTGATGTCAAAGATGATGTTCCACCGCGCCCCGTCGGCGTAACCGGTCCAGGCGTTGTGGCCGATCACCACGCGGCCATCCCGCGTGTAGCTGCCGGTTGCGACGAAGGCGCTGCAACGGTCGGCGGTGGCGAGGCGGGCGGCGGCGCCCTGCTGCTGGTTGTGCCAGTTGACGTAGTAGGGCGAGAGTTCCAGCGAGGCGTTGTAGGCCACCAGGTCCCAGAGGTCCAGTTTTACTCCTTTTGCGTTCAACCCCTCGACCAGTCCCTCGAGTTCCTGCCGGTACTCATCCTCTACCCGAGGCCAGAGGACCTTCTCGGCGGTCTCGCGGAAAAACCGCCAGTCTTTCTTGGAGTCGGCGGTCAGGTTGTAAGCGATGACGCGGTGGCCGTCCTTGATCTCCGGCGCGAGCAGATAGCCGTGCTGAAAACCGATCTCGCTCGGAGTTCCGGCCAGGCGGACGAAGATCCAGCCGTTCCTTTCGGGGCGCCGGAAAGCGCCTTTGAGCCGCGCGTCGGCCTGCGCGGCCCGCGCCGCAGCCGCGGCGGGCAGCGCTCCAAACAGAAAGGT
>Ga0315277_10006095_pt1 | contig 15860 bp, 12 predicted proteins | sample YL17G05_15_MG_FD_203695 | JGI IMG/M metagenome (GOLD analysis project Ga0315277, IMG submission 203695) | Sediment microbial communities from Yellowstone Lake, YNP, Wyoming, USA - YL17G05_15 | ecosystem: Environmental > Aquatic > Freshwater > Lake > Sediment | place: USA: Wyoming | collected...
TGACCATACCCGTCAAGATCGCTGAAGGATTCAACCGGCGCGGCCCGAAGGACAAAGAGCAGTCGTACAAGGAAAGCCAGAGCGCGATCGAAGAAGTGAAATATTACCTGATTCTGTCGAAGGACATGGAATACTGCAAGGACATCGAGGAAATGATGCTTTCGGTGGACGAAGTGGGCCGCATGCTGACCGGTCTGGTGCGATCTGCACGGAACAAATAATCGGGAGCGAATGCCGTGGCCAAGCCGGTCATGATCAGCGTTTCGGGGATACGGGGAATTGTGGGGGAAGGCCTGTCCCCCGATTTGCTGGTGAATTTTTCCGCCGCGGTGGGAACGTTTTACGGTCCCGGAAAAGTGATGGTGGGGAGGGATTCCCGCGTCACCGGCGAAATGGTCAAACACGCGGTGTTCTCGGGGTTGATGTCGGTCGGCTGCGATCCGGTGGACCTGGGTGTGGTTCCCACCCCGACGGTCCAGCTGGCCGTTCAGGATTCGGACGCCGTGGGAGGCATCGTCGTCACTGCAAGCCATAATCCGATCGAGTGGAACGCGCTGAAGCTGCTGAGTCCCGAAGGGCTGTTTCTGGACGAAGCCGAAGGGGCCGAGGTCAAGAAAATGGCGGAAGCCCGGTCGTTCCCTTACGTTTTATGGGACAAGATCGGGCATGTGTCGGAGCAATTCCATGCAATCGACGACCACATCCGCGCGGTTCTCGAAATTCCCTTTGTGGAGGTCGAGAAAATCCGGAAAAGGAAATTCCGGGTGGCCTACGACTGCGTGAACGGAGCCGGCGGGACCATTCTTCCCAAGCTTCTGGACGAACTGGGCTGCGAATGTTTTCCGCTCAACCAGGAACCGAACGGACGATTCGCGCATACGCCTGAACCCGTTCCGGCCAACCTCGGGGACCTCTCCCGCCGCGTCCTGCAGTCGGGTGCGGACATCGGTTTTGCCGTAGATCCGGACGTGGACCGTCTGGCGATCGTGGCCGAAACCGGCGAACCCATCGGAGAGGAATACACGGTGACGCTTGCCGTTTGGTTCGTTCTGTCCAGAAAAGCCGGCAACGTGGTCGTGAACGTCTCCACGACCCGGGCCGTGGACGATGTAGCCAAACAGTTCGGAGCGGATGTCATCCGCACGCCGGTGGGGGAAATCCATGTGGCGAAGAAAATGAAGGAGGTCGGCGCCGTCATCGGCGGCGAGGGAAACGGAGGCGTGATTCTGCCCGGTGTTCACCTCGGCCGCGATGCCCCGGTCGGCATCGCCCTGACCCTTCAGCACCTCCTGGAATGGTGTGGTGCCGCGTCCGCCCTGTGGAAATCCATGCCGCAGTACGCCATCACGAAAAACAAGATTGAAATCGGGACTTCCGATCCCGACAGGATCGTCGAACGCATTCTGTACAACCACAGGCACGAAAACATGAACCGGATCGACGGGTTGAAGATTGAACGCCCGGACTCCTGGGTGCAGATCCGGAAATCCAACACCGAACCCATCATCCGGGTCATGTCCGAGGCACGGACAGCCCGGGAATCCGAGGAACTTTGCCATGCGTTTTTACGTGAGATAAAAGAGATGGATGGACGATGAAGGGGGTTTTGCAGTCCTGTCCATCCCCTCAACGATCAAACCAGCGAAGGAGGATCACCATGAAAATGATAAACGGACTCATACTGCTGTCATGCTACCTTTCGCTCGGACTTCCGACGGCCTCCGGCCAGGACTATTCCCTGTCTTCCTCGGATTATCCGGCGGTCGGAACCACCTCGGTGATGCAGACGGACACCACGGGGCGTGCAGTCGTGAACGTGGGATCGCCAGGGAAAAACCAGACCTGGGCACCCACCCAAATGTTAAAAGGGAAGACTATACCTTACAATTACCTTGCACCGGGTTCCGCACTTTACGGCGCTTCCTTTACCAAGACCGCAGACTGGGCCATTCAAACCAAACAGTGGCTTGCGCTCGATCCAATCCCGTTCGTCCTCCCCCAGGCCATCCACGATTATTTTGACGTGTCGTACTTTGAGAAATTGAAATCCGACACGGTTCAAGGCGTGGGCATTGGAACGGTAACTCCCTTTTATTCGGGAGGTTATGCTTTTGCCAAACCCTCCGTGAATTTCCCGTTTCCGCTCACCTATGGCAAAAAATGGCTTAAAAAGGCCCAATACACCGCACAGGTGCAAGTCACCATTCTGGGCCAGAACATCAAGGCGGATGCCGACACGCGTGACAGCACGTGGGTCGAAGCGGACGGGACCGGGAAACTGACCCTGCCGCTGGGCACCTTCGATTGCATGCGGTTGAAGCACAAGCGGTACATTACCCTGCGGTTTCTGTACGCGGGGCAGTCTTTGATTTCCATAAAAGACACGCTCATGCTTTATGAATGGTACACCAAAAAAGCCGGGCTTCTTCTGCAGATCATCAGCCACGGGGGGGAAAAAAAGGAGAATTTTACCGAAGCCAGTTACGTGGCCCAACTCTCCTCTTCCAGCGCGATCACCGCGGTCGACTGCGGACCGGAGTGCCGAACCGCCCGGGGGATTCCTACCGGATGCGTTCTCGAGCAGAATTATCCGAATCCGTTCAACCCGTCCACTCGAATTCCGTATACCCTAGAGACTCCGGCCTACGTGGACATCCGGGTTTACACGCTTCTGGGCCAGGAAGTCGCGGTTCTGGAATCGGGGATGCAATCCGCAGGACGTCATGAAACGGTCTGGTACGGGAAGGACCAGAAGGGAGCTGCCTGTCCCGGCGCCCTGTATTTCTGCAGGATGAAAACCATGCCCGTTTCCGGATCGCAGACCGTGGTTCAAACGCGCAAGATGCTGTTGACGGATTGATGCACCGTTGATGGAATTCTCCGAATACTCACAGGGGCAGTTCTTGAACCGTTCGAGAACGCCCCTTTTCCGTCCTGCGGTATTCCGGCTCGGGTGGATTGTGTTTTTCCTTGTTCTTCCGTTCTCCGGCTGGTCCAAGGAGCAAAACTACCGGTTCAACGAGATCCGGGTCAAGGACGGGAAGTTGAAGGTCCATTTCTTTGTCGGGAGTCTGTTGAACCGGGACGTGTTCAACAGCCTGCAGAAGGGCATGACTGCGGCGGTCGAGTACCAGATACAACTCTGGAAGGAACAGAAAAACTGGGTTGACCAGCTGGTGACCGAGGAATTTTGCCGAATGAAAATCGGTTACGACAGCTGGGAAAAACGGTACATCCTGACGCTCCGCGACGGCACCAGCACGCTGGTGAACGAGGATGGGGTTTGGGAACACTGCGCCAAATTGAGCGGTTTTCCCCTGGCGGATGCCGAAAAATTGGAGGCCAACCGCCGGTACCGAATCGTCATCCGGATCACGTTCCAACCCATGTCCATTGAAAACGTTGAGGACATCAAACGCTGGCTTTCCGGAGAAGCCGGAGAAATCAATCCCAAGGCCATCCAGGCCTCCAAGTCCCCTCTGAAAAAAGCGGGCGACTGGATGGTCGGCCTGGTCGTCAACCTCTCGGGTTTCGGAGACAAAGTCATCCTTGCCCAAAGCCAGCCGTTTTTGTGGCAGGATGGCCTGGTGGTGGTGGAAAAGGGCAAATGAACCGCCGGGTCGCCGTCATCGACATCGGTACCAATTCGATCCTCTATCTGCTGGTCGAAAAAAACGGAGACGGCCGCCTGGATTGTGCCTTCCAGCAGATGGAAAGCACCCGGCTCGGGGAAAATCTTGATGCCACGGGTAAAATCGCGCCCCGTCTGCTGGCAAAGGCGGTAAGCGTGATCGCCCGTTATCGAGATCTGGCCCGGTCCCAGAAGGCGGAAAAATTAGCAGTCGTGGGCACGCACCTGTTTCGAACGGCGGCCAACCGCGAAAGCGTGGTGCAGACCCTTTTTCATGAAACGGGGATGGAGGTCAGGGTATTATCGGAAAACGAAGAGGCGGAATGGAGCCACCGCGGCGCGGTCTACGGGCGTGCTTTTGCGGGACCGGTGATCAGCGCTGACATCGGGGGCGGAAGCACGGAAATCGTTCTGGGTTTGGCCGATCAAATTGCAGAATCGGCGAGCGCCCCGCTGGGTGCCGTGTCTTTGACAGAGCGTTTTTTATCACACGATCCCCCGACCCCGGACGAACTGACTGCATTGGAAATTTGCATTGCCTCCAGCGTGGAAAACCGTTTCGGCTCCATCCTCGCGAAAGGCAAACGCCTCGTGGTCACGGGAGGAACACCGACGACGCTCGCAGCGCTGGATTTGGGGTTGACGCGATACGATCCGGAGAGGGTGGACGGACACGACCTGAGCGAGGTTTCCATTACCCGTTTTCTGAAGGCATTGGCCGGCGTGAACCTGGCCGAAAGAAGAAAACGGCTTGCGCTCGATCCGAAACGCGCAGACATCATCCTGGGGGGAACGGCCATCCTGAGGGCAATTTTAAAAACCGGTCCGTTTCGCAAAGCCATGGTCAGCGACCGGGGGCTTCGTTTCGGGATCGCCCTGAAAGAATTCAACCCATCGTCGTGATCCGTTGGCGGTTACCAACCTTACAACGAACAAGAGGAATGCCATGAAAACGATCCGTCCCGTCACTGCCTGGATCTGTATGCTTGTGCTGTCGTCCGGCAATTTCTCCGCACAAACCCACCGGCCTACAAAACCCGTTTACGGTCAGCAAATTCTTTTCCGGTATCGCCCCCGGAGCCGGGCTGTGGTGGTCAAGCCGCCCAGCGCGGTATCGCTGATGATTTACAAAAACCTCATGGAGGGTCCCGAAGCGGTCGAGATGCAGAAAACGGACTCGGTGTGGACGGCCAATTATTCCCTCTCCGACACCAGCGTGAAAATGCTCTATTATGCGTTCCGCATCCAGGACGACGTTGGACGGGTATCCACGGACGATGGAGACGGCCAGATGTACGATGCCCTGTTCTACACATCCGACGGCATGCCGGTGAAGGGAGCGTACGCAGCTCGAGCCCTGTCCTACACGGGATTGTCAGACAAACGGGATGAAAATATGGAAAAGGCTCTGAGCGATATTCAAAAGGAACTCAACTTCTATCCCGGAGATCTATCCGCCAGGAGTTTCCGCTATACCCTGATGCTTAAACAGTCCGAGTATTCGGAGACGATCCGAACCCTGATCGCGGCGGATGTGAATTCGATCCTCTCCGCCCATCCGAAAGACGGTACGATGCTGCAATTTGCCGCCAGCGCCTATCGAATGATCGGCAAAACCGACGAGGCAGAGAGGATTGAAAAGGAACTGATTCAACAGAATCCGAAGGGGGAACAGGCCGCGCAGAAAGACCTTTCGGACATCCTCCAGGTGAAGGACCCACGCACGCGCCTGGAAAGGCTGGAAGCATTCCGAACCCGTTTTCCCCAGACCCGGGTGGACGAATTGGCGCTGTCCCAGATCGTTTTTGCCGCCATCGAAGCAGACGATGTTCTCCGAATGACCCGCACCGGCGATCAATTGCTCCAGAAGGCCGCCACACCGGCCGGAGCGAACGCACTGGCAGCGGTGGCCGGCGTGTTCGCGGATCGAAAGGCCGAGTTGGATCGCGCACTTGCATACGTGCTGAAAGCGCTCTCCATGGTTCAAGCAGCCGCGGTTTCTCCGAAGCCGTCTGAATTGTCCGATGTCGATTGGAAGGAACAGAACCAACGCACCGAGGCCCGGTACCGTGACGTCCTCGGTTGGATCCATTTGCAGAAGGGGGATTTGGAGAAAGCCCGATTGGAACTCAACAAGGCCGTGGAACACACCTTTCAGGTGAACGTGTTCTACCACCTGGGCTGCCTGAACGAAAAAACCGGAAATGTCCAAGACGCTCTGGTGCATTACGGAAAAGCCGTTGCCTTCGGGGGAAAAACAGCCGAACAGGCGAAGGATGCATTGCGGGACCTGTGGGTGAAAGCCGGCAGGGATACCGTTCGCATGAAGACTTTTTTGGGCGAACAACAGCGCTGGATCGAGGGAAAAAACAGGGAACAGATTCTCTCCAAGAAAATCAACAGGCCGGCTCCCGATTTCAAACTGGAAGACACGAGCGGCGGATACGTCCGGCTTTCGGCACAGCGGGGGAATCCGGTGGTTCTGTGTTTTTGGGCAACCTGGAGCAAATCCTCTCTTCTGGTTCTTGAGGACCTGCAACCCCTGGCCACTGCGTTTGGGAAAGACGTGCTTTTTATCACCATTTCCACGGATGTGGAAAAGCCCACCCTGAAAAAATTGCCGAACAACGAACGGTTTTTCTTGCCCGTCCTTGTCGCCAACGGGATCGAGAAAACCTACGGTATCCAGGGCGTGCCGGTGGTATACGTGATCGATCCGAACGGCCAGATCCGGTTTGAGAACAAGGGATACCGGCCCGATTTTATGCAGGTGCTTTCGATGCAATTGAAGGATGTGTTCAGCAGGTGATTCGATTTGACGGGGAATTGAACACGGATGGCCGTTGATGGAATACGATCGCACGCGGTGCCCCGGATTGGGCGACGTCAGATTCCCAGCACCGTGGGCGCACCCGCAGATCATGAAAATGGATAGGAATTGCGGCGACCGTGTTGCAGCGTCCCGGCGGTTCATTCTTGAATGCTTAAGGAAGGGCAAAAACACTGCCAAAATATACCTGCGTTTTTTGGCCATGCATTGTCATCGGGGCCGTTTTTCTTTCGTCGGTTGTAATCGAGCCCTGCCGCGGAGATCAGCGCCTGCCCCGATTCAGCACTGCCGTTTTTCGAATGGTCGGACAGGTGTCGGAGGTTTTTCCCGTCGATGTCAACCACGACGGCTGGTGCGATTTTCTCGCTGTGCATTCCCTCCGATCGCCTGAAGGCAATCGCATCGAACGATTTCTCTCGGTGTATATCCAGAAAGCGAACGGTTTTTCCGGAAAAGCCGATCAGGTCCTCCCCCTCGACCGCGACGAACTTTTTTTTCAAACGGCCGATACCGACCGGGACTCACTTCCCGAATTGATTTTCCTGACGTTGGACGGCGTGTACCGAAAGACCTGGTCGAACGATTCCTGTTTTTCGGGATGGATACCGCTTGTCCAAAACCGCTCGTTGTTTCCCCGACCCGATCCTTTCAAAGTGATCCAATGGTCTTTTGTTCATGATTTGGAGGGGGACGGTTTCCTGGAGCTGTTGATTCCACAGGCCGGAGGAATGGACCTGTACCGTCCGAACGCCGAGGGTGAATACGTTTGGGCCTGTCAATTGTACGTACCCCCGGAGGGCGTTCTCGATGTCCCATCCGGCTTGTCGTATTCGATCCGCCTGCCGCGCCTGGTCATCAGGGATTTTAACGCCGATGGCGTGCCGGACCTTTTTTTCATGCAGGGCAATCGGCTGGACGTTTTTCTCCAGCACCGTGGTCCGTCCTTCGGCAGTGCCGGCCGCGTTCCACCGGATTTTCGGTTTCAAATCGGTGGACACGAAGGAACCGGCGATGCAAAAGGAGAACCGTTGTCCGTGCTTGAAATCGAAGACATCAACGGGGACGGATGCGCGGATGTGATCGAAGCGTCGAATTCCAGAATCCTTCGCATCCATTACAACCGGTCGGGGCGGTTCGATCCGGTTCCGGATCAGGTGCTGTTGGCGGATCAGGTTTCTTTCGGGTATTTTCTGCGCGATCTGAACCATGACGGACTGGTCGATCCGGCGTTTATCGAGCTCAGCACGGGATTGAAAAGCCTGACGCAGTTCCTTTTTTCCCAGAACTACCAGCGGGTGTTGAAGTGCTATTTCAGCCGCAGGGACAGTGGCTTTTCCAAACAACCCGATTTTCAGCTGGCATTCAAACAGAAATTCCGGCTCAACGATCCGCTTGGCAAGAAGGCGTTTCTTTCTTTTGAGGGAGATTTCACAGGCGACGGCGTCGCGGACATGGCAGTGGGATCGATACCCAACACCATCGACATTTATCCCGGACGTGCCGGCGGCGTTTTCGGGAAAAAAGCGGCGGGAACCATCCAGGCCACAGTTTCCAATGCCTTTCGGATCTTCGACGTGAACGCCGACGGCGTTTCCGACTTGTTTTTCTGGTATCCGAACGACACAATCCTTGACGGGCAGCTGGTTCTGCTCGTGTCCGGGTAATGCATTTCCGCCGCGGTACAACAGGATTCACCCGTTTTCAATCCAGGACCCGAATAAAAATCGAGATGAAACGATTCATTGTTTGCCTCTTTTTTCAATGGTTTTCTTCCCTGGCGGGACAGACAGCGGTCCTTGAAAAAACCATTCTCTTTGGCAATGTTCTAACCCGGGACGGTGTCGTACTCCGTGAGCTGAGATTGAAAAAAGGCCAGGCGTCGACGGCAGAACAACTGGCCGTCGAAAAAGCATGGTTCCTCAGGTTAAATTATTTCAAACGGGTCGAGCTGGAAACCCGCCCCGTTCCGGAATCCGGCAGGAGGGCCCTGATCCTGGTGGTTCAGGAAAAAAGTCCCTGGTCGTTCGATCCCATTCTCAGTCAGAACGAGCCGTTCGGCTGGATTCTTGGAGGCACGCTCGGATACAACAACCTTTTCGGGCGGCATGAAAAGGCCGCCCTTCTCCTTCAGACCGGAGCGGTCAACTGCTTTTCGTTTTCATTGCAGGAGCCCTGGTTCCTTGGGGCCGTGCGGATGTTTTCCGGGCTGGAAGCCTACCACAAACAATTCCGGTATGTGTACGACGACCATGCCGTCCATTTTTTCGAAAAGGATCAGGGTGTCCGCTTGACCATCGGAAAATCCTGGGGAAGGGTACTGCAGACCGGCATGACGGCCGGGGTGGAAACCGTGAATGTTTCGGATCCATCGGCCAATGCCTCAAACAAAAAGCGGGAGCAGTACAATTCCCTGGAACCGTTTATTCAATTTGATTCCCGGGATTGGCCGACCTATCCGTTTACAGGCATGTTCTGCCGGATCTGGAAAACATGGAATGCAACTCCGTCGCATGACCGTTTCAGCAGGGTCGGTTTGGATTCGCGGATTTTCATCACTGTCCTCGGCAGGCATGTGCTGGCCTTTCAAGCGGCAGCAGCCATTTCGGAAGGACCGGTGCCCGTGGTGAAACGCCTCCACATCGGAGGGAGCAATACCTTGCGCGGATTGGATGACTGGTCGGTATCCGGTGAAAACAGCCTGATGACGACGCTGGAATACCGCCTGCCGATTCTGTTCGAAAAAAACAACAATACGGGGTTCCGGTTTGGTTACGCCGCCGTGGTGTTCGCCGACATGGGCGCAGGATGGTATCAACGAGAGGTCCTGAACCGTGACCGGTTGCTCGGTTCCGTCGGTTTCGGATTTCACGCCATTCTGGATCGACTGGTTGTCCGGTTGGAATGGGGAACCCGAGGGAAAGGGTTGGGGTTCATCACGACAGGGACGGGGGTCAAGTTTTAATCGGGCAGTCAAAAGCCGCCGCTTGCGGCCTGGTGGTTCTTTTGCAGGAGGTCATGAAAAACATCGTGCACCAGGAATACTTTTACGTGCGGTCCGAGGACGTGTTTGGCCATGAACTGGTTCTCCGAAAGGAAGAGTGCCGTCACTTGGTCCGGAGTCTTCGAAAAAAAATCGGCGATTCGGTTTTTGCGGTGGACGGCAACGGAAAAAGGTACAAAGTCCGGATCCGCAAGATGGGGCGAAGCGAGGTTGTGGCGGAAATCCTTCGAACGGAGGAAATGGCGGGTGAATCGCGCATCGAACTCACGTTGGCCCAGGGGATGATCAAAGGCAGCCGGTTGGACTGGCTGGTTGAAAAGGCCACCGAGCTCGGAGTGAAACGCATCGTTCCCGTTCGCACGAAACACTCAAATGTCCAATCGCTTTCGGCCAACCGCATGTCGAGGCTCAGAAAAATTGCTCTGTCCGCGATGAAGCAGTCGGGCCGGTCGGTCCTTCCCGCGATCGAGCCGGTTCAGACATTGGATCGGTTGCTGGAAGGGGCATCCGGGCACGATCTCCGCTTGCTGGCGCATCCCGATTCCGAAAACCTCCCGTCCCGTCCGAAAAGGATTCCGGAAATAAAAATCCTGCGTGTCCTCTGTCTGGTCGGGCCGGAAGGAGGATTGGAAAACGTCGAAATCCAGAAGGCCATGGATTGCGATTTCCAGCCGATATCCCTCGGGGCGAGGCGGCTTCGTTCGGAAACCGCCGGACTGGCTCTCGTGGTCTGGGTGCTTTCACAGTTCGATGGGTGGCATCCGAGACTGACCGTACCCGCATCGGATTGCAGGTGATGCCGCTTTTGGTTTTTATGAAGTGGACGGCAACGAATGCATTGACAGGAAACGGATTGTTTTTATAGTGCAGTTTTCCGCCAGGTGTTACCGAATACGGTTCCGCGTGAACACCCGCGGTCGCATACGCATGACATGGAGATCAATACAATGAGAAGAAGAGATTTTTTCATCCAGTCACTCTCGGCGGGTACAGGCCTCGGTGCATCGCTCCTGATGCGGTCCGGCCGCGTCCTGGCCCAGGAAACGGCGCAAAATCGAAAGACCACACCGCAGATGGAAAAGGTCAAAATGGCTATGCTGTCCATGCAGAGGGCGTCCTGGGAACAGGGGGTTGCCGCCACCGCCCTGATGGAAATGGGTGAGAGCGACATGGTTGTCCTGATGGCCAAGGAGGCGGTTTTGCGGCAGGGGAAGGACGGCCGGTTCGCCCTGCTCGGATCCGGTGGAAACGTGACCGATCCTGCCGCAAACGGCGAGGCGGTTCTCTTCGCTGCAAAACACGCGGGTGAATCCGCCCTGTTGGAAGCATCGGACCGGATGCTCGACTACCTGATGAACAAGGCACCCAAAACACAAAAAGGGATTCTGTACCATCTCGTCCAGAAGCCCCAGGTCTGGGCAGATTCCATGTTCATGGCGCCGCCTTTTCTGGCCGCGGCTGGACAGCCGGCGGAAGCCGTGAAGCAGATCGACGGCATGTGCGAACTGCTATTGGATCCGCAGAAAAAGCTTTTCTCGCACATTTGGGATGATGGGGCGAAAATTTTCGCCGACAAGGAATTCTGGGGAGTCGGGAATGGATGGGCCGCAGCGGGATTGACCAGGGTCCTACAATACCTGCCGGAAAGCATGGACGTCGAGAAAAAAAAATTGGCAGGTACCCTGAAACGGATTCTCGATGGCTGTCTCGCCTATATCCGGCAGGACGGTCTTTTCCACAATATCGTAGATAAACCGGAAAGCTTTACGGAAACCAACCTGTCCCAAATGCTGGCGTATTCAATATATACCGGAACCCGAGGCGGCTGGATGGACAAATCCTACCTGCCGGTTGCCGAAAAAATGCGGAAAGCGGTCCAATACAAGGTCAACAAATACGGACTGGTTCTGGGTGTTTGCGGATCTCCCAATTTCGATCGGCCGGGCACGGCCACCGAAGGCCAGGCATTTTTCCTGATGATGGAAGCGGCGAGCATGTCGTTGTAGGCGGATATTTCCCCGGAATGCATTGAATGTAATTTATCAGGTTTTCAAAGGAGTCCATCATGCAGCACAATGTTTCTGTTTTTCTTTTGATCGTCATAGGATTGGTGGCTGGATTGATTTCCGGTTTTTTCGGTCTTGGGGGCGGCATTGTGATTGTGCCGGCTCTCATGTATCTGGCCGGATTCCCGCAACTCACGGCCACGGGAACCAGTTTGGCCATTCTGTTGCCTCCGGTCGGATTGGGAGCCGTGATGGAGTATTACCGCAAAGGGCATGTGGATTTTCGGGCTGCGATCGTTATTGCCCTGTGCCTGTTTGTCACGGCCTGGATCAGTTCGCGTCTTGCCCAGAGGATCAATATTGTCTATCTGCGGCTGGCGTTCGGCGTTTTTGTCATCGCGGTGGGAGCATACATCGTTTACACGAGCGCGGCCAAGCTGCCGAAATGAAACGGTCTTGCTTCAACGCCCCGGGCGTTGCGGCGTCAGGTCGATCGCAGGTTGCATTCCAGTGCCGTTGCCTTTTTCCGGTTTTTATTCTTCCGTCGAGGAAGAGAATCTCCGCATGATCCGACGGGAACAGGTAATCCGGGAAGGGTCCGAACGGTGAGGTCGAAAAGTCATGGGATGGTGGTTTGACGGCTGCTACCCGCCGAACACGATGTGCCGAACGAAAGAACCACCCGATTTCGCCAGTTTTACAGACGCATCGTGGAGCAAAAAGGTCGCCGACATCGGAGGCGTGGTCACCTGGGACGTCCCCATCCAGAAGAGCGGTTTGATCGCCCAATCCTTCATCGACCGGTTGACGGCCATTGGCAAGGCGTTTGCACGGGCATGATTCGGCATCTGTCTTGATTGAGGAGGGAAAATCCATGCGGAAGATACACAGCAGGAACGCGATTGTGGCGGCATTGTGCCTCGTCGGAACGTGCATTTCCCAGACGCAGGAACCGGGGCAGCCGCAGAGGCAGGAAGCGAGATCGAGAAGGTCCCAACGTGTGCGGATGGAAGGGATACGGATCGACAGCCCGGACGGGAAAGTCCGCTTCGATATGCTTCCCAATGCGGAGCGCCTGACGTTTACGGTGACGCTGGAGAATACGCCCGTGTTGGAGGCGTCTGCGATCGCGATGATTCTGGACGGGTACGATCTCTCGTCGGGCGTCGTTTTCGGCAAGGCGGAACGCTACGAGATCAACGAGACCTATCCATGGTGCGGTGCCCGAAGCACGGCCATCGACCGCTGCAACGGTGCCCGTATTTTTCTTCAGAACGATCTGTCGTTCATCGACTACATCCTGGACGTCCGTGTCTTTAACGACGGCGCAGCTTTCCGGCACGTCATCCCGTCCGATGAAGGCACCGCACACGTGCCGGACGAGTACACGACTTTTGTTGTACCGGCCGGCTCCACGGTCTGGTACGGCGGTTTGCAGGACGGGCACTACGAGGCGGACTATCTGAAAAAGGACATTTCCGAAGTCCGGCCCGGAGAATGGGCCGGGCCCCCTCTGACGTTCAAACTGCCAAACCAATCGGGCTACGGTTCCATCACCGAGGCGAATTTGGTGAATTACAGCGGAATGGGTTTGGAGGCCGACAGCCGCCGCGGCTGGGTCACAGGCCTGGGGCACCGCCAGCCGTTGAACTACCCCTACGAACTGCGCTACGGCAGGGAGGAAGCAAAACGCCTGGGTAAGCCTGCCGCAATCTTCGGAACGGTCACGACCCCCTGGCGCGTCGTGATGGCCGGCCGTGATCTGAACGCGCTGGTCAACAGCACCGTCCTTCCCAACCTGTGCCCGCCGCCAGACGCGCGGTTTTTTCCCCGCGGGATCGACACCTCCTGGATCAAACCCGGCCGGGCGGTGTGGCGCTACGTGGATGGCGGGGACGGCTCGTTTGAAGGATTGAAGGAATTTTCCCGGCTTGCCGGACAGCTGGGCTTTGAATACCAGGTGGTCGAGGGAGTCTGGAGCCGGTGGAGTGAATCACAGATCAAAGAAATCGTGGACTATTCCAGGCAGCAGGGGGTCGGATTGTTGTTTTGGAAGCATTCGAGACAACTCCGCACGCCCGAAGCCCGCGATGTATTTTTCAAGCAATTGCGCGATGCCGGGGTTGTCGGTGCCAAGATCGACTTCTTTGACCACGAGGCCAGGGAACTCATCGATCTGTACGAGGCACTGCTTCAGAAGGCTGCGGAGGACAGCATTCTGCTGGTCTTCCACGGTGCGAACAAACCGACCGGCCGGGAGAGGACCTGGCCCAACGAAGTCGTCCGTGAGGGGATTCGCGGCATGGAATCGAGCCGGCTGATGGAACGCGCCCGGCATCAGACCATCCTGCCCTTTACGCGCTACCTTGCCGGAGCGGCCGATTACACGACGATGCTGTTCGGCGAGCGCCGACGCGACTCGAGCTGTGCCCACCAAATTGCCAGCATGGCCGTTTTTGCCAGCCCCCTTCTGACCATTGCCGCCCATCCGCAGACCATCCTGAACCATCCGGCGGTCGACGTGATCAAGAGCATACCGGCGGTGTGGGACGAAACCAACGTTCTGCCGGCTTCGGAAATCGGGGAGTTGGCCGTGTTCGCGCGGAGAACGGGCGGCACGTGGTTTCTGGCCGTCATGTGCGGACCGCGGCCGCGAAAAATTGGAGTGCCCCTGACGTTCCTGGACGATGGCCTTTACCACGCAGTACTGGTTCGCGACGATGGCAAGAACGACGCCGCAGTGGTTCTGGAAGATCGCATGGTGCAGAAAAGCGATAAACTTGCGATCGAGATGATCAAAGGCGGCGGTTTCATCGCCCGTTTTTCAAAAAAGTAAAATGGAGTGAGGCATGACCTTTCGGACTTCACAGGTCCTGGTGATGATGGTGGGTACCACCAGGAGGCGTTGGCGAACGTGGCGGATCCGTCCCCTGATACACCGGCCATTTTTCATGCCGAAGATCCGGCGCTGGAGAAGCTGAAGAAAAGATGACGCCGGGATATAAGATTGGGATCAAAAGAATTACACATGAAATTGAGGATCATCGGATACTTCTGCGTAAACAATTTTTTGGTTTCGTGCACAGGCCGGCTGTCGGCTGTTCCATAAGGAGAAAGGGTCATGTCCAAGAAATATTTGCGGTTCGGTGCGACGCTCGTGACCGCTTGCATCGCAACATTCCTGCAGGTGTCCGCCCCGGCAGCGCAGCAGACCGGCGCGGCCGTTCTTGCTTCCCCGGACGGCAAACTGGCGATCACCTTTATGACCTTTGCGAACAAGGAATCCGCCCGTGCGGAAGGCCAATTGGTCTACTCGGTCACGTTTCAGGGCAAACCGCTCGTGGATCGATCCGCGCTGTGTCTTGATCTCAAGGGCCAGCAACCGCTGGGAAAAGACGTCCGCATGGTAAACACCACCCTGTCGAACGAGGACGGAACGTATCGCCTTGTGACCGGCAAAGCGAGCATGGTCCGCTATCGCTACAACGCCCTCCGCATCGAATTAACGGAAAGCGGGGAGCAGGGGCGGAAACTCTCCATGGAAGCCCGGGCATACGATGACGCCGTGGTTTTTCGGTACGCGGTTCCGGAACAGCCGCCCATCCGAGAGCTCCGGCTGGCGAAGGAGACGACCGAATTCCGCATCAGCAAGGATGCCATCGTTTACGCTCTGGTGCTGCCCAACACCCGAAGCATGTACGAGAGCGAATTCATCAAACTGCCCATCAGCGCTTTTTCCAACCAAGGCGGTGTGGCGAGCATGGTGCTGATCGGACTTCCCCTCCTGATGGAAGTGCCGGGTGTGGGGTGGATGGCGATCACCGAAGCCGATTTGCGAAACACCAGCTCCATGTACCTGGTGAATCCTTCCATGAGTTGGAGCGGGCACTGGTTCGAATCCCGGCTTGCACCAAGGCCCGACGATCCCGAAATCGCCGTCGTGGACAGCCTTCCGTACCGCTCGGCCTGGAGGGTGTTGATGGTCGGCACCGAGCCGGGCAGGCTGATGGAATCCAACATCGTCACCGGCCTCAATCCCGAATCGGCCATCCAGGACGTCTCCTGGATCCGCGCTGGACGGTCCTCCTGGGATTGGTGGAGCGGCAGCCTCGGCCCCGACGGAAAAAACGCCTTCACCACCGAAACCATGAAGCACCATGTGGATTTCAGCGCCCGGTCCGGTTTCGAGTACATGCTGGTGGACGCGGGCTGGTCTGCCCGCGACGACATCACCAAAATGAACGGGCGCGTGGACGTTCCTGAACTCGTGCGGTATGCCGCGGCCAAGAACGTCAAAATCTGGATTTGGCTGCATTGGTCCGCCGTGGACCGCCAAATGGACGAGGCGTTCCCCCTGTACGAGGGGTGGGGTGTGGCCGGAGTGAAGATCGA
>Ga0315277_10006097_pt1 | contig 15856 bp, 24 predicted proteins | sample YL17G05_15_MG_FD_203695 | JGI IMG/M metagenome (GOLD analysis project Ga0315277, IMG submission 203695) | Sediment microbial communities from Yellowstone Lake, YNP, Wyoming, USA - YL17G05_15 | ecosystem: Environmental > Aquatic > Freshwater > Lake > Sediment | place: USA: Wyoming | collected...
AGAAGAATGGGCGCGCCCAAACTCAGTAAAGATCATCTATGATGTAGGAGATCCAGTTAAAGACATAGATGGTATGGTAGCTCGTGGGATGCCAGCGATGCTAGGAAGAATTAAGAGAGCACAGGATCTAGCTGAGACTACCTGGGTAAACTATGCTAAGGATTGGGATACGCAGTTTCCAGCGATTGAACCACGTTTTAATCAAGCTAACGCCAACTCTCTTGGATCTGGGCCTACTGCTTTTGGTTTTAACAATCCTAACTACAACACTTTGGGAGAACTTTGGTCTAGCGTTGGAGCAGCAGTACATACTATGAAACTAGATGCTATTCAGAAAGTAAGAGATTGGATGGCGCCTGGAACTTTAGCTGTAACGAACTCTGAACTCGGTGGCGTTAATCTGCGTACAATAACGAATATAATAAGAGGCGCAGATGAGAAATACGTACTGATTCCTGAATCTAACTACGTAGTACTAAGAAAATTAGCTCCTCATGTACAATTAGTTGGAGACAGACTTGGTTTCAAAGAGACAGCAGCAGCTAATCTTCCAAGAGATGAACAAGGAGTTCTTAAAGGATACGCACTTCGTATAGCTGGAGATCAAGGTCAGGAGATACTACCTAAAGGTAAGTATGCAGCATACCACATCGATGGAGACATACGAGATTTCTTAGACTCTTCAACGCAAGCTAATGACAGGAGATTAATTCATCAAAACAATTTCTATGCGGCTCAAGGATTCTCCAAGAAGCTTGAACTGGGAACTCTGTATGCTCCACCGATCGACACCAGAAAATATAACTTCTGGGCGTTGGTTAGAGAACCACAAGGTAACGGTGCCTCTTCTAGTTCAGTTTCATCTATCACAGCCACAAATGCCGCAGATTTGGCTACCAAGATAGATAAAGCTAAAGCTGCTGGACTAGAGGTATATACTAAAAACGATATCAAACTACACCATCAAGTTCTTGGTGACTATGACTACAACATGAATCTCTCTGAGAATGTTGTAGATTCTTCTCTTAAAAAGAATGGTGTACTATCAGATTACAGTTCTACCATGAACACAGCAGATACTCTTGATGAATGGAACTCTTGGCATGACAGACAAGAGACTCGTCTGCTTCGTAATATGGTAGAACTTAAATACGCTCAACAATTTGCTGAACTAAGAGACCTAGGAAAAAACTATGTTGACTTGGCAACGTCGCGCATTGGTAAAGTTAATGTCTACACAGGAAAGACAGCGGAGAATCCATATGATGATTACATTAAGACGGCTCTCGACTTACCCAAGACAGGGGAATATCGTCTGTGGAATGATGCTAATGAAAAGGTAGAAGCATTCTTTGATACTGCTTTTAGAACTGCAAGTGACATGTTCGGTAAAGTTACTTCTGGTGGCGCTACCTGGGAACAAGCGAATGCAGCTACAGAGAAACTGGGACTAGGGAAACAGTTTGTCAATGCCGCTGATTTTATGGAACAGAATGCTTTAATAGCTCCTAAACCTGCTTTGCGCGCATTCGTTCAAGCTACTAACGGTATTATGGCTGCTACAACGCTATCGCTTGATGCTATTAATTCTCTGATCAATGTCATTTCTACTCCAATCCTACTCTCTCATGAGATTAGCTCGCTTCGACGTAATTTTGGAACAAAGGAAGGACTTGCAAGACTCGAAGAGTTGCTCAATATGCCCCTTCCTGGAGATGCTGCGAAAAGAATACCATCTACCACGAGACTCATCTATAACGCTGTTACTGCGTCGTTCGGAGACGGAAGCAAAGAAATCTTCGACAGATACGCCAAAACAGGATTAGATATATCTCTTCTTCGTCAGCGTAATGAGATGCTAGGGAAACTAGTCTTAGACACTGAAGCTGATGCTAAATCTCTTACCTCTCGACTTAGAGAAGCTGTGGCACTAGGTGAGAAACTTACAGGAAATAAACTTGCTGAGTCGTACACTCGCTTTATTCCTGCTCATATTATGGAGCAAGTTGCAGATGCTTTAGGGGTGCAAGATCCAACAGTAAGACTTGCTATGCAACGTACTTTCGTTAATCGCGTACAAGGTAACTATATCGCCTCTCAACGCCCTATTGCATTTCAGGGCGTACTCGGTCAAGCTATCGGACTCTTTCAGACTTATCAGTTTAACTTGATGCAGCAAGTTTTTAGAAGCATCGAAGATGGAGATAAAAAATCTCTTGCCATTCTCTTTGGTATGCAGGGGTCACTTTACGGTATAAACGGTCTACCGTTATTTAACGCAATCAATACTCATATAATCGGTAATGCTCCTGGTAATCCTAATCACGTAGATATATCTACAGCAGTTCCTAGAATGGTTGGAGTTGATGTAGGTAACTTACTTCTTTATGGTGGCGCTAGTTGGTTTACTGGTTCTGCACTCTACTCACGTGGAGATATAAACCCACGACAAATCTCAGTCTTACCGATAAATCCAGCAGACTATCCTGCAATTACTGGTATAACTAACTTTGTAAAGAATCTCTATAATGTAGGTGCTAAGCTTAACGACGGCGGTAACTTTGTTCAGACGATGTTACAGGGACTTGAACATAATGGATTGAGTAGGCCGCTGGCTGGTTTAGCTCAAGTTACACAAGGATATACTACAACTAACGTTGGTTCTCTCATTAGCAGAGCCGCCGAAACCAATGCTATCTCTCAGGCCGCACGAATTCTTGGAGCAAAACCTCTTGATGAAGGAATAGCACTCGATGCTCTATACCGTAAAACTGCTTATGAAGCTAAGGATCATGCTAGATTGCAGCAGCTAGGAGAGGCAGTAAAGACAACGCTAGTAGCAGGAGGTCAACCTACTGATGCTCAACTAGATCAGTTTGCTACTGAGTATGCGGCTTCAGGGGGAAGAGTACAGAATTTTAATCGTTTTATGGTAGATGCACTGAAGAATAGTACACAGTCTAACGTAAATCAGTTTATGCAGAAAATGCGACGTCCGGTAGCACAGAACATGAATGAAATTATGGGTGGAGAGAGATTGCCAGACTACACAAATCTAGCAATCTCTTCCGATGGCGGAGGATAAGAAATAATGGCAACTCCACAGACACCTGGTTAGACTACTTTTGATTAATCTCGGTCGGCGCTCTATTCCTGTAATAAGAATCCAACAAAGCTAAAGCTTTTAGCAATACTTGTCGAAAGTCCTGTTTACCCCAAAAAGTTACTGCACTAGAATCATCATCTCCTTCTTTATGCATGAAGGGTCCTTTATGCACTGTATTTCCTAGATGCTTTCCTTCTCTATCAGTATAAGGTATAGTAACCGGGAGTTCTAGATAAAACCGCATACCTGTAAACTTTACTCCATCTATTTCTTTTGTTACTATCTCCATACGCTCGGTTAATTCTTCTGCGTAGACATTGACTCTCATGCGGTGTTACTCCTTTTCTCAGTGTAGTACAGTACCAGACGGTACTATCAATTCAGGTGTTGGATCTTTTGGTTCTCTCCTAACCACAAACTCTTTCAGTATCAGTCCGCATACTGCATCTATCTGCTTATCGTTGTACGTATCATTCATCAGTATACTAACCTCAGCAGCTAGAATTCCTATACTCTCTGGAGTACCCCATAAGCCTGCTAGATTAGCATACTTTTTAAACACATACTGATGATACACTTGTATCTCTCGATACAGTGCGATAACAGATTCAGGTAAGAAATCTAACTTAGGGTGCTCTGGAGTGTTAGGTTTCATGGTATCTCAAACTCCTTTAGTTTAACTGACTCTTCTCTATCTGTTGAAACACTCGTATATCTGGATGATTCGGCAATCCATCTAGTATCACATGAATTCTATGCAGCTCTGATACTGGGTCTGAATCTGGATTTATTTCAAACTTCAGATACTTCCAGAAGAATTCATCTAACTTTGTCATAGGACACTCACAGATTTCCATGAATGCTTTATTACCCAGCTTAACATGCACCTGCTCCATAACTAAACTAGCTATCGCTTTGCCTTGTTGTGACATTAATGATAGCTCTTGTCGTTGATTGAGAATTGCCATGTAATCTCCTTGTACTCCAAAGGTTAGAGTTCTTAAATTTTCCTTTAACTGCACCTACTACAAAAGCGTGAGAATTTCTTTCCAACCAAATAAGTAAATGACCGCGTACATGATCTTCAGAAAGCTGTAAACTACCTGCTAATTCTTTTGCAGTACTTGACTTCTGCTTCAAACTACGCAGTGCTAGTACTACTGTAGGATGAGATTCACAGTAACCACAATTTCCTCTTTTCATTGAGATAATTCCTCTTTTGAAAGTAAACTCCAATCTAAGAATTCTGTATTCTCACCTACAACTGATGAGCGTTTTGGCAGCCAACCTAAGTCTTTACCTGCTCTTTGTATCTTTCCAGACTTATCTAAATTCATCAGAATGTTAGTTAGATCTATAACTTTCTCCAGATCACTCGCAACAGCTTTATAAATCTCTCCGATAGTTCTAGGTTTATCATCGTTTGCCAGAAGATACTCCACCACTTTGTTTGCTGTACTGCTATTTCTTGCCTTACCAAACTCTCCGAACGTTCTTGGCATACAGGACTCTGCAAGCGTAAGGACTGTATTACAGTACAAGCAGTCATGTCTTGTGATATTCGTGCTACAGCGTGCTGCTGCGAAGATGATAGTGAGTTTAAGAAGGTGTCCAAACCTACGAGTGGAATATGCAGAGAATCTTGCATCTTCAAGGGATTGCCAGCTATTATAGAGACTAGACAGAAACTCGGACGCATCTGCATCAATCGTGACTGTCCCTCTACATAGCGATTTGATCTGTTGCAGTTTGTCAAGAATCTTTCTCTTCGCATCTTGACTTGGAATTGGCGGGAATGGAAACTTTTTCTCACTTCTTTCTCCATGTATTAAAAGTATCCTCGAAGTGAAACCTTGCCCAATTGCGTCAATAGGTATTGCGGAAGCGAGACGATCGCTAGTGTTACCAGCAAGCAAGTTAATAGTAGGAAAAGGAATAGCAACACTTTGAGAATTCTTAACTCTAGCTTTGTAAATCCCGTCGTAGTCCCATAAAGAACCCAACAAGGAAAGAAAATCAATATTTCCATTACCAACGAAATCATTAAATTCGTCTGCCGCAATAAGGCATTCACGAGTTGTTTGATCTTCTGTCCAGAATCCATTAGTATTCCCATCCATAACTTCTTTGTCTGAAGTTTCTTCTCCAAACAATCCATCTTGTAGGTCCAGTAGAAATTTCTCTTTACTTGTTTTCTCAGCAGCAATGGTATCATACCCAGACTCCTTCAGAAGTTCCTTCATGATCTTTATTGCTGTACTCTTTCTTGAACCACTTCCTCCAACTAACATTATATACTGATTAGGATATAGTTTAAAGTGTCCGTGAGGTAGAACTAGATTGCGGCCCAAAACTGTTGCTATACCACTTATTGCCACCCATCTATGATATATCCTAGGAGGTTCAGTAAACTCAGTGTAGTTAAAGTAAGCATCGAAGAAGTCATCTTTCACTGAGTTCCTCTCGGTTTAATCAACTGCAACTAACTGAGAATTCGGAAACAATCTTTCTCCGCAGACTTTATAGTACGAGTACATCATCCCATCAAGAGATGAGTTAGGTACAGGAAACAGTATCGGAGAGACACAAGTATCAAGAAACTGTTTAAGAGAGATAGGAAACTCTCCAGGATATTGCATCAGCAGACAGAGCCAAGTCTGCCAGCCAGTACGAGTAAAGTGTCCAGGTAAAGCTAGACGAGATTTGAGATACTGGTCAATCTGTTGTTCCTGAGTTACCTTCGTAGTCGTCAAAGATGAGTGTGTCCGGTCTGGTGCCAAACCTAACTGCTTCCTTAGTTTTGCTTCTCCCATCTTTCTGCTCCTGTCGATACTTGTCTAGTGCGCCGTTAGAGAATTTACTGCCAGCTAGTGCTATTCCTATCCTAGCAAGTACATAACGTACTTCTACTTTCTCCAGTGTAGGATACTCTCGGATAAGAGAAAGGATATCTTCTTGAAACTTTACTATCTCTAAGCGATCATCTTCTGTAGGTTGATGTTTTGACATAGTCTCTACACCTGGATAGAAGCTAGTTCATCAGTTGAAGTAACTGGAGTCAGCTTACTCACTAACTCTCTTATCGTCTGCTCTAAGTTACTCACTTTAATTTGATTATTTTGTAGAGCTTTATTCCACAACTCTACTGCTATACTTTGAGTAGCACTAGTTGGACCACTAGCAAGACATGTATTACATACAACCGATATTGCAGTGACTTTTATAATTGCAGTGACTTTTATATTAACCCCTTGACAAAAAGGACAGTTATTTACAACTACCTCTTGCGGTACATATATCTGCACTGTAGTAGTTTCCATTTCTTTTCTGCTCCTATAAGATTAATCTAACTTAAAAGTCTCTACTTCTGACCATACTTTACTCTCTGCTTTCATATCAACAGGAACTCTAAGGTCTCTTTCAATTCCCTTGCAATCTTTGACTCTGACTGAAAACAACATACATTCCGCAACTCGTCTAACCAAGTCTGTGCGTCCAACGCGATATTGGAATAAGATGCTATCATGGATTTGTGCACATAACTTGAAATCTTTCGGTTCTTTAAGAGCCACTTCTTTGAATACTCGCATCCATGCGATGTTGAGAGTTCCAGCGTTAAGATTTTGTGAGGGATGTGCCACGTAAGCGTTAAGATCTTGCCTGTTTTTATCAGGATTACCGAAGCAGTAACGTGTCCATCCGATAGGAGATACGAGCTGTCGTGTTGTTTTAACTGCGTACTTAATTGATTCATAGTAAGCTCCTTTTACATCTGGATAAGCTATCTCATACTGAGTCAGAAGATACTCTGCTATCTTACGCGGCCCCCAATATGGATTAAGTTTTAGAATTCTTTGTGCTCTGTAGATATTCTCTAACCCCATCGTATCTACTAGAACTGCCCAGCCCATGTTGTAATTGCTTCCGTGATTAACTCGTTTCGACAGATCACGTAAGAGTTTGTCGAGCACCTTTCCAGTTGAATCACAGTAAACTTTTTCATACGGTATTCCAAAAAATCTCTCGACATTGATCGCATGAAAGTCTCTTTTACTTTCCACGGTATCAAGTAGAGCTTTGTCCCCAGATAGATATGCAACGTCTCTCGCCTCTGCCTGCTTATAGTCGGCTTCACCAAAGAAGAATCCGTTATCAGAAACAAACATAGATCTAACTTCGATATCTGGACGATCTCTGGGTATATTTTGTATCTGGAGTCCAGCCAGTGTGGTATCATCACCCCAACCCGCGAACTGCGACTCTCTAGAAGCAAGTCTAGCGGTATCTGTTCCATGTGGATTAAGCGCATAATAGCATCTATCCTTCCAGAATTTGTCAGCTACTAGATACGTTCCTGCTAGTTTCCTAGCTTTACGAAACTCAAGAATTTTATCTAGTATCACCGCATTAAGAGGATGTTGAAATACAGCTTTCTTTAACTGTATCTCACCTGTTCCTTTCTTGGTACCGCAACCTAGTACCAGCATCAGTCGCGCTACTTGCGGAGGCGAACTAGGATTGAAGGTATACTTCAGCGTCTTACGACTTATCGGACTGTTCACCATCTTTCCTAGTTGAGTTCTTCTCTCTTCTAACTTCGCTTCCTGTTCTAGGAGTAGTCGTTGGCGCACACTTGAATTAGTCTGTATTCCTGTCATTTCTGCTTGGTGACAAGGAAAGTTCAGAGGAAACTCTTGAATGTAATTCCTAATAGCCCAGTCAGGTATCTCTTCAATGAGCGAGAGAAAGCTGTTCGCTGTTGCCCAACCATCTCTTGCATTGTATCTATAGTAATCCTCAAGATTTCCGGTCTGCCCTTCTTGTTTCCAATACTCACTATTTCGTACTGAGAATAATGTAATGAAATCCAGTCTCTTAGGCAGCTCGGAATACCATGAGTGAAACAAGTTCGCAGTATCGAAGTACCAGGATCTGGTAGGAACTCCAAATCGAAAGAAGTACGCATTATCATATTTCCCATTTTGAAATATCTTTGGTGTGGGCGAAGCGTTACATTTAGCTATCCAACTAAGCCAGTAAAGAGAATCGCACGGTATTACAAAAGTCCTAGTTTGATAAGCGCCACATTCAATATAGATACAAGTATAACTAACACAAGTAATTCTTCTATCTTCAACTGCCGTTTCAATATCAACTGCACAGTAAAGAGACAGAGTAAGGAGATCAAAAAGCTCATCAATGCTATTCTCATTTGCTAACTCCCACTTGAATGCAGTCTGTTGAAACCATTTATCTGGTTTAATAAATTTTGATAAGTATCTTTCAAAAAGAAACTTACCATAATTTACTGTAACTAGCTGTTCGAGAGGATTCAGTATCAGAAACTCTACTTCACCTCTTTTGATCAGGCTTCCTGCAAAGTCATCCTGTGTTCCTAATCCCGGTCGTAGGAGTTTCAGTACCGCCGGATTGCTTACTATCACTTGGCGCACCCCCAGTTCCTTAGCTTCCATCAGCATCTCTGTTACTGCTACTGGACTCTTAGCTCGTAATGCAGTTCTGTATCCGGCCAGTATTGGTTTAAGGATAGGAAGGAAATTAATATCAGCAGGAGTATGGTAGAGAAGAAACTTTGTACCACTCATGGGCGGCTCATGTTATAAGACTTAGACTTCTATACTTGTTTATCATCCGATTGAGAGCTTTAGATTGTCGAGTACTGAGATATACTCCAAAATCATTCTCTACTTTAGACACCATACTCAGAATAAAAGTCTGCTCAAAATCTTCTTCTAAGAAAGTAAGAATCCCATTCAACTGTTTGATGCAGTTTATCTGATCTTGTGTTGCTGGTTTTGGTGGTGCTACTATTATAGGTTTCATTTTCTTTTAGCTCCGCGGAAGAAGTAGAGTTTTTAGATTTAATGTGCAGAACTCTACAAGAAACTACACCAGGCTACTTCTTCTTTCCTACGCTACCGTCAACTTCTTGATATTCAAATAATGCCGATCTTTCTTTTCATCGAAAGTACGCTTCACTACTATCACAAGAAGCATACCTTTTGCTCTCTCTGCGATCTCTCGGTTGTTTTTAGTTCCAAGAGCTTCACCAAGAGGTCTTAGAAAGTCTTTCAAGAATCCTATTCCTGTATCATTGTCCAACATATAGACAACATTACACTCATCACCAACCTGCGGTGCTGCCTCTCCTTCATCAAGAGTTCCAGACACTTCAGTTACTTCGATAATCTTGAACTTAACTTCAAGCCCAGGATGATCGCCGATCTTCTTTTCCAGAATGCTCTGTACTTCTACTGCATATGCACCAGTAGGAGGAACTTTGAATCCAGGAAGATCAGGAAGATCATCTAGGGTTTGGTCCATAATACTTGCTGTTTTGTCTACCATGATAGTATTGCTCCGTTGAGTTGAGTTACGTTGATGTATGATTTACTTTGTTAGGTGACTAGCCTTTGAATGGAAAGTCTATTCCCTCCGTTCCTACCATAGGATTAAAAGGTGCAGTACTCTTACCAAGAGCCGGTAGGATTTCTTGGTTAGCTTCAATAATCAATCCTTCTAGTAGTGCTAGGTACAACTGACAGTCCCGTATTCGTTGTATGATTGGTTCGCTATACACTTTTTTCTCTTTTATATAACTCTGTATAGCATTGTAGTGTTTGTTCATAAAGATGTAGCAAACTTGCATAGGATCAATACCACACTCAATCGCAGTCTTTTTGAAGTTTGCTAGTTTATCTTCTTTACCGGCGTACTCTACACCTTTACTTCTACAAAGTAGTATCATATCATTGTACATAACTTCAAGTATATATTTCTCAAAATATTCTGGTGTCATTCTACTTTACTCCTCTTGCAGCTTTAAGCCGCGCTAGTTTCTGTTGCATAGTTTCTTCAGGAAGTTTTCCTCCTGCAACTATGACTGTATTACCTTCTGGATCTTTAACAACTACCTCACTCCCGACTTCTGTTGTAAGTTTAGCAATTGTTTCTACTGCCATCTGTTTTCCTGCTTCTGTACTTCCCTGCTGTCTAGGTATCTCATGTCTGAAGAATGGCAGTAAACTAGGTTTTGCCAACTGCTCGATAGCTGTTCCACTTCTACTACCTGTAAGTACACTAATAGCGTAATCAGTAGCACTACCAAAAGTATGCTTCTTATTCTTCAACTCACAGTACACTACATGATCGAAGTACTTAGCAGTATTCCGACTAAATTCTCTAGTACCAGCTACAGGTACCAATCTCTTTCTTCCATCTTCCATCTCACTCTCTACTTCATGAGTGATTACACAGATGTTGAACTTAGCTTGTTGTACTTGAGAGAAAAATTTATCCAGCAGAAATCCCTGGCTAGCGTAGTCATTCCACTCAGGCTTAGCTAACTCTTCATCATTTCGTTTAATATGAGACATAGTAGAGAGACTTAGCTGTGTAGCTGAATCTACAACTACTATATCCTCGCCAGTAAGTTTGTTCAGCTCTACTGACTCAAAAGGAAGCCCATTCTTTCTACAACTGATACATGTAGTATTGCCGTGTTCTACACAGAAACTGGTAGGTAGCCCAGTTATTACTTTCAACATTGTTGATATCGCTACTGGCCAGATCTTTGTATCAGGAATACTATATAACTCTATCCGTTCTTGCCAAGCAGCGGGTAGCTGTCGCAGAGTTTTATATCCATTCTCTAGATCAAAGTACTTCAGATTGAACTGCTCTGCTAATTCTGCAACCAGCTTAGTCTTACCAGATTTTGGCCCCCCGAATACGAGTATTCGTTCTCGAAGAGAGTCTACTTTATCTGTTAGTTTCATGTGAGATTATTCCTGAATAATGAGTTGGTACTTTGATAGATCTGAGTGAGTTGGCTGTATATAACAGCCGATGTTGTAGTTTCTTTCTATCTTTTTCTTCTTGTTCTACTAGATCTGGATCAAGCTTTATAAATCTCCAAGCCCAGTAGTATCTGCTATTAGGAGTAATGTAATGGCAGCACTTGAAGTATAGATGTCCTATATCTTTTGGCAACTTAATACCTACATCAATAGATTTAGTCTTTCCGCAGTCATGTATTCCTTCAACCGTGTATTCTTGACCTGCTATTAATTCTGTAGGATACGCTTGAGGATGATCTTTAAGAGAGTCTATACAAACTACTTTATCTCCGAGTTTCATATCTCTGCTCCTTCAGCTAGTTTCTTCTGTGGCTTCGATCTGTGCTTCCAACAAATCCAACACATGTAAATCGAAAATATATTCCACTGGTCTACCATCTTCTCTGGCATCTTTCTTCACTGGAATCTTACTCTCGTCATCTAGTCTTAAAGCTTTATCTGACATACCACATATATCAAAATATGGACACTGTTTAAAGAATCTCATACAATTTTGTCCGTATTTTGGCCAGAAATTCTCTCTATCGTACATCTCTATGCTTGCTATATCTATCATTACACTTTTGATCCAACTAGCTCGCTGTAAAAATGTTTTCTTAAAAGGTATTGGCTCCCATTCCATCTGCTTAGTTTTATACACTAGATACAGTACTTCATATGAACTGAAGTGTTCTGGGTACTGTTTAGCGATGGCATCTAGCACTACGCCATACCCTACACCTTGCTGAGAGTTTTTATACTGTGCTTCTGATACTGAATCAAATGCTGTAGTCTTTAACTCTAAGACTCGTAACTCACCTGTTACTTTGTGTCTTAGAACTACGTCTACATGACCACGATCCAGAAACCCATCACCAAAGTCAATTCTAAATGACAGTTCAACAGCAGGCTTACCTTTAAATACGGCCACTTCCCAGTCTTTGAAAACTGTATTAAGAGTAACACGGAAATTATCAATAGCTGCAATAGCATACCAAAAGAATTTTTTCTTTTTGCTTGCAGCAGTATAGTCTGATGTGGAGAGTAAGTCTCCTTTCCAAGCGAGAAACATCTTCCAAATTGTTTCATGGTATGAGTTTCCGAGTAGCAGTGCTTGTACTCCGACACCTACTGTAGCTCCGAAGTCTGTATCTATCGTATCTTCTCTGTCTACAAGTCCTCCTATTTTATACAGTCTGTACTCGGTAGGACAGCGTTGTAGAACTTCACGAGAACTATGACTGAGATTTTTTAAGTTCGGATGCACGGTGGAATCCTTCTATAATTACAGTCATTGGAATACCTACATGAACAGCTATAACACTATGATAGTAGGTATCGGCGTAGTCGCTGTCTAAAGAAAAACGCAGTCCTTCTGGAATACAGAAGTCTGCGAGTAGTTTGTGTGATTCTACCCATATAACTTTATCACAGAATTTAGGATAGAGAGAGCTAAGTTTTGCTAACATCTGTGCTAGCATTATTACTTTCTTAACTCTCTCGTCAGAAGAATCTATAGAAGATTCTGTCATATCGAATCAAGAGTAAGATTTTTCAATCCTTTCGACTTACTATTGACTGCATCTTCTACTATCTTAGTCTTGGCGCGCCTCTCTAGTCCCTCAACTATAACTCCTATCTCTTCAGGAGTAAGACATTGAACTAGAGATTCATCTTTGTGTAGATTCTGGTGTATATCTCGTAGCCAGTTCTCCATTCCTGGATGCCGAGCATCTAGCATCTGTCTAAGTTGGAAAACTTTTTCATGTATTTGTTCTGCTGGTGAGATGATAGTTCTCCTTCAAAAAGGAACATCATTATCTATTTCTATCTCTTTCTTATGTTCTATCAATGTCGGTACTCCTAGAGCTTCTACACTCATCTGACTAGCAACTTGCTTCAATGCTATGACTATCTGATCGGCACATATCTCTATTATCTTTGCACAAGTTTCAGGCGTCAACTTTAACAGTGTTTCTCCTACATCTCCAGCAAAAGTTACAGTGCCAGACGGTTCAGTAGTATTACTGTAACTATATACAAAAACACTTCTTAGCTTTATCATTTTATACGTCCTCATATCCGATACTGGTTGTAAGTCTGAATGTTATGATGCCACTCTCTGTTCTTACTATTTCTAGCTTACTTCTTTTATCATCTAAACCAAACTTGAAAGCAAGATCTCTGCACTTCTCTTTAATTACCGCATTTTTAATACGTCTAAAAAGTACGTCAGAAGAGTTAGCAGGTTTGATACTGCACTTTCTTTTAGTCTTGATTTCGTGCCATAATTTTTCGTAAGTTCTACTGCTCGATTTTATCTGATTCTCCATGCGGCAGTTATTTCGGTATCACAGAAACTGAGAGAATTTTATAATCTGGTCTCAGTTTCTTTTCATACAACATAGTGAGTACTGTACCTGTGACTTTGTTAGTCAGTGTAAAGTTTTCATACTCTTTGCCCATACCTAGACCTTTTAGTTTCTTATTTTGTCTACAAAAGAATACTGCGAAAGTCTCTCTGAAAAGTTGTATAGCTTCTTCAGAATCGAACTCTAACTGAACGGTATTACCAGCTAGAAGTTCCATGTAGAGATCGTCTTTATTTATATTCATATGCTGCTTTTGAATACAATTTATTCAGTGAAAGCCTTGCTTGAGTGCTGACTCTTTACAGGTTTCTTGTTGTTGTTTAGCTACGATAATACCAACGATACCATAACCAGAAGTACGACACTGATACATCTTACCAGTGTCATTATTAAATCTGGTATCGTAACTAACACAAGAAGATAGAGCTACAGTAAAGAGGAGTAGGCAGACAATGAAAAGAAGATAAATTCCTAACCCTGTGTATTTCATATTAACTCTTTCCTCTCTTTCTGTCCTCTAGTGTTGCTATCCTGCAAATTCCTATGGTCTCTAAGCGAGTAAGAACTTGCAGGCTAGTAACTCTTGCACCTCAATCATGCTTTTTCAATGATGCTCTTGATGCAGTCGTTGTTACTAACTACCTGCGCAGGATTCTGTTTACAGACTACTCTTCGTTTGATTCTTCATCTGAATCTTCCAACATTTCTAATGTCCAATCAGTTTCTTTTACATCTTCTTCAACATCTTCAAAAAGAATAGCCCCTTTGTCGGTATCGAGAATAAGAGTAGTTTCCTGTAACTTAGATACTAATTCTTTGTTGTTTGTTCCTGTAGTAACACCATCTTCTGGAATGATATAGTACATAAATTTACTCATATTGTTTTACTCCTTGAGTTAGCTTTATGGTTGACTTCTAACTTGTGTCCTACTACATTCTTTCTCACTGCACCACTTCGGTACTTCATGACCATCTTTATGTAGTGGTACTTTACATATAGCACAACGTTGATAAGATTTAGATAGACTTTTGTCTACAGTATCTATTTGTAGTTCGGTATCTTCTGTAGCTAATGCTGTAGCTATCCCAAGCTGTCTTGCTTTGCTATATTTACTTAGCATATTATTTACCTCCTGCACTGCTATCTTATACTACTTTCAGTTAACTTCCCCAAGAGACCTAGTCTCTATAATCCAATACTAGGCTTGTCTTTCAGTATCTCTTGAGGCTGGTAACTGCGACATAGATTATAAGTCTACTGCACTACCAACTATACTGACTAACACACTATTTAGATGTTAGCAAGCAGTTCAGCGTCATCCTTCTTCAGCAGTTCTACCATCTTGTTAGCAAGAAACTCGTAGCACTCCTTGAAATCTTCTGCATTGGGAGAGCTAGTAAACCAGATATTGAGCTGTTCTTGCAGTTTATCAAGGAACAACTTGTTCGTCTTTACCGGCTGCAACTTAGCAAGAAACAACTTCGCTGCATTGGTAACTTGTTCCAGAGTCTTTCCAGTAACAGCCGGCATAGACTCGATATAGTCTTTCTGAAACTCTTCCCAAGTCTCTTTGGGAATACCACCACCACGACGAGCAGCAGGCGGAAGCTCAGAGATAGACTTCCAAGATAGCTTTGTCAGATCAAGAGTCTCTTGGCTGATCTTGGTATCTGCATTGACTTGTTCACGAGCTACACCAGTAATAATATCATTAATGGATTCCATCAACAGATCGAGCTGCTTACCCCCTGCATCTAGAATCTCAAGAATTAGATTAGGAGTAGCTTGTGGAATCTGTAGCGTAGTAGTAGGACGCCTGATACCAAGATCTTTGTCTGTCTTGAAGAGGAAAGAGATTTCCTTTCCGATATAGTTAGGATCAAAGTTTATATGAATCTTGGGTTTGACTTCTACAGTGGGTTGTGCAGTAACGGCATCATTCATTGCTTAAACTCCTTTAGTTATGAGTGAATGGAACTGACAGAAAATTCGACTGCAAGGATACTGTACTCCTAACCGTTAAATTCGTCAAGAGGTTTTTTGAGAAGCAGGATAAGATGAAGCTACTACTAGTCCTGTTTCAGCATCTATCAAATAAGCCCATTTTATTTCTGATCTTCCTGCTAAGAGACGCGCAGTAAATTCTTCTTGTGTATAGAGGATATAAGATAGTGCTTGGTCAGCAGTACTGTAAAGAACAGCTAGATATTTAGGCATGGTTGTTTATGGTCCTGTTAGAGTTAAAGTTAAAAACGACCACCAAAAATAAGAAAAATAATTATAAAAATTAACCCAGCTATTAACCACTGTTGCTCTGTCATTCTTCATCTCCTTCTTCTTTAGGTGTGATATCTCTTTGACCTCGTAGTTCTTCAAACTTCTTATTTACTAGTTCTATCTTTGTAGCTAGGTATGGTGGTACAGGATCAGGATAGAGTCTCTCAGGTTTTACTCCCATCTTAGTCATACATTGCTGCCAGTAGTATCCATGACCGCGTTGTTTGTGTAGTCTCCAGCT
>Ga0315277_10006099_pt1 | contig 15851 bp, 10 predicted proteins | sample YL17G05_15_MG_FD_203695 | JGI IMG/M metagenome (GOLD analysis project Ga0315277, IMG submission 203695) | Sediment microbial communities from Yellowstone Lake, YNP, Wyoming, USA - YL17G05_15 | ecosystem: Environmental > Aquatic > Freshwater > Lake > Sediment | place: USA: Wyoming | collected...
GAATATTCCTCCCGTGCCATTCAGCGTCAACAATGTCTCTGATTGATCGCCCTGGCGCCTGGGCAAAAAAATATTTGCCCTTGAAACAGCAAAAGCGGAATTGACGGGAGGGGTGTATGCAGAGAAGGTTGAAGGGTTGAAAGGTTGAAAAGTTGAAAGGTTGAAATGCTAAGGAAAGAGGAAAGAGGATGCGCCTTCGCCGACAGATTGTCCGAACAGGAAGCGGCTTCCGGCCTTCGCTAAAGCTTCGGCGGACAAGTCGGCGGACAAGAAAGGCGCTCGCACAGATAGGTATTTCCTTATCAACTTATCAACAAAAATATCAGAGCAGGTCTTTGACCAGATCAATCAGTTTAGGCATTGCGTGACCGGAAGGAGCCGGGATATAAACCTCGCTGATGGATCTGTAATAATTGTCAGTCGGATTGATCTCAATGATTTTGGCCCGGTTTTCATGGGCCTGGTAAGGAAGGGCCGCGGCGGGATAGACCACGCCGGTAGTGCCCAGGACCAGCATCAGGTCGCAACTCTCGGCCAGAGCAAAGGCCTCGGGCAATTGCTGAACCGCTTCTCCGAACATCACCACATCGGGCCTGGTCAGGCCCTGGCAATAAGGACAGCGGGGAAGGAGGCCGGCCAATTTCATCAATTCAAACTGGGCGGAGCTTTTTTCAAAAAAAGTTCTCACCCGCTCAAGCAGTTCCTGCTTGTTGAGCTGCTGTTTTCTTCCGCAGTTCAAGCAGCGCGCCCGGAACAGGTTGCCGTGGACTTCAATGACATTGCTATTGCCGGCCTCCTGATGAAGGTTGTCAATATTCTGGGTGAGCACTGCTTTTAAAAGGTTAAGCTCTTCCAGAACCTTGAGCCCGAGATGACCGGGATTGGGCCGGGCTTTTTCAAAAATCTCAACCGTCTGAAGGAAAAAACTCCGAATCAAGTCCGGCTTGCGCAGAACCGTGGCCAGGATGCCGCGGGTGGTTCCGACTTCGTCCGGGTCAAATTGATCCCAGAGTCCGCCCGGGTCGCGGAAGGTCGGAATCCCGCTCTCGGCGCTGATTCCGGCCCCGCTGAAGGCGACGATGTTTTTGCTTCGGACGATTAATTCCGCGGCCATTTGATATTCATTCATCCTGGACTCCCGGAAAGGCATTTTAATTTAGCACCGGATCAGAACCCGGTCAAACCTGCTCTCTTTCCCGCGGGAGCGCGTCGGTCAAGGTCAAGGCAATACCCGGCAAGGAAAAAATGATCTATAATATGGATCGGGTCTTGAGAAAGGGATGAGAATAACAAATTCAATCTGGCGGTTCACCGGGCTGGTGATTTTGATTTGCGGATGCGGGACCGGAACGGGCGGAAAAGGAGAAAATGACCGGATCCCAGGGGAGGAATTGGTTCCGGCGCAGGCAAGTTCCAGCGCTTCCATCGGCGACTGGAACCAGATTTCTTCGGGCGGCCGGCATACCTGCGCCATTGCTAATGATGGCGCCCTCTTTTGCTGGGGCAAAAATTTTAATGGACAGCTGGGAGACAGCTCCACTGTGGATCAGGCCGGCCCGGTTCAGATCGGCGCGGCTCAAAACTGGGCGGCGATTTCCGCGGGAGGGGATCATACCTGCGCGAAGAAAAATGACGCGACGCTCTGGTGCTGGGGCAAAAATGACCGGGGCCAACTCGGGGATGGCTCGGGCCAGGATCAAGTATCTCCAACTTTAATCGGCACGGCTTGGGCCTCGGTTTCCGCGGGGCTGAATCATACCTGCGCGAAAAAGACCGATGGCACGCTCTGGTGCTGGGGGGATAATAGTTCCAACCAGCTCGGGGACGGCACATACCAGGATCGGTATTCGCCGGTTCCGATCACAAATGCAACTGATTGGAAATTTCTTTCCGCGGGCGGCTATCACACCTGCGCCAGGAAAAAAGATAAAACCCTCTGGTGCTGGGGCACCGTAAACACCGTAAGTAAGAGCAAGCCGGCCAAGGTCAACAAGGCAACCAACTGGGTCTCGGTCTCCTCGGGCTGGAAACACATTTGCGCGAAGAAGACCGACAAAACCCTCTGGTGCTGGGGCGATAATGATTACGGCCAGCTCGGGCTGGGAAACAATATAGATATGAACAGCCCGAAGCAGGTGGGAAGGAGCAAGGACTGGGCCTCGGTTGATGCCGGCGGGTATCACACCTGCGCCAAAAAGACCAACGGCTCGCTCTTCTGCTGGGGCAGGAATCAATACGGACAAGCCGGAGTCGGCGACACCGGGCTTCGCTATGCGCCGGCCCGGGTGGGAATTTATAATACCTGGGTCTCAGTCTCTGCCGGCGAGTATCATACCTGCGCGAAAATGACCGATGGCTCGCTCTGGTGCTTCGGGAATAACGGCTCAGGCCAGATTGGAATCAGAGCGGTTGCCAATAAAAATTCCCCCTCCCCGATTGACTCGGACACCGCCTGGTCAAATCTTTCCACCGGCGATGATCATACCTGCGCAACTAAAAATGATTCTTCGCTCTTCTGCTGGGGGAATAACAACTCCGGCCAGCTCGGGCTTGGAAACAATTTGAACAAAAATCTCCCGACCCAGGAAGGAACCACTGCCGAGGATTGGTCCTCGGTCTCGCTCGGCGGGTATTATTCCTGCGCAAAGAAAAATACCGGAACCTTATGGTGTTGGGGGAATAATCTCTACGGCCAATTGGGAATCGGAAGCAATTTGTTCAAGAACAGCCCGTACCCGGTCGGCTCGGATAACAACTGGGATTCCTTTACCGCGGGCGGGTATCATACCTGCGCGCGAAAAACCGCCGGCACGCTCTGGTGTTGGGGAAGGAATCAATACGGACAGCTTGGGGATGGCGCTACGGTTGCTGTCAATAAAAATAGTCCTGTCCAGGTCGGGGCTTTAAACACCTGGGCGGGGGTGGACGCGGGAACTTATCATAACTGCTCCCGAAAAACTGACGGCACGCTCTGGTGCTGGGGATATAATGAGAACGGCCAACTCGGGGATGGAACCACTGCTGATTTTAAAAATACCCCCGTCCAGGTCGGCGCTCTTAATACCTGGGTTCTGGTAAATGCCAACGGCGGGCATACCTGCGCCCGGCAGGCGGACGGAACGCTCTGGTGCTGGGGATATAATGAGTACGGCCAGCTCGGGGATGGAACCAGCGTGGATAAAAACACGCCGACGCAAGTGGGCCTGGATGCGGACTGGCAGGCGGTCTCCGCGGGAATTTATCATACCTGCGGACTTAAGGCCGGGAATAAACTTTTCTGCTGGGGACAAAATTCTTTCGGTCAGCTTGGAGACGGCGCAGATATAGATCAGCCTGCCCCGGTTCAAATCGGCTCGGACACGAATTGGGCGATGGTCTCGGCCGGCTCCAACTATACCTGCGCGAGAAAAACCACCGGCGCTCTTTTCTGCTGGGGCAATAATGACCAGGGCCAGCTTGGAGACGGAACTGCCTGGAAAGAAACCCCGCAACTGGTAAACAAACCATAGCTCTCAGGTTTCACCGCTCTTTTGCCGGGAACCCGGGAAGATCGGAACTCAGGAACGCGGAACGATGAACCGGGAGCTTAGCGCTTCGGTTCGTAAATACGATGACATATTTTCTCTGCTCGCCAAAGCTGATTTTCTCTCTCAGCGCTAAGTCCGGAGTAAATAAATTCGTCAGCCAACTTATGAACCGAAAGACTTAGTATTTTGGCCGCATTATTTTGTTGGTTTTGTAGGGGCGCAATTTATTGCGCCCTCAAAGAAGGGCGTGATAAATCACGCCGCTACGATTCGGGTTATGAAAACAGTTATAGAAATTAAACCGTCATATTGAGGCGGTCAAAAATACTAGGGACGCAATGGTTCACAGAAACTGCCCGAACAGGTAATAACAGATCGCCGCCATCAGGGCGGACATCGGGATGGTCAGGAACCAGGCCCAGAGGATTCTTCCGGCCAGGAGCCAGCGCACGGAGCGGCGGCGGGTGACGAGGCCCACTCCGAGGATGGCGCCGGTGATGGTATGGGTGGTTGAAACGGGGATGCCGAGTTCCGAGACGGCGAGGATGGTGACGCCGCCGCCGGTTTCGGCGCAGAAGCCGTTCATCGGGTTCAGCTTGGTGAGCCGGGTGCCCATGGTGCGAATGATCCTGAAGCCGCCGGCCATGGTTCCCGCGGCGATGGCGGCGTGACAGGTGAAAATGATCCAGAGCGGCATATGGGAGTTAATGGAAAGTTGGCCGCCGGCCACCAGCAAGGCAAAGAGGATGCCCATAGTTTTTTGGGCGTCATTGGTGCCGTGGGAAAAGGAATAGATGGCGGAAGACACGAGCTGGAGTCGCTTGAACAAGGTGTTCAAGACGGGGGAAGATTTGCTGTTGCGCACCAACATTGTCACGATCACCTGGTTCAGGGCGCCCAAAGCCATTCCGATGATCGGGGCGAGGGCGATGAAAATCCCGATTTTGATCAGGCCGGCGGGGAGGAGTTTGCTGAGGCCCCCGAAAGCGACCGCGGCGCCGGCATAACCTCCGATCAGGGCGTGGGAGGACGAGGAAGGAAGGCCGAGCCGCCAGGTAATCAGGTTCCAGACAATGGCGCCGATCAATCCGCACAAGATCACCGGGACGGTGATGGCGTCGGTGTGGACCACGCCCCTGCCCACCACCATCGCCACTTTTACTCCGAAGGTGAAGGCGGCCACGAAATTGAAGAACGCGGCCCAGGCCACGCCCTGGCGGGGGGTGAGGACGCGGGTGGACACCACGGTGGCGATGGAGTTGGCGGCATCGTGGAATCCGTTGACGAAATCAAAAACCAGGGCGAGAAAGACTGTGATCAGGATCAGCGCGGTCATCAAAAATGCTCCAGCACGATATTTTCAATGATGTCGGCGATGTCTTCGCATTTATCATTGGCTTCCTCAATAGTCTCGTAAATCTCCTTGAGCTTGATCACCAGGAGCGGGTTATCGGCGTTGTCCCGGAACAGCTCAATAATTCCGCTATGATGAATATCGTCTCCTTTGTTCTCCAGGCTGTGAATCTCTTTATGAATCTCGCGCAGCTTTTCGCCGGCCTTGAACCCGGGGATTAATTGCACCGCCTGGACCACCTGTTCCTGGGCCTGGGTGAGAACCTTGATCATCTCTTTCAGCTTGTCCGGAACCGACTTGATCTCAAAAAAAAGCATGGTCTTGGCCGCCCGGTCTATGGAATCCATTACATCGTCCATTCTGGAGATCAGTTGAACAATCTCATCGCGGTCCAGCGGAGTGATGAAGGTGCGATGCAGGAGGTCCATGGTCATATGGGTGATGGAATCGCACTCGTGCTCCAATTCCTCCACCCGGCTCACCCGGGTCTTGATCTCCGGAAATTCGTCGCAGATCGCCAGCAAACAGCGCGCCCCTTCCATCGTGGCCGCGGCATGCCGGTTGAACAATTCAAAAAAACCGTATTTTTTCCCCCCTAATAACCTTTTCCACATTTCAATCCCTCCTTATAAACAGCGCCCAAAAATCCCCGGGCCGCGGCGGAATTCCAGCCTCTTCCAAATTTTTTCCCCCTTATCTTTCTGACCTTCAACTTCCGCCTGGCACCCTTTTGTTCAAGCTGACTCGGGCGGATTCCCAAAATTGTCCAAACCAATCTCCGGTCCTTTATTGCCAGATCTCTTCTCTCAGCCGGGCCGGCGATTGATTGAAGGCTTCCATGGATTCCTTCCGCCCGGCTCAATCCACCCTGCCAAAATATAGCAAATCTTCCTAAAAACGCAAACCAAAAATCTCTTTTCGCGAGCGAATCGCGCTTATAATCAATTAAAGCGCCAGAGAAGGAATTTGATCGGCCAAATTCACGGCTGATCCTGCAGAATATACAGGAAGCGGCCCTGGAGCAAAACCGGGAGCGGAAAACCCGCATTCGCGCGGATTCCTGAGCTTAGGCCCTGGAAGCGCCTCTAGTTTTTGTTTCTTCCCCTAATGACAATTGCTAATGCAGTCGTCATAGGTGTCCTCACAATCCATCACGCAATAATCATAATCCTCTTCGTCCCACGCCCATTCATCACAATCTCCCTCGCAATAGTCATATTCATCCTCACATTTTTCCTTGCAATCCGATTGCGGGGCCGGCTGGGGCTGTTGCTGAGGCGGGGGCGTGGGAGGAATCTGCTGAACCTCTTCCTCCTTCTTGCTCGCGCAGGAACCGAACAGTATTGCCGCCAGAAAAGCCGCCATCACCAGAACCGACCTGAATTTAATCCTCATTTTTTCCTCCCCTGAATTTAATCGCGCTCACAATCAACTAGAATATAGATGAAAAATTTGATTGGGCAAATCCGCGAGTTAACTCTGCGAGCGACTTGGGCCGCAACCATCCCGATTTAAAGCGGGACCTGCGAACAAAGCGGCTTCAGCCGTTTTTCCCTAAAGCCAGTCATCTTTCAACTAAAAACCTGACCCCCTCTACGCAACAGAAGCTAATGATGCGAGCGGCTTTTTTGTCCGCGGTAGCTCCGAGCTTGCCGAGGAGCGAAGGTGGAGGCCGCGATCCATTTTTCACCGCAGAACACCGAAATTTTTTATCCCATAAGTTAAATGTTAAAGTCTGACCCCTAATACTTAAGCCGCCTGCGCAATTTATCAGATTATTTTTTGCAGGCATCCAGGCAATCATCAAGGTCGTCTTCGCAGAAGCCATAGTCACAATAATCGTCATCGGGGTCATCAGCGCAGATGTCATAGCAATCATCATATTCCTGGTCGCATTTCTGCTCGCAGGTCTGCTGGGGCGGTGGGGGAGGGGTCTGCTGAACCTCTTCTTCCTGCTTGGTCGCGCATCCGCTGAGCAGGATGCTTGCCAGGAAAAGCATCACCACCAGAACCGATTTGAACTTATTACCCAATTTTATCCTCCTTCCGGTTTAACCATGCTTTCAGACTAATTATAGTAAGCAAGGTTGATTACGCAAACCAGAGACGATGATGTTCAATTTTACGCGGTGTATGGGCGAGGCGCCGCCTCCGGGGATGGGGACGGGTCTCCGCGATTGGGACCGCCTGTCCTGCGGGTACGACCTGCTCCCGCATCGGTCAGTTCAGTTCGTCGTCCTTCCAGAATTTGTTTCCGGAGATGTCCGCGGAGGCAACCAGGCCGGCCTTGGTGAACTGGAACACCGCGACTCCGTCTTTGAAACCGACCGCCTTGTTGGTTCCGGCAGTGCCCGCGGCCGCGCTGACGCCGGCCCCGCCCTGCCAGCCTTTCTGGACAAATTTATCAAAGACTTCCTTGTTCTCAAACAGAAAGATAAATTCGGTTCTCTGCGCCCCCAGGCCGACACCAACCCCGGCGGTGGCCATTTTCATATAGATCCTTTTCCCTGATTTCTTTTCCACGGCCACCCCGCGGCCGCCTCCGCCGCTGGCGAGCACGGTTACCTTGGTGGCGGTGAAGACCGAGTATCCGTAGGACTTGCCATAAAGCGATTTCGCGTCCGGGCTTTTCTCAAGCAGCTTGGCCAAAACTTCCTTGCAGTCGGTGTCTATCCTTTTCTTCCGCTCCGCCAATTCCGAAGCATTATCCTTGGCTACAGCGATCATGGGACCGCTGCTGAGAATCATCAGCGCGAGAGCCGCGATCGGAATGATCATCCCCGGTTTCATCGTTCGTTTCATAGTATTGACCTCCATTCTCTTAAAGATATTATAGGCGCATTTTGCCCTCTTTGTCAAGAACCCGAGACAGGAAACCCGCCTTGGTACCGCGGTTACGCGGGACTACGGCGGGCAAGCCCGAAACTCGGAATCCTCCTTCGCTCGGATTACCGAGCTACGGAGGACAGTCCCGAAACCCAGAACTCGGAACTCGAAACCCGAAACCCGGAACAAAAAAGGAGCTTCATTTCTGAAGCTCCTTTTTTAATAATTACCCCCGGCAACGACCTACTTTCCCACTAGGCAACCTAGCAGTATCATCGGCCCTGGAGGGCTTAACGACCGAGTTCGAGATGGGATCGGGTGTGACCCCTCCGGCATAGCCACCGAGGAAATCAATGCTTGGCATTGAATCTCAGATCTCAAATCTCAGATTTCAGATCAAGACTCTTTGCGTTCTTTGCGTCTTTGCGGTGAAGATTAAATCAATTGCAAGGTTTTTTCCGCGCACAATTATCGTATCAACTTATCAACCTATCAACATATCATTCAATCGGATGATTCTCATTGATCCCGCCCAAAGGCTGGATCGGCGTTTCAGGCAGAAAAATAATTTTATGGTCAAGCCGCACGGGCGATTAGTACCGGTCAGCTCCACGCCTTACAGCGCTTCCACCTCCGGCCTATCAACCTGGTAGTCTACCAGGGCCCTTTAGCTGATGTGCTTCCACATCAAAGGGAGATTTCATCTTGGGCCGGGTTTCCCGCTTAGATGCTTTCAGCGGTTATCCCTTCCGAGCATGGCTACCCAGCTATGCTCCTGGCGGAACAACTGGATCACCAGAGGCTCGCCGGTCCAGGTCCTCTCGTACTATGGACTGGTTCCCTCAAATCTCCTGCGCCCACGGCGGATAGGGACCGAACTGTCTCGCGACGTTCTGAACCCAGCTCACGTACCGCTTTAATGGGCGAACAGCCCAACCCTTGGGACCTTCTCCAGCCCCAGGATGCGATGAGCCGACATCGAGGTGCCAAACCTCACCGTCGATATGAACTCTTGGGTGAGATCAGCCTGTTATCCCCGGAGTACCTTTTGTCCGATGAGCGACGGCCCTTCCACGCAGCACCGTCGGATCACTAAGGCCAGCTTTCGCTTCTGCTTGAGGTGTCCCTCTCACAGTCAAGCCCCCTTATGCCTTTACACTCTATGGCCGGTTTCCAATCGGCCTGAGGGGACCTTTGCGCGCCTCCGTTATCTTTTGGGAGGCGACCGCCCCAGTCAAACTACCCACCAGGCAGTGTCCCCGATCCCGTTTCAGGATCTGGGTTAGAGGCCCAAACCAACCAGGGTGGTATTCCACTGTTGGCTCCGCCGGAGCTAGCGCCCCGGTTTCACAGCCTCCCACCTATGCTCTACAGACTAGTTCGAGACTCACTGCCAAGTTGTAGTGAAGGTTCACAGGGTCTTTCCGTCCCGCCGCGGGTAAGGGGTATCTGCACCCCTACTCCATTTTCGCCGAGTCCCTGGTTGAGACAGCGCGAAAGTCGGTATGCCTTTCGTGCAGGTCGGAACTTACCCGACAAGGAATTTCGCTACCTTAGGACCGTTATAGTTACGGCCGCCGTTTACTGGGGCTTCGGTTTAGGGCTTCATCCCGTGTTTCCACGGGACTGACCCCACCCCTTAACCTTCCAGCACCGGGCAGGCCTCAGCCCCTATACATCACCTTAAAGGTTTTGCAGAGACCTGTGTTTTTGATAAACAGTCGCCCCCGCCAGTTAATTGCAACCCTCTTCAGCTTCAGGAGTGGGTTTCCCCATCCTTACACCTAGTGAGGGCACGCCTTCTTCCGAAGTTACGGCGTTAACTTGCCTAGTTCCTTAACCAGGGTTCTCTCGAGCGCCTGAGCATACTCTGCCCGTCTACCTGTGTCGGTTTGCGGTACGGGCACCCGATCAACTCGCTACGAGGATTTTCTAGGGAGTATGGGATCAGTCAATCCCCGATTTCCGAAGAAACCGGGTCCCATCACCTCTCAGAGTTAAGAGGCTCCGGATTTACCTGGAACCTCCTCCTACAGGCTTGGTCTGGCACTTCCAATCGCCAGTAGACCTACCCTCCTCCGTCCCCCCTTCGCTCAAACGCTGACCGAGTGGTACAGGAATATTAACCTGTTATCCATCACCTACGCCTTTCGGCCTCGGCTTAGGTCCCGACTAACCCTGAGTGGATTAGCCTTCCCCAGGAAACCTTAGACTTACGGCGAGTGGTTTTCTCATCCACTTTATCGCGTACTTGTGCCAGCATATTCTCTTCTCAGCAGTCCACCGGTCCTCACGGTCCAGCTTCCAGCCGCTGAGAATGCTCCCCTACCGCGCCCTGAGATAAATCGCAGGGCACCCGCAGCTTCGGTAGTATGCTTAGCCCCGTTACATTTTCGGTGCAAAGACGCATAGACCAGTGAGCTGTTACGCTATCTTCAAAGGATGGCTGCTTCTAAGCCAACCTCCTGGTTGTTTAAGCGTCTCTACTTCCTTTACCACTTAGCATACATTTTGGGACCTTAGCTGGCGGTCTGGGCTCTTTCCCTCTTGACCATGGACCTTATCGCCCACAGTCTGACTCCCGGGGTAAACTAATGGCATTCCTAGTTTGGTTGGGTTTGGAAAGCTTTTGGGCTCCCTAGCCCATCCAGAGCTTTACCTCCATTAGTCAACCCCCGAGGTAATACCTCAATATTTTTCGGGGAGAACCAGCTATCACCAAGTTTGATTAGCCTTTCACCCCTACCCACAGCTCATCCGACGACTTTTCAACGCCGACCGGTTCGGACCTCCACCCCGTGTTATCGGGGCTTCATCCTGGCCATGGGTAGATCACTTGGCTTCGGGTTTACTGCCGACGACTAAACGCCCTGTTCGGACTTGCTTTCGCTACGGTTGCGCCTTAATCGGTTTAACCTTGCCGCCGACAATAACTCGCTGGCTCATTATGCAAAAGGTACGGGGTCAGGCCAAGTCAGAGGCCGAGACCTCTGAATTAACAGAGGCCGTGCCTTTGACGAGTCGCCCTCCCCCTGCTTGTAAGCGTACGGTTTCAGGTTCTATTTCACTCCTCTCACCGAGGTTCTTTTCACCTTTCCCTCGCGGTACTTGTGCACTATCGGTCACTGGAGAGTATTTAGCTTTGGAGAGTGGTCTCCCCGGTTTCCCACAGGATTCCACGAGTCCCGTGGTACTTGGGAACCTGATCCAGGAAGTCCGTTCAATTTGGCTTACAGGACTTTCACCTTCTGTGGTCGCCCTTTCCAGAGCAGTTCAGCTATCGGACGGATTGGTAACTTCCCGAGGGATCCGCCGATCCCTCCAACCAGGCCCCGCAACCCCGAGAATCCAACGCCGGCAGGCTATCACGGATTCTCGGTTTCAGCTCTTCCCTCTTCGCTCGCCGCTACTGAGGGAATCTCGTTTGATTTCTCTTCCTGGGGGTACTGAGATGTTTCACTTCCCCCCGTTCGCCTCGCTGACCTATGGATTCAGTCAGCGATCTCCAGGAATGACCCTGGAGGGGTTTCCCCATTCGGACATCCCCGGGTGATAACGCCTGTTTAGCGGCTCCCCGAGGCTTTTCGCAGCTAGCCACGTCCTTCCTCGCCTTCCAGTGCCAAGGCATCCCCCGTACGCCCTTAGTAGCTTGACCATAAAATCTTTTTGTCAAGCTGTCTGAACACGCCGATCCCGCCTTTAAGCGGGATGAATGAGAATCATCCACAAAAAAATATCAGTTTTTTTACGGACGCAGGAAAAAACCTTTGCAATTGTCAAAGAACCTTTCGGACTTACGGGTGCCGCTAAATTTTTCGCCAAAATCAGATGATAGCACTTATTTTAAAGATTGCAACCCTTCAGCAAACCGCGGTCTCAAATTGAAGATAGCTTTCAGGATTCTTCTTTATTTTCTCCCGAAGTTTCTCTTCCTCTATTTTAAAGAACTTAAGCCATAATCCCCTGGAAGCTGGTCTCGGAATCTTCTTCTGCCTCTTCATCTTTATTCGCCAGCCTATATCTGGTGGAGGCAAGCGGATTCGAACCGCCGACCCTCTGGTTGCAAACCAGATGCTCTCCCAGCTGAGCTATGCCCCCGAGTTAACTAACACCCGCCGGGCAGATTCCAGAATCCGGTCCGGCAAGAGCTCCAGCCAGCATTTATAGCCCTGATCGCATTCGGTTTTGGCCGGCCAGCAAGGAGCGCATTCCACTTCGGCTTTTACCAGCTCTGCCACCGGCACCTGATTCTCATCAGCATCCGTAGATCCAAAGAGCGCAATGGCTTTGGTGCCACAGAATTCCGTTAATTGCAAAGGAAAGCTATCAATCCCGATAAATAGCTTGGCTCGCTTCAGAAGATAGTATAGCTCAAGAAGATTGATTTGTCCAGTCAAATTGATCAGCCCGAGATTTCTCTGATCATCTCCGAACCGTTTAGTCTCTTCCTCGCTTCCCACCAGAACCGGAATCAGCAGCAGCTCTTCCTGAATCCGCCGGATCAGCTCTTCTCCGTATTCCATTCTCCAGCTCTTGGTGGGTTTATTGCTGAAGAGATGAAGCACACAAAAGGCATCTTCTTTTTTCAGACCGAATTCTCGCAGAAGTCTTGCCTCAAATTCCGCCTGGCCTTTTGCGCTCGCCCTGGGCACATAAATGAAATCCTCAAGCTTCCCGCCCAGGGTTCGGATGATCTGGCCGTTGATCTCAACCCTTCTCTTGGCTCCGCCCTTTGGAATCTTAATGTTAAAGAACCAACCCCGATTCCGGAAATTAGATCCGATCCGGATCCGGGCCCGGCTTAAAAAAGCCAGGGAACCGATTAAAAAACATTCCTCCTGATAACTCGTTACCAGAAGATCGTATGGCTTTTCCCGGAGCCAGCCGGCAATTCGGAAGAGATCGCCATAGTTGTAAAGCAATTTGTCATCCAGGAGCAAAATCTCGTCCACCTCTGCAAGCTCGCTCACCACCGGATACCCGGTCCTGCTCACCAGCCAGCTGATTTTCGCGGAGCCGGCGAATTTCCTGAAAAAATTCGCCACCGGCAAAAAGTTCAGAACATCTCCCAGCAAATTGGTTTTCAGGATCAAAATCCGGTTTGCCCCGGCGCATTGCTCAATTGCGCTTTTCAATTCCACTTCCTCGCCGGACAGACACACGGGCCTGCTCCTACCCTTCCTCGTTGATCGTCCACCGTTTCTCGCTCCTGGTGGGCCTAGTTGGAATTGAACCAACGACCTTCCGCTTATCAGGCGGACGCTCTAGCCAACTGAGCTATAGGCCCCCAACCAGACCCGATTGCTGGCTAATAAACCCATTTCAGAGAACAAGAAAGACGAGCAACCCGCGGTCCGCAAGTTTACCCGTCTTTTTGACTCTCTCAAAACTAAATAGCAAGGCCGGACATTAAATCAAATTGACCTAGAGATCAATCCTTTCGGAATTGATTCTCCTTAGAAAGGAGGTGATCCAGCCGCAGGTTCCCCTACGGCTACCTTGTTACGACTTCACCCCAATCACCAGCCACACCTTCGGCACCTACCTCCCCGCGTTACCGCGGGGTTTGTCCAGTGACTTCGGGTATAACCAGTTTTCGTGGTGTGACGGGCGGTGTGTACAAGGCCCGAGAACGTATTCACCGCAGCGTGCTGATCTGCGATTACTACCGATTCCAACTTCATGGGGTCGGGTTGCAGACCCCAATCTGAACTGAGCCTGCTTTTTTAGGATTTGCTCCCCCTCGCGGGTTTGCTGCCATCTGTAGCAGGCATTGTAGTACGTGTGTCGCCCTGGGCATAAAGGCCATGCGGACTTGACGTCATCCCCACCTTCCTCCGGCTTATCGCCGGCGGTCACCCTAGAGTGCCCAACTGAATGATGGCAACTAGGGTCAGGGGTTGCGCTCGTTGCAGGACTTAACCTAACACCTCACGGCACGAGCTGACGACAGCCATGCAGCACCTGTGTCTCGGCTTCCCCTTACGGGGACACTCCGAGGTTTCCCCCGGATTCCAGGACATGTCAAACCCAGGTAAGGTTCTTCGCGTTGCATCGAATTGAACCACATACTCCACCGGTTGTGCGGACCCCCGTCAATTCCTTTGAGTTTCAACCTTGCGGCCGTAATCCCCAGGCGGGGCACTTAACGCGTTTGCTGCGGCGCAGATGGGGTCAATACCTTCTACACCTAGTGCCCACCGTTTAAGGCGTGGACTACCAGAGTATCTAATTCTGTTTGCTACCCACGCTTTAGCGTTTCAGCGTCAGTATCGGACCAGGAGGCCGCCTTCGCTACAGGTATTCCTCCCGATATCTACGCATTTCACCGCTACACCGGGAATTCTACCTCCCTCTCCCGAACTCTAGCCGATCAGTATCCAGCGCCCTTCCCGGGTTGAGCCCGGGGATTTCACGCTGGACTTAATTAGCCGCCTACACGCGCTTTACGCCCAGTAAATCCGCGCAACGCTTGCGCCCTACGTTTTACCGCGGCTGCTGGCACGTAGTTAGCCGGCGCTTCCTCTGAGAGTACCGTCACCGGAGCGGATTATTCACCCGCCCTGGATTCGTCCCCTCTGACAAGAGTTTACGACCCGAAGGCCTTCATCCTCTACGCGGGGTGACTGGGTCAGGCTTGCGCCCATTGCCCAATATCCCTGACTGCTGCCTCCCGTAGGAGTCTGGCCCGTATCTCAGTGCCAGTGTGGCTGGCCGTCCTCTCAGACCAGCTACCCGTCTTAGCCTTGGTAGGCCGTTACCCTACCAACAAGCTGATGGGACGCGAGCCCATCCTTCGGTGCTAGCTTGCAAGCAGAGGCCAGCTTTCCCTGATCCGAGCTTCCCGGATCAGCCGTATGCGGTATTAGCCACCCTTTCGAGTGGTTGTCCCCCGCCGAAGGTTAGGTTGCCCACGCGTTACTCACCCGTCCGCCGCGCTAATCATCTTTCGACTTTCGCGCCCGACTTGCATGTCTTAGGTCCCCCGCTAGCGTTCGCGCTGAGCCAGGATCAAACTCTCCAGTTTAATCTGTTCCGAGATAAGCTCCCGGAATGCTCGGTAGTTTACCCACTACCGTTGGGGGGTTTAAAGTCGCGTACCTTGCTATTTAGTTTTCAAAGAGCCAGGCCCGATTTCGGCCATTATTCAAAAGAACATCGGCAGACACAAAATCTAGCAAATTTTTAAAGTTTGTCAAGTGGCTTTTTAAAAACCGCCAAAAGCCCGGCCAGATCAGATTTTAAATACCCCTTAGAGAACCACTATTATATATAGACCAAAAATCCCGGTTTGTCAAGGCCAAAATTATTTCCGGCCCTGAATCTGCTCCCCGGTCAAAGCCGGACGCGATATTGGCCGCCAGACACCGGCCGCCAGACACTCTTGCTTTGGGGGGCCAGACACTCTTGCTTGCCTGCCGGAGCTCGTCAGAGCGAAGGCGGGTAAAGGGCGTGACACTCCTGTCCCGCAACGGGTTCCGAGTTCCAGGATTTTTCTGAGATCTGAAATTTGAAATCTGTAATTCCGAAGCGCAAAGCGCTTCGGATACAGCTCGTGGCGCAGACACTCTTGCCTGCCCTGCGTAGCTCCGAAGGAGCGAAGCAGGGTTCCTCCTTCACCGTTTCTCGTTTCTCGTTCCTCGCCTGCCCTGCGTGCCTACTCCGCCGTAGTAGCCTACGGCTACGAAGGCTGGTAGCTCCGAAGGAGCGAAGCAGGGTTCCTCCTTCACCGTTCCTCGTTTCTCGTTTCCTCGCTTGCCCTGCGAAGCTCCGAAGGAGCGAAGCAGGGGCTGCTCGCAATTAAGAATTTCAATCACTTGCAAGAATCTCTCTCAGGACACTCCTTCACCGTCAAATCCGCTTTCGTTGTTTCAAGGGCAAATATTTTTTTGCCCAGGCGCCAGGGCGATCAATCAGAGACAATGTTGACGCTGAATGGCACGGGAGGAATATTCAAGCCGTGGAAATCAAGGTTTCTCGGTTTCTAAGGTTTCTATGGTTTCTGAGGTTTCTGGGGTTTTCCCCACTTTCAACCTTTCAACCCTTCAACCTTTCAACCTTTTCTGCTTGCCCCTTCCCCCTCCCATCCGCAAATCTTCCCCTTGGCTCGCGCTGAAATTTACCCACGCAAGCCCCAATCCATT
>Ga0315277_10006100_pt1 | contig 15850 bp, 9 predicted proteins | sample YL17G05_15_MG_FD_203695 | JGI IMG/M metagenome (GOLD analysis project Ga0315277, IMG submission 203695) | Sediment microbial communities from Yellowstone Lake, YNP, Wyoming, USA - YL17G05_15 | ecosystem: Environmental > Aquatic > Freshwater > Lake > Sediment | place: USA: Wyoming | collected...
CGCTGATCACGGTCAGCGGGCCCTCCAGAACCTCAACCGCGCCCACACCACCTGTGAGCATGAGCTTCTTATATCCAGGCAGATTAGACGGCGAATAATCCATCGTAAGCGTGGCCGTATCCCCGACGGCGATGACGCTCTGCGACAGACTCGCACTTATGTCGAACACCCACGCATACGATAGGGTCGCATCCGATGGCGTGCCCCCGAAATCCGTCACTGTGTGCCAGATATTGTGCTTTCCTATGCAATCAAACTGCACAAGTACGCCAGGGTGCGTAGGCTCTGTGGTATACCCCTCGATCCACCCATTGCCACAGGTTTCCTCGACCGACCAGTCATGGTGATCTATACCATTATCACAACATTGTGTGATTCCTGGGTCTGTATCATATGAGTTGCCACCGTGGATCGTAAGACTCTCATGGCCCATTGCGGCCACCGGCCAGAAGGCGTATGGATCCTCCAAGGTGACTGCCACCGGCGGATAGGTGACACATGCCAACGAAGGCGAACTTGAGGCAATAGAGAGGAACACCATACCACAGATCGCAGCTCTGTTTCTATTTCTCATGGGTATTGCCCTCCATGATTGGTCCATAGTGGCGCACTTGCTGGCGAGCCATTTCGGCGGCCGGGGAGCTTGGATATTCTTGGATGAATTGATCGTACGCCTCTCTGATGAGAGGGTTGGCCCGCTGCTGCGTCAGCACCCCTTTGAAGACCATAGTCTTGTAGAGATTAGGCAGCACCCCTTTGAAGACCATAGTCTTGTAGAGATTAGGCAGCACCAGGAGGACATGTTTAGCACGTTCGTCATTGGGCCACTTTTGTAGGAACGTTTGGTAATACTCGACGGCCTTCGCTAGATCGCCCTGACGGCTGTACGATATAGCCGAGAAGTAAAGGGCCGCCGGTCCCACGCTCGGCACATCTGGAAACTGTTGGAGGATGATTGACCATTTGCCAATCGCTTTTTCAAAGCACTCCTTGACCGCCGGGGGAACCTCGCGCGACATGGGCGGTGTCCCCGTCACGGTTAGACCGCGACTCTCTTTCTCAAGATCAAAAGCATGATTGTAATATCCTTCAGCCATAAGGTTGATCGCTTCGGGCAGCTTTGGGTGGCCTGCATAATCAGTCAGGACTCTCTGAAAGATGGCCTCCGCACCGGTGTCATTGCCTTGATGGATCTGGATCACACCAAGTCCATCCTTTGCCAGGAGGATCAGGTCATGGGTAGGGTATTCTTTGACCACTTGCTGGTAGACTGCTTCTGCCTCACTGTGCTTTTTCAGTTGGAGGCAGTAGTCGGCCAGGAAATTCAACGCTTCCGCCGTGTCCTTGCGATCCGCGTAGTCTGTGCTCAAGCGGCTGATGGCTGCCTCAGCGGTGGGGGTATCACCCCGATGGATCGCCGCAGTTGCCAGATCCCTCTCGGCCCACATCGCCCAGTCGCTCTTGGGCCAGGTGGCCAGCGTGTAGTTGGCAATGGCGAGCAGACACCTGTTGCAGATCCCAGGCAGATTCTGCTCTTCCAACGGCCACCTGCCGTAGTCGCGGCATTTCCAGCCGAGCATATTGGCCACGGTGTGCAAGGCGCGAGCCTTGACTTCCGTGGGCGCAAATCGGGTCAGGAGGGTTTGGACAATCGGCTCAATCCGGTCCCGATCATTCCCCTGCGTCGCTGCTGTAGCCAGTGAGAGCAGGGCATCGGTTGTCTCGGGGATCTCCGGATAGGTTTGCAGGACGAGGTCAAAGACCTTGTAGGCCCTCTCGGTTTCCCCTGCCTAGAGATATGCATAGACGCTCCACGCAACCAGCTTGGGGGTATTCGTGTCCTTGCCGAACTTCTGAATCAGCACGTCGAGGGCGGCATCGGCCCCGTCAGGGTTACCAAGACCGAGCTGGCAAATCACGATCCCATGCTGAGCGAAGGCCACGCGATCCTTCTGCGGCCAGTTGTTCACCACGTACTGGTAGATCCTCAGGGCTTCGTTGTACCGCCCGAGCTTGCGGTAGGCCCAGGCGATGTGATTGAGGGCCTCCGAGGCCCGGTCATCCGACCCATGCTCGGTAATGATGTTCCGGAGCACGGCATCTACGGCTTTATCTTCCGCCAGATGGACACTGGCGATGGCCATGCCCATCTTCAGCCAGATCGCCTGCGGGGCGCCGGGCTGGGCCGTGACCATGTCCTGATAGAGCTGGCGCACCTGGGCGAGCTTGAGGAGCGCCTCGGCCCCTTCGACGATCTCGTGGATCGCATGAGGCAGAAACTCGTATCCAGCGTATCGGCTCAGCAACTGCTGGATGGCGTCCCTGGCCTCCGGGAGCCGGTCGGTGGCGATATACACCAGCGGCAGCTTCTTGCAGGCGGCGAAAGCCGCATCGGCTTCTTCGCCCGTGTTTCGGTCCCCCTGCTGCACCACCGTGAGGTAGGATTGCTCAGCCTGGGTGTACTGGCGGGCCTTGTACTGCTCTTGTGCCTGACTCAGACTGGCGGCCACATCCGCCAGCGCCCATCGGGCCGGCACAAGCACAACAAGCCCGATCAGCCACACGATAGAGATGGTTCTCATGATTGGCACCTCCCAAATATGACGACCCACGTGACTACGCCTGCCGCAATGATTATGCATACCGACGGTCCGCGTGCGCCGGCGCGGAATCTCCACGCGCCAACGATGCGCAGAACATCCACGAAACGTTCGAGAAAGCCCTTGACCAGATGCGGCCGGGATGGTACAGGTAGGTCATCCGCCAGAGGCGCGGAAATACCCCTCTGGTGCGACCGGGTGGACCAGCAATCGCTGACAAGGCTGTGTTGCTGGTCCGCCGCTTTTTCGGGTGCACGGCCTTCCCTCGCGGCACACGCGGTCCATCGGATTATTCACTCACTGGGATCTGAAAACCGTTTCACCTCCTTATCAGCCAAACTCCTTTGTTGTCCATCCAACCCTCGCGGCCAATCAAATAGACAATCGTACGCGCGGACTTCCGCTGAGTCGCGAGTGTCCCATCCAACCTTGTCAAGCCATAAAATGAAAAAGTGTCGGAAATTTTCCGGTGCCGTTCAGAGCTATAGAATTCCGGAGGTGCCGTACTATGTTGGAAAGGCCCGGGGGGGCCAAGAGATCGCGGAAAGTGCTTGCGGGGACTGCCGTTCTGGGGTACACCTTGCTGTGCAGGCGCTGTGAGCGACGCCTGCGCCAGTATTGTCACGGGAAAGGAGACATGATGACCAAAAGGCCCCATAAGAACAGGCCGGCGATGTCCCGGATGTCCATGTCCACAAGGGCGATCCACGCCGGAGAGCCGAAGAAGAAATACGCCGATTCGCTGACCACGCCCATCGTCCAGACCTCGACGTTCACATTTTGCGACAGCAAGGCAATCGAGGACTATACCAAGAAGGGCATGGAGCGCTACGAGTACGGCCGGTATGGCAACCCTACGGCTACGATCGCCGAGCAGCGCCTGGCCGACCTCGAAGGGGCGGAGGACTGCGTCGTGTTCTCCTCCGGCATGAGCGCGATCACGACGACCATCCTGGCCCTGGTGCAGTCGGGCGACCACATCGTCATCACCGATGATAGCTACAAGAAGACGCTGGAGTTCTGCCGGTCGTACCTCAAGCAGTTCGCCATCGAGTGCACCATCGTGCCGTTCGGCAAATACGAGATGCTCGAACGGGCCATCAAGAAGAACACACGATTCATCTTCTCCGAGTCGCCGACCAATCCGTATCTGAACGTCTTTGACCTGGCGAAGATCAGGAAGATCGCGAAGAAGCATGGCGTTCTGACGCTGATCGACAGCACGTTCAGCACGCCGATCAACCAGCGGCCGATCGAGTTCGGGATGGACCTGGTCCTGCAAAGCGCTACGAAGTACCTCGCCGGACACAACGATATCCTCGCGGGGGCCGTGCTGGGCGAGGCCGGGCTCATTGACAAGATCCGCAACCTGCACAAGTCGATGGGCGGCACGATCGATCCGCACTGCTGCTACCTGCTCCTGCGCGGCCTCAAGACCTTCCCGCTGAGAGTGCAGAAGCAGAACGAGTCCGCTTTGCGAATTGCCGAGTTCCTCGAAGCCCATCCGCGGGTCAAGCGGGTCTACTATCCGTTCCTCAAGAGCCACCCTCACTACGAGATCGCCAAAGCACAGATGGCCGGAGGTGGCGGCGTCGTCTCCTTCGACATCAAGGGCACCATCAATACCGCCAAGCGGTTCCTCGACGCGCTGGAGTTGTGCTATATCGGCCCGAGCCTGGGCGGCGTCGAGACCCTGATCACCCACCCGGCCTTAGTGAGCTACTACGACTATACTCGCAAGGCACGCTACGCACTGGGAATCACGGACACGCTCTTCCGACTGGCGGTCGGCCTGGAGGATACGGACGACCTGATTCGCGACCTTGATCGAGCATTGAACGCATAGTACGGGGTCGAAGGAAAAAGCATGAGAATGATATCGAGCACGTATCTGAGATGGTTTTTGGGTGCCATGTCCACGCTTGCGTGGGCATGCCTGACCTCAATGCCGGAACATGCTTACGCGAGCGTAAGCATGGCGCCCGATGCCGGCGCCTCGGCAGGCAGTGCAGAGATACGCAAGGTCGTCATCGTCACCGGCATTGACTATCCGGGACATTTGTGGCGAGAGACGGCGCCGGTGCTGGCCGACCTGCTGCGAAAAGACCCGCGGCTCAAAGTTGACGTGGTCGAGACGCCCGCGTTCCTCGCCTCACCGAAGTTGAACGAGTACAACACCGTCGTGCTCCATTTCATGAACTGGGAGAGCCCCGATCCCGGCGAGCAGGCGCGACAAAATCTCATGCACTTCGTCAGCGAGGGCGGCGGCATGGTCCTCGTGCATTTTGCCTGCGGGGCCTTCCAGGGCTGGTCCGAGTTCGAGAAGCTCGCCGGCCGCGTCTACGATCCGAAGCTGCGGCCGCATGATCCCTATGGCCCCTTTCAGGTCACCATGACCGTGGTGGACCACCCCATCACGCACGGCATGCAGCCCTTCGAGACGGTCGATGAGCTGTACACGTGCCTGGCGGGCAATACCCCTATCGAAATCATCGCCCAGGCGAAATCGAAGGTGGACGGCAAAGATTACCCGATGGGATTCGTCCTGAACTACGGCAAGGGCCGGGTATTCCACAGCGTCCTGGGGCACGACGTCAAGGCGTTCGCCGCCCCCGGCGTGGGCGAGCTGTTCCGCCGCGCCACCGCCTGGTCGGCAGGTCTGCCGCCCTTGCCCGGTGCGGCACTTGTAGAGACGCAACATCTTGCGTCTCCCGAAGGCGTCGCTACGGGCAAGAAGATCGCCTTCCTCGCCGGCAAACCCAGTCACGGGGAGGATATTCACGGCTGGGAGAAAGACGCGGAGTTCGTGAAGCAGTGCCTGCTGCACGCGACGAACATCGGGCCCGTGCAGATCGACGTTTATAACGGCGGCTGGCCCAGCGATTCCGCCGCGTTGGACGACGTTGACGCGATCATCTTTTTTGCGGACGGCCGCGACCTTCACCCGCTCAAAGAGCCCGGCCGGGCCGCCAAGATTCGCGAACTGGCCAAGCGGGGCAAAGGCCTTGCGTTCCTTCATTATTCCATCGACCCCCCGGAGGGCCTGCAGGAGGACATGCGCCGGTGGATGGGCGGCTGCTACCAGGTGGGCCTCTCGCAGAACCCCATCAACATCGTGAAGGTGACGCCGGTCGAGAACGGCCACCCGATCAGCCGGGGTTGCCGCGGCTACGTCGCGGAGGATGAATGGTACTTCGACATCGGATTTCGGCCGAACGATCCGAATCTGGTCCCGATCATGACCGGTAAGCTGCCGCCGCGAAACCCGCAGGACAAGGTCCTGGCCTGGGCTTATACGCGGGCGGACGGCGGCCGGGGCTTCGGATTCACCGGCGGCCACACCGATAAGAACTGGCACATGGAGCCCTTCCGCAAGCTGGTCCTCAACGCGATTCTCTGGGTGGCCAAGGCCGAGGTACCGGAAGGCGGCGTGGCCTCGGTCCAGTCATGGCGATTCGTCAGTATCCCCAATTTCGTCGGCGCAGACCTGAGCTATCCGCAGAGCAACTGCGAAGAGACACTGGATTACGTCCTCAAGGCCATCAAGGCGGAAAACCCGGAATTCATGCTCGTGCCGGGCGACCTCGTCGCAGGCAACTGGCCGGACAAAGAGAGCATCGAGAAACAAGCGGCTGTTTACTACCCCGCCTGGGTCAAGCGGATGCAGGATCACCGCCTGACATTCTACGCCGCTCTCGGTGACCGCGAAATCGGGGGCAGTCCGTGGCCCGCCGACAAGGCGGATCTCGTGCGACTCTTCAAGAGGCAATTCCAGAAACATCTCGCAATGCCCCTCAGCGGCCCTCTTCGCATGAAGGGTACGGCCTACTGGTTCATCCACGAGAACGTGCTGTTCGCCGCTCTCGATGTCTTCGAGAAAGGCACCGGCGCTCAGGCCGGCATCGTTCCCCAAGTCACCGGCGAGCAATTGCAGTGGCTCGATCAGACGCTGACCGACAACCCCGGCGTCGAGCACGTTGTTGTGATGGGCCACGTCCCGGTCGTACCACCGGAACGGTCAACTGCCAGCAGTCTGATGCTGGCGGACGGCGAGGAATCCCCATTGTGGCAGACCCTCAAGAAGCATCACGCGGACCTGTACCTGTGCGGCGAGGTTCACGCAGCCCAGTGCGCACAAGCCGACGGAATCCTGCAGATCGCCCACGGAGCCAGTGTCGGACACGATTCCAAGCTGAATTACCTCGTCACAACCGTGTCGCCCGAAGGCATTGAACTGGAGTTGAAGGAGATCGCCGTCACGAATGAAGGAGGGCGGCCCACAATCACCGACGATGCGCGAAAGCAGGGCTTCGCCACGGTCGGCAAAGCCACGCTCAGCGCCGGAGCATTGAAGGATGCCACAGGCTGTTTCACGAGCGTGAAGGAGACAAAGCCATGAGCGCTATGCGACGACCGCGCGACGGCGTCAGAAAATGCAGCGGCAGGATCATCGATGTTCTCGCCATCGCAATCTTCCTATGCCTGGTCGGGGCGGGCGTCTGGTGGGTCATCAAGGCCTGGGGCCAAGCGGGCCAGCAGTACAGCAGCGCAATGATCAATACGAGCAAAAAGGCGACGGCGGTCACGTGCCAGATGAATCTGCGAACGATCAGCCAGAACCTGCAGATATACGGGATCACCAACGAGCATTTCCCGCAGACCCAGCAGGAGCTGGTCGATTTCAGCGGTAGCTCCCCCCGCCTGTTCCACTGCCCCGACCCGAACGGGTCGGAGTACGTGTATATCTCCGGCCAGGGCGGGGACATGCCCGCCACCAACGTGATCGTATACGAGACCAAGCCGGTCCACCAGGGCCGATGCAACGTGCTCTTCTTCGGCGGGCAGATCGAGGCCCTCACCCCGGACGAACTCAAGCAAGCCATAGCGGCGACCCAGGCAACCCTGCACCGACGATAGCCGAGGCCTTCTGTACGAGATGAGGTCGGAGAAATGAAACGAGGCACGATAGCCCGATCGGGGGCGACAGTCTTGTTGTCGATTTGCCTGTCCGCCGGCGTGGCGCTGGCCGCCAACGACGATCCAAAGATTCGCGCAAGAGAAATCCTTGAACTCGCTAGCGTACAAGGCGGCATCGTCGTCCACGTGGGCTGCGACGGAACGTTGACCGCGGCTCTACACCTCAACGATCGCTACACGGTCCACGCACTGGAGGCCGACCCGGCCAAGGTGGCGGCGGCCAGAGACTACGTCCGGTCGCGCAACCTGTACGGCCCGGTCAGCATCGAGAGATTCGAGGCCGCCACGCTGCCCTACACGGACAACCTCGTCAACCTCGTCGTCGTGCAGGATGCTGGCAGGGTCTCGACGGAGGAGATCATGCGCGTGCTCGCTCCGGGCGGCGTCGCCTGCATCGAGCGCGACGGCACGTGGCAAAAGGCCACAAAGCCCAGGCCCGGCAACATCGATCGATGGACCCATTTCCTGCACGACGCCAGCAACAACGCGGTGGCCGATGACGCCGTCGTGGGTCCGCCCCGGTGTCTGCAGTGGGTGGCGCCGCCGCTGTGGCTCCGCAGCCACGAGACGCCCTCGGGAATCCAGGCCTGCGTCTCGGCGAACGGCCGGCTGTTTTACTTCTTCGATGAAGGCCTGATCGGCATCACCGACGAGCGGCTGCCCGACCCGTGGTCGCTGATCAGCCGCGACGCCTTCAACGGAAAACTGCTGTGGAAACGGACGATCGAGCCCTGGGGCTGGCGGCAGTGGAGCCTGGGCAGATACGTAGGCAAAGACTGGACCACGCTGAGCGGGACGCGAACCGATGTGCCCCTGGAGAATCAGCGCCGGCTCGTCGCCGTCGGCGACCGTGTGTACGTGACGCTGGGGTACGAGGCGCCGCTGTCCATTCTGCGGGCGGCGACGGGCGAGATTGTCGCTACGGTCGAGGCGACGCGGAATACGCGGGAGATCCTCGTCAGCAACGATATCGCCGTAGCCTACGTCCGGCGGGCAACGGGCGAGGGCAACGATGCCGCGTTGGTCGCCATCGATGGCGAAACAGGCGATTTGCTCTGGCAAAAGCAGATCGGCCAAATCCGTCCCCTCTCCTGGGCGATTGACGACGGCCGCATCGTCTGCCTGAGCGGCAAGAGGCTCATCGCCCTGAATCTCAAAGACGGCGGTGAACTATGGAATGTCCCGGCGGAGCCGCCTGCACCGAGAACACTCGTCATTGCCGATAATGTCACCGTGATGCAAGGCCCCAAGCTTGTGAGCGCCTATGATGCGACGAACGGCCGGCGGCTCTGGGACAAGGTCGTGCCGCCCATTGCCGGCGGCGAGGGCGACGACCTGTTCGTCATCGATGGGCTCGTCTGGCGCGGAATGCTCTGCGTGGATGACGATGGCAAACCCGTCAACAAGAGCCCGAACGCGCTGGTGATCGGCTGGGACCTCCGCACGGGCGAAGAGAAGAAGCGTATCCTCGTCAAGAACCTGCGCAGCCCGGAGCATCACCACCGCTGCTATCGCAACAAGGCGACCACGCGATATCTCATCAGCTCCTACGAGGGGGCGGAATTCCTGGACTTCCAGGGGGACAACCACGGCCAGAACAACTGGCTGCGCGGCGCGTGCCGATACGGCATGATGCCGTGCAACGGCATGCTGTATGCCCCGCCCGATCAATGCTTCTGTGAGCCGGGAGGGAAGGTCCTGGGCTATACCGCCGTGAAGGCGGCTTCCAATACGCCGGTGAAGATGCCCGCCGATGAGGAGCGCCTTGAGAAAGGTCCCGCCTACGGGAGGATCACAGAGGTACAGCCGGGCGCCGCGGGGGACTGGCCTACCTACCGCCACGACCCCTCGCGCAGCGGGACGACATCTGCGAGCGTGCCTGCGGAACTGGCGACCCGCTGGAAGGTCGCGCTGGGGGGCGAGCTGACAGCCCCCGTAGCTGCAGGCGGCGCCGTCCTCGTCGCCAGGTCGGATGCGCACACGCTGTACTCGCTGGATGCGGCGACCGGCAAGACGCTTTGGCATTTCATTGCGGGCGGCCGCATCGATTCGCCTCCGACCGTCCATCGGGGAATGGCGCTCTTCGGATCGAACGATGGACGCGTCACCTGCCTGCGGGCATCCGACGGCCAACTCGTGTGGCGGTTCCTCGCGGCGCCGGTCGATCGCCGAATCGCGTGTTTCGATCAGATCGAATCAGCATGGCCCGTCCACGGCAGCGTGCTCGTGGACAATGACACCGCCTACTTTACCGCCGGACGCTCCACGTATCTCGACGGCGGAATCCATATCTACGCCCTCGAGCCGGCTACGGGCAAGCCGCTGCACAAGGCTGTGATGGAAGGGCCGCACCGAACGACGCAGGGCGAGCGGGACCTCGCCTTCTTTGTCCCCGGCGCCAATTCCGATGTGCTCGTCAGCGAGGGGGGGTTCATCTACATGCGTCAGAAGAAGCTGACGCGAGAGTTGAAGGAGATCAAGCCGGAACTCCTCTCGCCCAAGGGAGAGCAGGACGTGGGCTTGCATGTCTTCTCGACGGCGGGCCTGCTCGACGGCTCCTTGTACAACCGCACGTTCTGGATGTACTCGAAGCGCTGGCCGGGCTTCCAATTGGCCAACCAGGCCCCCAAGTCCGGACAACTGCTCGTCGTCGATGCGGAAAAGACGTATGCCGTGCAGATGTTCTACCGCCGCAACGTGCACAGTCCGATGTTCTTCCCCGCCAAAGAGGGCTACCTGCTCTTTGCCGACCTCAACACGAACGAGCCCCAGATCGTCGGCGAGCGGGGAGCGCGACCGCCGGTGCAATGGCTGCCGCAGTCCGACTACGAGCGTGGCGGCGGCCGCGGCGTCTGGAAGTTCGAGAATGAGGCGTTCGGGCTGGACAAGATGATCGGCTACACACGCGCGGAACCGCCGGTCTGGGTGGACTGGCTGCCTGTGCGAATCCGCGCGATGGTCAAAGCCGCCGACGTGTTGTTCGTCGCGGGCCCGCCGGACGTCCTCGACCCGAACGACCCCTATGCCGCCTTCGAATCGCGCAAGGGCGCTCGGCTCGTGGCCGTATCCGCCAGAGACGGGAAGAAGCTCGACGAAGCGGTTCTGGAGCATCCGCCCGTGTTCGACGGCCTGATCGCAAGCGATGGCTGTCTGTTCGTCAGCCTCGAGGGCGGAAGCATTGTGTGTCTCGCCGGCCAGCAGGGGCAGACCCTTACAGCATCTGCAAATCCACCGCGATGACCTCGTGATCCAGAATCGACGGCACGGCCAGCGAGACAACGCCTTTGCCGGTCTGATAGCGGGCTGTCCTGTCGCTGACGAGCAGGCGGACTTTCTTCACTTTGGCGCCCGGCGAGACCTGGATGCGGACCTTCTGCTCGCCGATGGGCACAAGCTCCCGGATGGGGCCTTTCATCATCATCGGATTGGTCAGATTCACGAGGTGGACAGTCATCGACCGCTTCTGTCGCCAGATTGCGATATCGATAATCCCGGGGCCGACCACCTCGACCGTCGCCGGCTCGTTCATCGCCCAGCGGACCACGTTGCGCAAGAGCCGGCCGTGATCGACGCTCATGATCTCCCAAAACGTGCGGTCGATGTCCCAGGGCACGTAAGCGACACGACTCGCGCCCATCTGCCGCAGGTACAACTCGCGCGTATCCGTCTCCGGCTCGCGCGGGTACACGTGCTCCATCGGCAGATCAGGATAGGTGGGGATCAACGTCACAGGTGAGGGGAAGTCGGCGTGCGGTGTCACATTCAGCCGCCAGATGCCATTGATGATCCGAAAGGCGTCCTGCAGGCCGTCGAGCACTTCATGGAACCGGCCCGTCGCCGCATCGGGTTTCAGACGCAGATACGAATTCTTCATCGGTCCTTCCACGCGGTCGCCGCAGGAGACGCCGAACAGATCCGCCAGGCCGAAGTCCGTGCGCCGGACCCCCTGCTCGTCGTACAGCGATGTCTCAAAAGTGGCGACAATACTGCCGCCCCGCTCGACGTACCGCCTCAACTGGTCGCACTGGGCGTCGGACAGGGCCGCGACGTTGGGCAGAACCATCAGCGTGAACGGCTTGAGGTGCTCGTCGTCGAGCAACCGGTCATTGACCATCTCGAACGGCACGCGGGCCTCGACGAGAGCGTGGTACATGCCCATCTCGTGGCCGCTGCTTCGCTCCTGCCAGGGTTTGCCGCCGTAGTAGCGCCGCGTCTGCTCTGAGTAGACCATGCCGACACGGGCAAGCGACGCCGTGTTGCGCAGGTAGGGCTCCGCGCGATAATGCCACTGGTAGATGTCCTCGACCACTTTGAGCCAGCGGCGGTCATAGAGCGTCCCCGAGAATTTGGCGAACCACGGCCGCATGTTGCTCGCCGTCCCTTCCGCCACCCAGATGCGGGTCTCCGCCTCGCTCTGCACGGAATCCTTCCAGCGGTAGGCCTCCTCCAGGCCGACGCTGAAGATTCCGCCGAGCGGCTTCATGCCCATCGTCGCGCGGAGTTCCTTGGCCCGCTTGGCGTTAGACCAGGGCGGGACCACGCCGCTGCGGCCCTGATGATCGGTGAAGAAGATGTCGGACAGCTTGCCCGTCACGATATTGTCCGGGAAGCCGTTGGGAATGTACCGCGAGGCGGGGTTTACGCCGCGGATCGTCCGGTCCCAGAGGAACCACAACTCGCGCAGCCGCTCGATCTGCCACTGCCCGTACTTGCGATAGGCCGGATTGTCGCGGCTGGTCGTGCGAGGCAGGTCCATCCCGCTGAACGCTTTGAAATTCTTCACGCAGTGCTCGCAATAGCACAGGCCATGACCCGCCCAGCGGTTGGAGAAGATGCCATCGACGTTGTACAGCTTCATGATCTCTTCGTGCACCTGCGTCATGAACTCGAAGTTGTACGGCCCGAGCGCGCACGTCACCCACAACTGAGGATTGGCCCAGTGCCGCCGCGGCTGGCCCCCTGCTTCCACCGCGATCCAGTCCGGGTGAGCCTGCTGCACGTTGTCCCACGTCGCGTGCGGATCGGTGCGGGCGATCACCGCCATCCCCATCCTGCGGCACCCGCGAACGAGATACCCGAAGGAGTCCAAATCGCCGAGCCAGGTGCTGCGATGGTGCAGCGGGACCTGCGTCGGATAATAGGCCACGATGCCCCCGGCGCTGAGACAGGCGCCATCCGCATGCACCCGCTTGAAGTAGTCGAGCCAGAAGTCCGGATCGAAGCGTCCCGGATCGTTCTCCACCAGGACCAGTTGCGCCCATCGCATCGGATGGTCGAACCACGGCTGTCCACTCTTTTCCGCCGTTGCCGCAGCGCACGCGTCACCGACAATCGCATATGCCCCGGCAGCCACAGAGATCTTCAAAAAGTCCCGTCGATTCATATCATCTTCTTTCCATGCGGTTGATGGTGCATCATGATATCACGTTTGCCGGGGATGGACACGGCAATATAATGATGTCACGAATTCCGGCCCAACGATGAAAGGATACAGCCATGATTGAGAGACACAAGACCGTTGTCGCAATTGGCGCCATTGTTGCCGCTATCGTTTTCCTCGGCACGATGACCTCGATCAATCCCTCCCGGACAAACGCCCAGCCCGGGAGCGGGATGAGCATCGACCCCACGGCCGACGTCCATCCCTCGGTGATTATGGAGGGCAAAGTCACCATCGGGCCGTACACCAAGATCGACGCCGGCACGATCCTGACGGGCAACATCACTATCGGCCACCACACGTTGATCCGGTGCAACGTCACCATCCGCGGGACGAACACCATCGGCAACTACACGCACATCTACGACAACGTGAATATCGAGGGCGGCCGGCCCGCGAAGGTCGGCGGCTCGCGAGCGGAAGTGCCCGACCGATCGATCATCGGCGACGGTTGCTGGATCAATCACGGCGCCACGATGCACGGGACTCAGGTCGGCGACGGCGCCGCCATCGGCCTCAATGCCTGCTGCGACTACAACACGCACTTGGGCAAAGGGGCCGTCCTGGCCAACGGCAGCGCCACGCACGTCGATCAGGTGATCCCGGAGAACAGCTTCGCCGAGGGCGTTCCCGCCGTGGTCAAGAAGCAGAACATCACCGATGCCGACCGCCTCAACTATTTCGGCGTCCTGCCCTCGGCGTGGACCCGCTATGAAGCCCAGAACATAGAGGCAAGTATCCAGAAGAGACAAGGCACCAAGTGATGCCACTGAGCAAGGAGCACATAGATGGCCGTCAATCGTCGCGAGGTATTGCAGTGGATCGCTGGTGCAGCGGCATTGCCCGTCCTTCAAGGCTGTCAGTCCGGCCGCAGGGAGCTGGAGTCTGCCTCACAACAGTCGCGCATAACTGTTGAAGAGCTGGATGCCGCAGCCGAAAGGCCGGTCCTTCGGCTCGATGGGCTGGATTGGCCGATATTGATCCAGTCGGTGGAGCTGTTGCGGAAGAGGAACGAGTACTTCGTGCGAGTGCGGTCGAAGGACGGGGCCGAGGGGATCGCCGTGCCGGATTCCCGGGCGGAGTACCTGCACCCCATATTCAACAAGCTGGTCGCGCCCTACTTCATCGGCAAGGACGCTCGCGAGCTCGAATTGCACCTGTGGGAGGTGTACCGATACCAGAGCAATTACAAGCTCCAGGGGCTGGCCCTGTGGTGTCCCGTGGCGTGGGTGGAGTTTGCCATCCTGGACATGCTTGGCCGGGCGGCGGGCAAATCCATCGGACAGTTGCTTGGCGAGCCGGTCCGCGAGCAGGTCCCGTTCTACATTGCCAGCGGCCGGCGGGACACGACGCCGCAGCAGGAGGTGGAATACCTCCAGCAACTGCTGGCGAGGACCGACGCCAAAGCGGTCAAGTTCAAGATCGGCGGCCGCATGAGCCGGAACGCCGACGCCATGCCCGGCCGGACCGAGCAGCTCATCCCTCTGGTCCGCAAGGCCCTCGGCGACAAGATCGACATCCATGCCGACTCGAACAGTTCCTACGATCCGCCCCAGGCGATCAAGGTCGGCCGGATGCTCGAAGACATCGGCGCCGTCTATTACGAGGAGCCGTGTCCCTTCGACCATCTGGAAGACACCAAGCGAGTGGCCGACGCCCTGACGATCCCGGTCGCCGGCGGTGAGCAGGAGTATAGCGACCGGCGATTTCGGTGGATGATCGCGAATCGCGGCGTGGACATCGTCCAGCCGGATCTGCAATACTACGGCGGCCTGATCCGCTCGACCCGCGTGGCGCGAATGGCCGCGGTCGCCGGCATGCCGACGACCGTGCACATCTCCGGCGGCTTCGGTTTCGTCTACATGCTGCACCTCGCCTCGTATATCCCCAACATCGGCCGCTATCAGGAGTACAAGGAAGGCACGGAGAAATACGCCGGCTGGTTCAACCCGCCCCTGAAGATCGCCGACGGCGCGATTAGCGTCCCCAAAGGTCCCGGCATGGGAATCGCGAACGTCGCCGATGTCCTCCAGGGCGCAGAGCGAGTGGCCTGATACCCATTCCTTCCGGGGATTTCGTATCTCCGGGTGACCGGGTGCCACGGCTGCGCTCGCGCAGCCATGCGAAACCTCATTGCCCAAGACATGCTTACGCGAGTGTAAGCACGGCACCCGCCACTCCCGAGCACGCGCGCCGGCAAGATGCCGGCGAGACGCAAGGCCGAGACCGCCTCGCCACGATTACATCCAAGTCGCTCAGTCCCTGCCGTAGGCGAGCAGGATGAGCAGTGCAAGAGCGATCTCCACAATTATGAACGGCACGTGCATCGCAACGTCCTTACATCAAGTCCTTCACTTGTATAAGGCACGTTCCCGATACGGAGTAACGGCTCCAGCCCGCTCAATTGCGGATTGTCGATTTCGGATTGCGGATTGGCGCCTGTGAATCCAATCCGCAATCCGAAATCATGTCACCCCGGACACCGATCCGGGGCCGAAATCACAAATCGTCAATACTCGCGGTCCTTCACGATGCCCGGCTGCGGGACGGGGTACCTGCCGTTGGCGTCGGCCACCAACGGTGCGGGCGAGTCCATCGTCAGCTTGTCCAGCCCGGGTGCCATTTCATGGGGGCAATCGAGCATCTGTTCGAGGGTGATCTCCTGGCCGGTGTGTGCGGCCATACGGCCCATGCTCGTCACGAGACTGGCGTCGATGCCGCGTTTGGCCTCATTGTACGGCTGGTTCTTGCGGATGGCATCCACCAAGTCGTTCCACTCGTTCTGATACGGATTCTGCTGGTCCTGCGGGATCTTGGATTCCCAAACCATGTT
>Ga0315277_10006103_pt1 | contig 15845 bp, 11 predicted proteins | sample YL17G05_15_MG_FD_203695 | JGI IMG/M metagenome (GOLD analysis project Ga0315277, IMG submission 203695) | Sediment microbial communities from Yellowstone Lake, YNP, Wyoming, USA - YL17G05_15 | ecosystem: Environmental > Aquatic > Freshwater > Lake > Sediment | place: USA: Wyoming | collected...
TATTCGGGTCTTGGTGGAGCTGGGGGGACTCGAACCCCCGACCTTTTGTCTGCCAGACAAACGTTCTCCCTCTGAACTACAGCCCCACTCCGTGCCCATATCGTAGCAAAAACCGCTACCCAGGACAAGGCGAGGTTGATCTTATCTGAGCGCTTTCGTAGGCTAGGCTCCACATCCTCGTGGCATATTCGTCTATGGAAGCCTTGCATCTTCTGCATGCCCCCATCACCCAGGGCCATACTTGCTTCGTCAGCCTGATGCTCTCGGACCCTGCTGACGCCTTTCGCGCTTTCCTGGCTGAGCCCTACCCTGTGCTCCTCGATTCGGCTGCGGACGGCGCTGGCGGTGGTTGGGGTGGAGGCTACTCTTTTCTGGCCGCCGACCCGTTCCTGGTTCTCAAAAGCCGCGGGAAGGAGGCCTGGGTGGAGGTAGGCGACCGCCGCCTCCCGATGGGTTCGGACCCCTTCTCGGCCTTGCGCCAACTGCTCACGGCCTACGCGATCCCTTCCGTTCCTGGCCTGCCGCTTCTCCAGGGCGGGGCCATCGGCTATCTGGGCTACGACCTGGCTCAGTACCTGGAGCGACTGCCTAGCCGCAGCCAGGACGACCTGGCCCTACCTGAGCTGTGCCTGGCCTTCTATGATTGGGCTCTCGTCCACGAGCGCAACAGCGGCCGTGCCTGGATTGTGGTCACCGGCCTTCCTGATCGCGACCAGCAGGCGGCTGCCCGGCGTCTGGAGTGGGCGCTGGCTCGCCTCCACGGTCTGGAGACGGAGGAAGAGCCTACAGTCGCCCCCCGAGCATCGGCGGCCGAGACTCTCCGGTCCAACTTTGACCGGGGGCAGTATCTGGAGGCTGTCGGCAGGGCTAAGGCGTATCTGACGGCTGGCGACATCTACCAGGTGAACCTGTCGCAGCGATTCCAGGGGCCACTGCGGGAAGAGCCTTGGCAGCTCTATCGTCGCCTAAGGCGGGTAAACCCTGCTCCCTTTGCGGCCTACCTGGGCTTTCCGGAGTTGACTGTCGTGAGCGCCTCGCCGGAGGAGTTCCTCTGGGTTGGGGGACGCCAGGTTAGAAGCCGTCCGATAAAGGGCACCCGCCCGCGAGGGCTAACCCCGGAACAGGATCAGGAGATGGCTCTTTCCCTGATGGAGAGCGCTAAGGACAGGGCGGAGAATCTCATGATCGTCGACCTCGTGCGTAGCGATCTGGGGAGAGTCTGCCGAATCGGCTCGGTGAGAGTGCCCCGCATGTTTGAGTTGGAGGCCCACCCGACAGTGTTTCACCTGGTTTCCAGCGTAACGGGCGAGCTGGATCAGGGCCGGGACGCCGTCGATCTCCTGCGGGCGTCCTTCCCTGGCGGTTCTGTCACCGGTGCCCCCAAGATCCGCGCCATGGAGATCATCGACGAACTGGAACCCCATCGCCGCGGCGTGTACTGTGGCGCCATCGGCATCCTCGACTTCGCCGGCAACCTGCATCTGAACATGGCTATTCGCACCGTGGTTCTTGTCGGCGATTCCTTCTATCTCCACGTTGGCGGCGCTATTGTCGCTGACTCCGACCCCGCGGATGAGTATGAGGAGACCCTTCACAAGGGCCGGGGCCTGCTTCGAGCGTTGGGCTATGGTGAGTGACGAGCGCTTGGCCTGGGTCAACGGCCGTTTGGTGGGTGAGGCCGAGCCGTCGTTATCGCTTCTGGAGCGGGGCCTGACGCTGGGCGATGGTGTCTTCGAGACCATGCTGGCAGCCGGGTCCAACCTCTTCCGCCCGGCTGAACATCTAGAACGGCTTGCCCGGGGGGCATCTCTCCTTGCCATTGCCTTGCCCGCGCCTGAGCACCTGCTGGCGGCGGTGCAGGATACCCTGAGCGCCAACCGTCTATCGGCGGCCGTGGTGCGCCTCACAGTGAGCCGTGGGCCGGACCCTGGAAGAGGGCTGGATGTTTCCCCTGCTCTGACCCCCACCATCATCGTGCGGGCTATGCCTTATCAGCCGAGAGCCGTCCGTCGGACCGGGCTGACGGCGGTGTTTCCTTCCCTTCGTCGCAACGAAAACTCGCCTCTCTCCCGCGTAAAGTCCCTGAGCTATGCCGATAGCGTTCTCGCCCGCCTGGAGGCCCGCCGTCGTGGCGCTGACGAGGCGATCCTGCTGAACACCAGGGGCGAAGTCTGCTGCGCATCCGCTGCCAACCTGTTTGTGGTCAAGGGAGATACCCTCATGACCCCTCCGGTGGAGAGCGGCGCCCTGCCTGGAGTTACGCGCCTCTGCCTCCTGGAGTTGGCCGCTGCCCGGGGCCTCGCCGTTCGTGAGGCTCCTGTCCTGTCGGAAGACCTTTGGGCGGCCGACGAGGCCTTCCTTACGAACACGGTTATCGGCGTTGCCGGCCTCACCTCCGTTGAGAGACGCCCTATCGGTGCAGGCCGGTTGGGAGGGCGGACGCGCTCGCTAGCCGCCGATTATCGCCGCCTGGTCCGCTGTTCGCTCGCGGGGTGATACCATGTGCCCTCCCTGCCCTCTCGCCACCCTGCCAGCAAGCTTGACACAGTCTCCAAGCTGGGCCATCATGCGGCTGAATCTCCGCCTTCTTTCCTATGTGAGAGGGAGGTACTGCTCATGCTAGCCCTGGAGGGAATCCGCGTTCTCGACCTGTCGCGCCTGGCTCCCGGGCCCTACTGCTCGATGCTCCTGGCCGACCTGGGGGCCGATGTCCTGCTGGTCGAGGAGCCGGCGGGCACTGGCAGCCGTTTGACCGGCCAGGCCGCTCGCCGCCTGCTGGAGCGCGACATCAGCGAGCGCGCCATGGCCTTCAATGCCCTCAGCCGCAACAAGCGCAGCATCGCTCTTGACCTGAAGAGCGAGGCCGCTCGCCAGGTCTTCTACAAGCTGGCCGAGAGGGCCGACGTGGTGCTGGAGGGCTTCCGCCCCAAGGTGGTGAAGCGCCTGGGGGTCGACTACGACACGTTGAGCCAGATCAACCCGCGCATCGTCTACTGTTCGCTTTCAGGCTATGGCCAGAACGGCCCCTACGCCAATCTGGTGGGGCACGACATCAACTACATCTCCATCGGCGGTGCTCTGGGGGTGATCGGCTGGCCGGGCACGCCGCCGGCCATCCCCATGAACATAATCGCTGACTTCGCCGGCGGCGGCCTCTATGCTGCCTTCGCCATCCTGACGGCCATCATCGCCCGCGAGCGGATCGGCCGCGGCCAGTACATCGATATGGCCATGACCGATGGCGTCATCTCGCTCCTTGCGGGCGCCGCCAGCCAGTACTTTGCCTCTGGTGCGGCTCCTCGGCCTGGCCAAAGCCTCCTCAACGGCGCCGTTCCGTTCTACTGCGTCTACGAGACGAGAGACGGCCAATGGCTGAGCATCGGCTGCCTGGAGCCCTGGTTCTGGGACGCGCTCTGCCGTGCCCTGGGCTGCGAGGACTTCATTCCCTACCAGATGAACGCCGACAAGCACCCCGAGATGTTCGACTACTTCCGCCAGGAGTTCAAGACCAGGACGCGCGACGAATGGTTCGAGTACCTGCGCCAGTTTGACATCTGCGTGGGGCCGGTCTATGGCCTGGAGGAGGTGTTCAACGACCCTCAGGTGCGGGCGCGGGACATGCTGGTGGAGATGGAGCATCCGACGGTGGGCAAGGTGCAGCAGGTGGGGATCGGGGCCAAGCTATCTGAGACGCCGGGATCGGTGCGCAGCCTGGCACCTCGCCGAGGCCAGCACACGGAGGAGGTGCTTCTCGACTTGGGCTACAGCCGCCAGCAAACGGAAGAGCTACGGGCAGAAGGGGCAATAGGCTAGAGCGCCCGCAGCAGGCTTCCACCATGCTGGTGGCCGCTTTGGCCTAGGAGCCAGCGAAGTGGGCGGTCGACCTGTCTAGAAGAAATCGAGGGGAACGAAGAATATCCCCGGCGATATCCCGCCTAGGTCGTGGATCTGGGCGACACTACCCAGGAGTCCCAGGACGAGGGCGAACACAAGGAAGCCAACCAGGTTGGCCACGATCACCTGTCGTGGCTCGGCGTCAGTGCTGGCCTGTATGGCCGCGTTGCTCAGCAAGAGGGTTGCGCCTAGGGCGATGACGGCGAAGGGCACGGCCAGTATGTCTATGATCATCAAGACGGTGATGACCATGGGGGCGAAAGCGAAGCCCATGGTTCGCACCATCCGATTGAGGTCAGCTCCCGTTCCAAAGACGCGGGATAGCAGCATGGCAGCGATGTAGACCCACGCAAGCCAAAGAGCGGCTTGGAGAATGCCGCCCAGGATGAGGGTCTTGAGGAGTGCCTCGCCGTTGCTCTGTGAGACCCCGTGGAAGTCCAGAGTGATCCACCACAGCCACGAGCCAAGGCCTGCGGCGAAGCTGGCGACTAGCATCACTGCGAGGGCGGGCGCCGTCGCAGCGGCATCATCCTTCACGTCGTCGAAGACCGTGAGGTCGAGCCTGACCAACCGCGCCAACCAGTTGCCTAGATTCTGGAAGCCGGTGCTTTGAAATCCCATCTTGCGCCCTCCTTATAGGAAAGCCGCTCTCGGCGAGCCTTCGGACAAACAGTCTTCGTCCTGTCGCCCTTGTTCAGCCACGGGTCTCTGAATTTATATAGCATTGTCGCCCCCCTGTCTAGCGGTTTCTGGGCCCCAATTGCCGCATTTCCGTCAAAATTCGCCGCTAGTGAGACGGGGCGGGCACCTATGGAGACCTTTGACGTCCTGCCATAGACGGCCGTGAGATATGCATGCACCGCCGAGGACGCGGCCTGGGGCTGAGATTCTTCGCTTTGCTCAGAATGACGCCACTCATTTCTGTCGCCCTGAGCGTAGCGAAGGGCCTCACATATGGCGGTCTGGCGTCGCCACATTACCTAGAGACGGTACAGGCTAGCCCAGCGGGCGCTTGGTGGGAATGCCGGGGCGGCGGGGATAAATGGCGGGGGTGGGGGCTATCTTCTCCACGAGGACTGCCGTCAGAGGCAGGGCAGGGGAGGGGAGAGGCTCGGCCGAGACAATGCGTCCCCCGCAGAGCATCAGGGCGCGGCTGGCCTCGGCCATCTCTTGGGGGGCGCGACTTCCCTTGGGGGTTGCCAGGAACCCGCCCATTTCCAGAAAGGGCAGCGCCAGCTCGACCAGAACGGCCAGGGGAGCCACCGCCCGCGCCAACACCAGGTCGTAGCCTTCCCGATGTACCGGCTCGTGGGCTACAACCTCCGCTCGTCCGGTGATCACCGCCACGTCCTCCAAGCCCAGTCGGGCCAGCAGGCGTTCCAGGAAGGCGGTCTTCTTGCGGGTGGCTTCGAGGATGGTCAATCGCAGGGCAGGGTGGACGATCCTCATGGGTAGGCCGGGGAAGCCAGCACCAGCGCCCAGGTCGAGGACTCTGGCCCCTTCGTCAGGCTTGAGCACTCCTGCTCGATACAGGGCGGCACCTACGGCGAGCGATTCGCCGAAGTGTCGCCTCTGTACCTCCTCGTAGTCGGTGATGCTGGTGAGGCTGACACGGCGATTGGCGGCAATGAGCTGATGGTAGTACTCCTCGAACTGTTGCAGTTGCTGGGGGTTCAGAGGAAGGCCGAGGGCTTGGGCAGTGCGGGCTAGAACCTCCATGGACATGGATAGCGTCACCGCCTTTGTGCTATTTGGGGGCAGCTACGCTGTAACGGCCAAGGAGACATAAACGTCTTTATTATGGAAAGCACAGGACGGGGAGTGCCGGCCTGGACAACCAACTCCCCGCCCCGAGCACGTCGGGTCCGGTTCTCGGGCCCTAACGCTGATTTATTATACCATGCCTGTCAACTTGTTATGACAATCTTTTCCAGTAAAGCAATTCCTTCGTGGCGGCCAGTGGCGCTGGGGCTGCTCTTCGTAGCAGCCCTATTTATGTCGGTGGCCACCTCTCCTCTGGGAATAGCGGGGCCACAGCTAGGGCAGGATGAGCAGGCCCTGCTGGATTTGATTAACGCTCATCGAGTGGACAATGGTTTATCGCCCCTAAGTATTTCCCCAACTTTAACCGATGCCGGTCAGTGGATGGCCAATGATTTGGCCACAGCTAATCAAGGTTGCAGCTGGGACTCTAGTGCAGAGCCTACTTGCCATACCGACTCTCTGGGGCGAGACCCCTTCCAGCGGATGGCAGACTCCGGCTACACCTACAACGCCTGGAAGGGCGAGAATCTGGCGGCAGGCAGTGACACCCCCCAGTTGACTTTCCAGCTCTGGCGTGACTCGCCTGGTCACAACGCCAATATGCTCAATCCTAACTTCGTGACGGTCGGCCTGGCCAAGGCGTACGGCGCTGACTCTTCCTATGGCTGGTACTGGGCTGCCGAATTCGGCGGGTATGACGAGGCGGGCAGTCCACCGCCGAGCCCGCCCGAGCCCACGCTGACGCCAGAGCCATCGCCGCCGAGCCCGCCTGAGCCCACGCTGACGCCAGAGCCATCGCCGACGAGCCCACCTGAGCCCACGCTGACGCCAGAGCCGTCGCCGACGAGCCCGCCTGAGCCCACGCTGACGCCGACTGTGGAAGCCAGCCCCCCTCCGATGGGCGAACCACCGTCCCCTGAAGCCGAGCCAGCCCTGGAGACTGAGTTCCCATCGCCGCCGGGCGCCGACCTCGGCCTCGCTCCTCCCACGCTGGATAGCGAGCCAGCGACCGACACGTCTGGGGCTGCTCCGATGGTTCACGAGCTGGTCGCTGGCTGGAATCAGGTCCAGTGTCCGACTGGCTCGATCCGGCTAAGGGAGGTCTTGCCTGTGGACAGCGGCAAGTTGACGGCAATCTACGCTTGGGACGCCAAGAAGTGGACCTGGCGAAGGTATCTGCCCGGCATCGATATACCGGGGCTCAATACCCTGACGGATCTAACGGACCAGCAGACTATCTGGGTCTTGGCAAGCGAGAGGTTCTTGCTGACACTGCCGGCCTAGGACGGCCTGCGGTCCGAAAGCTGCGGCCGGCGCTTCTAGGGCGCCACGCCGAGGGGGCCCAGCGGCTCCTCCGGGATCAGCTCCGCCCGTGCTACCTGCCTCATGGTGTAGTGGCCGCCGAGGGGATCGCCCGGGTCGCGTATCCAGGCGCCGCCGCAGGTAATGAGGGTAACTACGTCGTTGGGCGTGGGGCCCATCCACTGTAGCGCCCTGGGATCGCTCTCGTCTATCGCTTGATTCCCCGTGACCTTGTAGCGATATTCCGTTCCGTCCTCCAGCACGATCTTGATCACGTCGTCCAGGCCCAGGTCGCGCAGGTAGTAGAAGACACCGATCACCGGCTGCCCGTTTACCGTCCAGTCGACGTGGCCGGAGAAGACGGCGTTGCCGCCCCAGCCGGGCTTACTGCTCCAGTCATACCAGCCTACATCGTAGGGGCCGCTGGGCACCTGGGGCACGTTGTTTTCGTCCATGCCGATGGTGATGATGGGGGCATCGACGTGGATCTTTTCGATGATCATTTTGCCCAGGGGTGAGTTGCTGGGGGGTGGGGTAGGCAGTGGGGTGGTGGTAGGAGGGTTGAGGTCGCCGTAGATGGGAATCTCGCCGACGTTGGTCATGACGGCTCCGCTCTTGCCGGTCATGAGCAGGCCGGCAAGGCCAGCCCCCAGGAGCACCAATGAGGCGAGGAGAAGAATGGCTGCCAGCGTCAGTCTGCTACGGCGCCAACGAAATGCATTGGCCAGGCTTCGAACGATGCCCCTGATAGCTGTCATGCTTAGTTCCTTCTAGCCGTCCTTCTTGCCTGCCACAAGGCTGCCGCCGTTGCCACTGCCACCAGGCCTGCCCCGCCAGCCACAGCGGCCCACCAGGGGAAGCCACTGTCGCCAGATGCCCCCGTCTCGCTGTCGGGTGAGGTGGGCGTCTCTCCCCCGCCGGGCGTTGCAGTCGTCTCTCCGGCATGGGGCGTCGCGACCGTGAGGTTGAGGGGAGTGGGGTATCCTTTCCACACGCCCTTCTGAAGGGCTGGCCCACCGGCGATGAGAAAGGTCACCGTGGCTCCATCGGTGCCGCAGCCTGGTACCTGACTATCGCTGAACACGTCTACGGCATACAGTGAATCGCCGCTCTTGATGCCGTACTCTGGATTCGCCTCGGTGGCTGTCCAGGTGCCCTTGCGGCCTGACGCTCCCTGCCCTTCGCCACACACCTTGCCGTCGATGAGAGCAACCACTGTTGTGCCGTCGCTCACGCTGTGGCCGTCCAGCGTGACGGTGCCAAAGAACGTGGTCGGTGGCGTTGGTGTATCCTGGGCGGTGGCTGAGTTCAGATTAAGGGTCATAAGTAACGCAGTTGCCAGGGCCAGCTCTCGAATCACACTTTTAGGATAGCATGCGCTGCCTGGGCGAGGCAACTGCAGTCTTCAGCCCGATTGAGCCGGCCGCGCGGTCTTCTCGCGCGACGCCGTAGGGCAGCCCCCGCAGGAGCTGCCCTACGCCATTTTCGCTTAGAGCCAGGCTAAGCCAATGCTAGCGGCGAGCCCAGCGGGCGGTGAACAGGCCTGCCACGCTGGTGAGGGCTGCCGCAGCCAGGGCCAGCGGCCACCACATGAAGCCACCGTCACCGCTCATGCCACCCATACCGGTGGGCGGAAGAACCGTCGGGGTGGGGATCGGCGACGGCACGACCGTCGGCGGCGCGACCGTCGGTGTGGGTACGACTGTCGGCGTGACCATGGCGCCGCAGGTCAGGTCGAGGTCCTTCGCGCCGGCGCCAGTGGCGTCAGCGCTGGTCTCGGCCGCTGTGGCGTCATCACAGGTGAAGCTGATCGTCCCGCCGGGGAAGCAGGGGGGTGAGACAGCCATGGTGGCGGGAACGGTCAGTACGTACCTGCCTCCGGTGGTGTCATCGGTAGCCCATACCACCCCATCGCTGTCGAGGGCCGAGATGGTCGTGCCGTCGGGTACTGGCTGGCCAGCACTCGATGCTATCCCGGTGTAGGTGGTAGGGATGACGGGGTCACAGTACGTAACGGGGGTCTCGGTCGCCTCTGCCGTAGCCGTCACGGTGGCCGTCTCGGTCGCCACTACCGTCGCTGTCTCGGTGGCCGTCACGGTGGGGGTCTGGGCCTTGACGGTGCTGCTGCCGAGGGTCAGGCCCCAGGCCAGCAGAGCAGCAAAGGCCACCGCCCCGATAATGCTTGTCATGATTGCTAGTCTTCGCATCTATACCTCCCTTTCCTTTGCCTACCCGTTCCCGCAGCGGCTTCTGGGGGCCGCTGCGGGAACGGGCGGTCGCCGTTTCTTACTCTACTTGCTCCTTACCTACGGGTCGAACGTCCAGGTGATGCCGCCCTCGGTGGTGACCAGCAGGACAACGGAGTCGAACATGTGGAGCGTGGTGAGGGTGTCGGGGATCTCCGGCCGGGCGGGCACGTAGCGTCGCCAGGCCTGGTCGCTGCCCAACTGGTACATGATGGCGAAGGCGCTCTCGATGTCCAGGGTGGCCTCCTCGGTGGCCTTGTCGACGCCGGTGTAGCAGATGCTATTCCAGGCGGTCACCAGGTCCGCGCTCGTGGGCGGCGCCTGGATCACCTGCAGCCAGTCGGCGCTGGCAGACATCAGGATGAACAGCTGGTCGTAGGGGTTAAGGTCGGTGATGGTGCAGAGGCCTTCCGCCTCTTCACAGCGACCGGGGAAGTATCCCTCCCAGGTCTGGTCGGCCGTGTAGCGGTAGACAGCCAGCACGTTGTCGATGATGTCCGCCATGGCCTCCTCAATCGGCTGCGAGGGGCCAGCGTAGCAGGAGTCGTTCCAGTACTGCACCAGCGAGACGGTCAGCTCCGACGGCGGCCAGTGGCGAAGGATGACGCCCTCGGGGTCGTGGAAGCGGACGCTGACGTTCGGCTCCTCACCCAGCGGGTGCTCGATGACGATCCAGGCCTGGCAGTCTTCCTCGGCAACTAGACCCTCATCGATGCCGCGAGCCTCGTCGAAGTGGCCGAGCACGCGGCCGTCCTCAGCCAGGGCCACAGCCTCGCTGCGGTCGATGATCACGCCATCCTCTAGGCGGACGACCCTCGCGTCGGTCAGCGGGGCGTGCGGCGCCGGCGGTGCGTACACGCCGTTGGGCGATACCTCGATGATGCGGCCGATGTCGGTGTTGAGGATGAACTCGATCGCCTCACCCTGCACCGGGTGGAGGCTGGGGGAGGTTGTCACACCCTTGGCAGCGGTGGGGTCGGCGCCTACCTCGTACTTGCAGAAGCCGTCGCGGTCCACGAGGTGGGCGATGATCGCCGTGTGGTTGGCGTCGATCCGCACGGCTTCGACGTCCTTAAAGCCACCCCATTCCCAGGTCTTCTCGACGGGGTTGGAGAGGACTGCCGGGTGCTTGCGGAAGTAGGGATAGTCGCCGATGACGGTGATCGTGCTGCTGCCTACCACCTTGCCAGGGCTGCAGTCGGGCGCGCCGCTGACGGGGTCGGCGCGGCAGTCATCGTAGCTCAGCATGAAGTCACCGTTGGCGAAGAACATCCCCTCGCCGCGGTTGTCGGTGTAGAACTCGATGTACCAGGGGCGCTTGCTCAGCGCGGGGACGGCCTCGTCGGGGTCCTCCCGCTCGAGCTTGTAGAGGATGGTCCAGAACGGGTACGGTGTTGGCACCTTTTGGCCAAAGGGGATGAAGGGGTATTTGTCACAGGCGTCTCCGACGTCGTCCCCGTCGCTGTCCAACTGGGTGTCGTTGGCCTTGCTGGGGCAGTTGTCGGCGGCGTCAGCAACACCGTCGTTGTCGTAGTCCAAGTCTTTCTTGAGGGGGTCGGTCGGGGCGATGTCGCAGACATCACCCGTCCCGTCGCCGCCGCCGGTATCCGTGTCCGCCTGGTTGGGGTTGGACTCGAGCGGACAGTTGTCGGTGGCGTCAGGGACGGTGTCGCCGTCTTTGTCGGGTCCTATTTCGCAGGCGTCGCCTATCTTGTCGAGGTCAACATCACTCTGGTTGGAGTTCTTGTCCGCCGGGCAGTTGTCGTCCGCGTCGCAGATGCCGTCGTCATCAGCATCCGGACACGTCGGCATGGTCCAGCTCATCCAGTCGTAGCCGCCGTTGTTGACCACGGCCGGGATCTCGCTGTCGGCCGGGATCATGATGCTGTGGTAGTCATTTGAGCTGGTGTCGGCCCCCTTCAGGGCCTGCTTGAGGTAGCCGGCGCCGTCGGCGGCGATGCTGGCCCTGATCTTCAGGGGCGGCATGATGGCGTCAGCCGCGGTGATCGCGCCGTCGGGGGCAATCGACTTGCGGCCGACCCATGCCCGGAGTGTGGCGTCGTGGCTGTCCAGGGCGCTCTTGGGGCCGATGGCGCCCGTGGAGGCGGCATCCGCTTCGCCCATCACGTCCCAGTTGGGGCGGGTGTTGATGGCGTCGGGGCCGGCCAGGAGCGGCAGGTCATCGGGCAGCACCCAGTGGCCGTTCTCCAGCATCTCGTCGCCCGTGTCAACGCAGCCGACATCCTCGTTGGTAAGCGGGTAGGGCACGCCGGGCTCGCTGGCCTCCTCGCCCTCGAGGCCGTTACCGTCGCCGTCCATGTCGATGCAGACGGCGCCGCGGCCGCTCAGGTCCTCGCTGAAGAACCAGCCCTTCACCTTCACCCTCAGGAGGGTGTCGGCGGAGACGTTGAGGGTATCGGCTTCGGTGTCCTCACCGTCGCCGAACGTCCAGGCGCCGGCGTTGTGGTCCGCGCGCTCGCCGTCCACGTTGGTGAGCTTGGTCTGGTAGATCTTGAGGTACCACACGAGGAAGGCGTGCTTGTTGATCAGCTCCGTGGAGGACGTGACGGTGCCGTACGCACCGGCCCCGCTGTTCGCCGCGGGGTCGTAGCAGGCCACGCCACCACTTTGCAACTCTATCCACGCGGCGAGTGGTGCGACTACGGGGATGGGCGAGCAGACGTCTCGGGTTTCGAGTAGGAGGGCCTCGACGTCGACCTGGCCGGGGTTCTCGCTGTCGTAGAGGCCCTTGGTGATGCAGTTCCTGTCGATCTCGCCCTCGTCATCTTCGTCAGTGTTAAGGGTATCGAGGACGCCGTCGTTGTTGTTGTCGGCGTACTGGCCCTTGAGGGCGCCGGTGCTGTTGGCGAGGCGCTGATAGTCCACCGAGTAGTCGAGGATGACTTCATAGGCGGCGTCGTTATCGGTGCTCACGAGGTGGCCCTGGGCCACAAGGTCATCAAAGTCACCCCCGGGGGTGGCGTTGAAGTTGCTGGCCAGCGGGCAGAAAGGCTGGACGCCCGTCGCAGGAGCGACCGCGGCGTTGGGGTACCAGTCGTCGGGGAGGGCCCAGCGCTTGGCCAGGACGATCTCCTCGCCCGCCCAGCGGATCTGGGGCTGCTTGGCCTGCTCAATGGTCGTCCAGTTGATGCCGATCCACTCGTGCAGGCCCAGGCGCAGGGAGCCGGGCAGGTTGGGGTACTGGGCGTAGAAGTGGATCTCTGCCTGCTCTTCGCAGACGGTGTCCACGTAGACAGTGACGCGGCCCAGATTGTCGGTCCTAAGGTCGCCCGACTCGCCGAGTTTCCTCGGGCCGGTGCTGGGGAGGCCGGTGGCGTCTGTGAAGAAGGTGCAATTCCGCGGCGACACGATCTCGGCCAGGATGAGCGCACCCTCGGTGGGCTGGTGGGTCTTGACGGACACGCTGTTAATGAGCACGCTGTGCTCGCCGTGCACCACCTCGGTGATCTCCACCGGCGGCAGCGACTTGATGCGCTTCACGGCCTCGTCCCAGACGACGGGGTGGTCCTGCCACTTGCTCTGCTTGTCCAGCAGGTGCTCGTCCGCGGCGTCGCGCTTGGTGTCGCCGTTGACGTCCGGGGGCAGGTAGAGGTCTTTGGACAAGGTGGTTCCGCCGTAGTACACCTTGACCTTTTCCAGGTCGCCGTCACCGTACTTGAGGATGACGCTGTCGGTCAGGCTGTCCCACTCCTTGACCACGGGGCCCGCGATGAAGGTGCCATCGCCAATGACGCTATAGGTGAGGGTGACGCGGGTCTCGCCCGGCGTGGAGGAGTGGAGGACGACGCACCGCTGGTCGCCGGGGTCCTCGCTCACCCCTTTAGCCGGGCAGCCGTCGTTGATGATGTCGTCGTCGTCGTCGTCGAGGGCGTTGACGCAGGAGGGGTCCTCGACCAGGGCGCCCACCATGGGGCATCCGTCGTTGACATTGGTGTCGCCGTCGTCGTCGATGGCGTTGGCGCACTGGGCGCCGGTCTCGGCCGTGCCCTTGACGGGGCAGCCGTCGTTGACCGTGGGCGTTGTCCCATCGTCCGCCGGGTCATCGTCGATGGCGTTGGCGCAGGCGGGGTTCTCGGGGGCGGCGCCCACGGTCGGGCAGCCGTCGTTGACCCTGGTGTCGCCGTCGTCGTCGACGTTGCTGAGGCACTGGCCAGCGTTAAAGCCGGCGCGACTGGTCACCTCCGCAATGTCGCCGCAGCGGCCCTGGGCCTGGATAGTGGCGACAGCCCCCGAGAAGTTCTCGATGTTCCACACGGGGGCGCCGAAGCTGTCTGCCCAGCCCGCGGTGCGGATTACGTGGTTCTGGCTGGTGATGTTGTTGCAGTCGTGCCAGGGGTTGACGACCGGCTTTTTAGTACCGGTCCAGATGGTATCGGGGCAGTACGGGTTGCCGGTGTAGTCGGCTCCGCTGGGCTCGACGTGCACCAGCGCTACCAGTGGTCCATTGGCGCTGGCGCTCTGGCTGAACCCCCATAGGGTTCCCAGCACGGCCAGCGCAATAACAAGGGCGCTCATCAGGCCCAGCCCGATGAAGCGCTTGTGGCTGCTGAAGAGCTTACGCATAGCTCACCCCACTTTCCGAAATGTGCCAACAAGAGCACAAACAAAAAGCAAACCAGCCATCCTCCTGCCTAAAGCAGAAAGCAGCCGATCCACTTCCTCTTTCCCGCCGATTTTCCTCCAACTCCTCTCCTCTAAAGGAGGTGAGGAACAACATTGCCGGTTCAGTCATTCGATACCCTAATTTAAGAGATTTCCTTCCGTCAGGCCCTCAGCAGCACCTCCACTACCACCGTCCTCAATCACTAGTGCCTGACTCTATACAACCACCCGTATCTTGTCAAGGGTCTGGGCACAGATCACCTACTGCCCATCAACTGTTTAAAACGCCTCAGGGTGAACAAAGGTTAACCAGCCGCTGGCGAGAAATGGGTCACAGGGGCTGCTGGCGACTTGATTCTCGCCCCCCTCCTCCCGACCTGTCAGGCGACATCGGATTGGCCTCCCCCTGCCCCAGCCTTGTGGTCATTTAATGAACTAGTGGCGCACTGCGTGAGATGCTTCGCTTCGCTCAGCATGACAGCGAGTGGGGATGTCACCCTGCGCGCAGCGAAGGGTCTCTGCTCACACGCCTTGGCCGACTATGCTGACGATGAGCGATCAATTCGTTAGTGACCATCAGGCTGGGGTCGTGTGAACCCGGGAGCTCGGAACCCACCATCTATGAACCAACCTCCCGCCGTCAGGTGGGTCGCCGGAGCTGCGGCCTGTCCGGGTCATCGGGTAAATGTTTGGGAGGCTAAATGTTTGGAAGGTTAACCTTATTGATAGAGTGGGCGTTCTATACAGTGGCGATAGTATGGGGTATGATGGCGGGGTAGCCAACCTGGCCGCCGGAGGCGGCGAGCACAGGAGGTGTTCCCCCTTGTACCCTGGTTTGGAGGCCCAAGGCGAGCGCCCATTGGTGGACGCCGCCAGGGTCGGCGACGAAGGAGCCATCGCCGAATTATATAATAGGTATTTCCCGCGCGTCTACCGGTACATACTGGTTCGCACGGGCAATGTGGGTGATGCCGAGGACCTGACGGAAGAGGTGTTCATCCGTATGTTGGATGCTCTGGATCGGTTCGAGTGGCGACAGGTGCCTTTCTCGGCTTGGCTCTTCCGGATCGCTCACAACGCTGTCGTTAGCCATCAACGGCGGGACGGCGCCCGGGGGAGGCTCTCCCCCTTGTCGCCCAGCCTGGCGGTGGCCACACAGGGGCCGGAGGAGGCCGTGGAGGCCCGACTGGCTTTGGACGAGGTGATGGAGGCGACTCGCAACCTCCCCGAGGCTCAGCGAAGGGTGATCGCTCTGCGCTTCGGAGCGGGGCTGTCGGTAGCTGAGACGGCGCGGGCTCTGGGCAAGAGCGGGGGCAATGTTAAGGTCATACAGCACAAGGCGATCGTTAAACTGAGAGATCTGCTGGTGGACAAGAGGCCGGAAGGTAATGAAGAGAAGGCTTGAGGAAACGCTGGAGGTGTGCCTGGCGGCGCTGGTGAGGGGCCAGAGCACGGTTGAGGAGTGTCTGTCCCTCTATCCGGAGCTGGCGCCCGAGCTGGAGCCTCTGCTCCATACGGCTCGCAGGCTCGAGAAGGCCTATGCCGTCGGCCCTTCGCCGCTCTACGTGCAGGCGGCCCGCCAGCGCTTCCTGGCGACCATGGCCTACCGCCGCCAGAGGCGGCTGGTCGCGCGGCCTGCCAGGCCCTCCTGGCGCTGGGTCCCTGCGGCCGTGGGCAGCGTTGCTCTGGTAGCCTTCGCGGCCTGGGCGAGCGTGCTCGCCTTGGGTGGTGGCGGTGGCTCTCAGAAGCCGTCTATGAGTGTCGCCGAGATAACGCCGACCAGTACGCCAGTGGCCACTGTGGCAGGTGATATCCAGGGGCAGGTGGCGCGGGTCCAGGACCAATTGGAGCAAATTAGAACGGGGATGGAGAGCGGCACTGTCGAGCCGGTCGCCATTCAGCAGTTGAAGGAGGACACGGCCGCGCTGGTGGCCAGCCTCGATCAGGGTCAGGGGCTAGAGCCGGAGGCCATGTCGCAGATCGGCGAGCTGTTTGCCGATCAGGAAAAGGTTCTCA
>Ga0315277_10006104_pt1 | contig 15843 bp, 7 predicted proteins | sample YL17G05_15_MG_FD_203695 | JGI IMG/M metagenome (GOLD analysis project Ga0315277, IMG submission 203695) | Sediment microbial communities from Yellowstone Lake, YNP, Wyoming, USA - YL17G05_15 | ecosystem: Environmental > Aquatic > Freshwater > Lake > Sediment | place: USA: Wyoming | collected...
GGATCGGAAACGTCTTCAATTCGAGATCGTGCATTTCCTTTTCGCTAAGCGGGGTGAATTCCGACGCCCAGGCAACGTTTTCTTCGACGTGGCGGACGTTGTCGCAGCCGACAATCACCGTGCTGACCGGCAGGGTGAGGTCGTAATACAATGCTTCCTTCATGGTGAGGGTGCCGCTGCGGTTTGTCCGGAGCCGTTCCGGCTGTTGTTCCGGGGGAGGAGGCGTCCAGCTGGACAGCATTCTTCCCCGGACCGCTATCTTCATGGCGATGATTCCCAATTTAAGTTCCAGCGCGACGGGAAGCAGGTGCTCGATAAAGCTCATGTAATGCCTGTCCGCCGCGTTCACGGCCATCAGGAGGGTATCAAACGGATAGCGCTTCAGCCCTTCAACCAGCACAAACGGATCGAAATGGCCTGTGATCCCCAGAAACCGTGTGACGCCCTGGGATCGGGCTTTTTCAAGTGCCTGAATGGCGCCGTCCTTGGCGAAAATCTGGTCCAGCTCTTCGATCCGCTGGACGTTGTGGAGCTGGTAGAGATCCAGATGGTCGGTGTTGAGGTGCTGAAGGCTCGCTTCCAGAAGCTTCATGGTTCCGTCGTAGGTCCGGTCGTTGGTTTTTGAGGCGAGAAAAACTTCCTTCCGGCGCGTTTTCAGGACCTTGCCGATGTAGGTCTCGCTGATTCCCCTGCCGTACGCGGCCGCCGTATCGATGTAATTCACGCCGAGATCGATCGCCCTGTTTACAATGGCCGTGGCTTCCGCCTCTTTTTCCGGAAGCTCGACTGTGGCCTGACCTCCAAGACTGAAAATTCCCACACGGTAACCGGTTTTCCCAAAGTTGCGGGTGGGCATGTTTTTTTCGGTCCGCTCGTTGAAGGGGAAAACATATCCTTTTCCCCGGGATGGCGCCTGAGCCGACGTCTTTCCCGGGGAAGATACGGTATTGGCAACGGCCACCGCGAGCGAGGCGGCCATGCCGGTTTTGAGAAATTCCCTGCGGTCGAGACAACGGTCGCCGGAGCGATGCTCCGGAGGACAGAAGTTCGCTGGAACGGAATTGTCTTTCATGGCCCTGTTCCTTTCTTTTCTTTTTGAACAAATAAAACCCTTCTCTCACCACATGAGACGCTCCGAGAAATACGGTTGCACCTCCGCATCAAGGGGACGGCTGAATCCGAACGGTCCACGAGTCGTGAAGCGGGGGCGATTCGGTTTTCAGCAGTATCCGGGTGATGCGCTCGCCCCAGACGTTCTTCAGGCGGCCATCCTCGACGGGGATGTCCTCCGTTGCGGCTTTCAGTTTTTTCGCATCGTACGTGATTTTCAACCGGGACGGCTTTCCGCTGCCGGTTGGATTTACCGACAGCAAAATTTCTCCGGGCCGGGGAATGCTGACGCTGCACGAAGTCATCAACGTCAGCGTGATGTCTTTGGCCGGGGCGGTCAATGTGTAATCGTCCTGAATCAGAATGTCCTTGCCGCGGTTCAACCGCAGGGTTCGGATCCACGATTTTAAATTGGCCTCTTTGGGATAGGCCGGGGCGATGTCCATTTTCATCCCGGCACCGGTTGCATTGGTTTCGTACGTCACGTTCTTCGCTTCGTACTCCCTGCCGGCTCCCTGCATCATGCCGTTTACGGTCGGGCAGTTGTGGTAGGCGGACTGCATGGTCCAGATTTCGTACCGTTTCGAACTGAACGTTTTGGCCGTGTAGGTTTCCACGCCCGCGTCGATGACGGCCGGGTTGCCGTCCAGGTACACCAGAAAATTGCCGACGTCGTTGTGGTTGTGGCTTTCGGCATTGTGTCCCGCCTTTCCGGCCAGGTACAAACCCTGGCACGACCCCTGGAGGGAACGCGCGGCCATCACGCCGATGCCTTTCAGCCACACGTCGCGGAGCAGCGGCTGTGCAGCGGGTGCGGCCTTCAGCTCCGTGTAATTGAAAATCGCCGGGAGCTGGCGCAACACGCTGCCGCCGGGTTCCCCGTCCTGTTTTGCCTCGAATGCGCCGAAGGTTTGCAGCAACGGATCTTCGATCCGTTTGCCGTACCGGTACGCCAGATCCCCATCGGCACCGGCCTTTGCGGAAGCGTCGGCAAAATTGATGAAATAGTCCCCACAGACCTGAACGCGATAAATGTACCGTCCGATTTCCCGGATCAGCGGATCGCTGTACAGATCGACCTTGCCGGAGGTGGCGCCGAGGAGCAATTCCAGGCAATCGAAAAGCGAGGCGCCGGCGCGGCCCCAGTAACCGGGCCCTTCGTCGCATCCGCCGTCCGGAGGATAACTGTCGAGAAAAATGTCGAGGCTTTTCGTGATTTTTTCGATGGCGGCCAGACGCCGGCCGGGATCGCTCTCGAGCAGGAGCACCGAGGCAAGCCAGTTGGAACAGATCCACGGAGTCCAGTTGTTGACGTGATCGGAGTGGAAACCCATCCACCAGAAATCGTCCCGTTCGAGGCAGGGATCAAAAATCCGGCGTTTCATTTCCAAATGAATGCGCGGAACGACCAGGGGGGAAACCTGGTCAAGCTGCGGTCCGAGCAGGTAGACGGTCCAGGCGAGCAGGCTCGCGGTCTCGCCCGCGAACAAATCCACCGTGGGTTCCGCGGCATCCGGAAGCCCGCTCCCCGCTTTCTGCACCCCGATGTGCGCGGGCACGCCCCAGTAGGTCTCTTCGCACGTGGTCCAGATGCCGTTCGTGATGTCATCCAGAAACCGTCCTTTCCCCTCGACGCACTCCGCGATCACCAGGCCCTCCAATGCGTTGCGGCGGAGGTTTCTCTGGCGTTCGTAATGGCTCCTGTTCCCGATGCGTTTGTACTCGAGGAACAGGGTGGCGGGCAGTTCCGGCCATGGGCAGTTCAGAAATTTTTCGCCTCGCTCCACCAGCGCTTTGCGGAGGTCATCCGGAAGGGCGTTCCAGGATTCCCGCTCCGCAGCCGTGGGGTAGGGGTGCCAGTCGGACCGGCCCAGCAAAACGGTTTTCAGTTTATCGCCCGGCCATGACGTAGCCAAGAGCGAACGTCCGGTTTGGGCGGAGGTGCCGGTCGGGATAGATAGGATGAACAAGAAAATGAACAACAAATCATAAAGCAAAGTGGTCCTGCGATATTGTTTCTGCATGGTTATCTCCCTTCTAAAGCAAACGTGTCGTCCTCACCCGAGGAAATCACTTGAGCGCCGGCGAATTCCGGATCACCAGCCCGTTGACCGCCTCGAACCGAGCCGCGGGCACGCCTTTCGCAACTTCCGCCCTGAGGTTGTCGATTTCAAGTCCGTCCACGTCCACGCAAATCAGGGCAGGGCGGAGATCCTCCTTCTCGACGCTGAGTCGGATGTCCGACAGCTCCAAGCCGCGGACGTGGCGGGCAAAAACACCGTAAGCGGGCATGACGCCTCTCGGTTCGGGATAGCCGCGGTCCAGCTCCGGCGGGACGCGCGCGGCGTCCTCCTTCGTGCCTCCCCCCTGGAGAACGAGCCGGATGTTCTCCAGCCGGAGTCCCTCGATGGGATGTTCAGCCGTTCCGAAAATCTGGATGCCGCTCCTTGATTCCACGCCGGTGGCGACGACATTCGAAATGAGAATATTGCGCGCAATGCTGTTCGTGGTCACGTTGGGGCCGCGGTGGCGCTTGCCGGTTGTGACGTAAATGGCGTACGAGGGCACGTCCATCATGCTGAGGTTGCTGATGGTGATGTTCTCCATGATGCCGCCGTCCACTTCCTCCAGAGCCAGGCCGCGGCAGGAGCGGAAGACGCAGTTCGAGACCGTGATGTTGCGGAAACCGCCGTTGGCTTCCGTGCCGAACTTGATCCGGCCGTTGCCATTGCCCCGCGCCCTGGGTTTCATGGTTCCGTCAAGCAGGGTGCCTTCCTCGAAGCCGGATACCTGGCAGTTGGTGATCGCCAGATTTTCGGTGATGACGTTGCGGCCTAGTGCAAAACTGCTTTTGGGGCACAGGGCGTCGTCGTTGGGCGAGTTGATCCGGCAGTTGGACACCACGACGTTGCGACAGCAGTCGATGTCGATGCCGTCCCGGTTGGTGTCCATGGTCACGTTGTCCACGGTCATGTTGTCGCAGCCGGTGGCGAGAACGGCAAAGTGGCCGCCGTGAAAAATCGTAAAGTCCCGCAGGAGCACGTTGCGGCAGAGCTTGAGCGCGATGGCTTTGTTGCCCAGCCGGACCGTGCCGATGTCCGGAAGCGTGTCCGGTGGAGAAGTCGCAGGTGCGGGTTTGCCCCAGTTGGCAAATCCGCTAATCCTATCCATCGGACCGTCCCCGCTTCTCAGGCCGCCGCCGTTGATCATCCCGGGACCCGTGATGGAAACGTTCACCAGGTTTTCGCCCCAAATGAGGCTGTTGTGAAAATAGGTGTGCCCGCCGTCCTGATACGCCGGACCGGCAAAAGGCTCGCACGGGTCGTAGGCTTTCATTTCCTGCGGGGCGCCGAAGATCACCGCGCCCGCGTCCAGGTACAGATGAACATTGCTTTTCAGGTGGATGCTGCCGCTCAGGTACGTCCCGGCAGGGAAGCGGACTGTACCCCCGCCGGCCTGGGCGCATGAGCTGATGGCCCTGTCGATGGCCGGGCTGTCCAATGCCTTTCCGTCGCCGACGGCTCCGAAATTCCGTACGTCGTAGCCCGCCGGATTGGCGGGCGGCACGACTGCTGTCTGAGCAAACACGGCTCCGGACAGAGCAATCGCACAGAGCAGGATGACGAATCGTTTCTTGAGCATGTGGTTTCTCCATCTTAGGGTGTCCTGACCGATGCCTGTCGAAGTTCAACCAATTCGTATTGTTCCAGATTGGGCAGGGTGAACGCCGTATAACCGTTGATACCGGAAACGGAAAGTTCCGTTCCCGATCCCACGGCACGCGCGGAGCCGAATGTGCCCGCCACCTGCACACGGATGCCGTGCATGGGTACGGCGTCGAAATACCCCGTTTGGGAATGGCCCGACAGGTTCACGAAATGCATCAGGTGACGGTCGCGCTGCCGCATCAGCGTGATTTCCACCAGGGGATGTGCGTCGGTTTTTACCTGCCGGCCCCGCGGGAGGAGGTGGTCGATCAAATCCCGAAGCAGCCGGGCGTGGGCTTGCGAGCTGTGCCGGTAGTAGAGGGCGCCGATGTCCCACGGCAACCATGCCACCGTCCCTTTCCCGTATTGCTGCAACAGGAGCCCCGGCGCGTCGGTGTCCTTCCAATCCACGTGCACGAGTTCCGGCGGACCGAACATGGAGGGTGGAACGAACGTGAGCGGGGACTTGCCCCGGACCTCAAGGTAATCGCCGGCCATGAACACCAGGTTGACGCTCTCCAAGGACGGGAACAGCGCATGGTCGCGGATGCGGAAATACCCCTGTGTTTCCTTCCAAAGCTTGACCGGATCGCCGAATCCGAACGGAGTCACGCCGGACCCCGCAATGAGCAGCCTGCCGCCGTTGCGTATGTACGGTTCCATTTCATTCGGCACATCGCCGGCAGAGACCACCAAGTCAGGTGTTTGTGTGCCGATCCAGCCGAGGTTGTCCACGACGGCGAACGGGACGTGCTCCTCGGAGAGCAGGCGGAAAAATCCGCGGTAGGCTGTTTCCGATGCACCCGATCCGCGCGATCCTCCCCCCAGGAGCAGCACGCGGGCCGCGTTTTGCTGCCCGACGAAATACTGCCGGTGCTTCTTCAACCAGCTAAAAACGGGGCGGGCAGCCTCGACCGCCAGGCGGTCCTCCTGCTCCAGCGTGCCGTGAAGGTTGAAGGCGGCCGCACCGCCGTTTGCCGTGTTCTGCCACAGACGGATGCGGATCTCATTCTGCGGAACCGTGGCGAAGCGCCACGGGAAGTCGATGAACGACATGCACTGGTTGACGGCCATTTTCTGCGGGTAGGTGCTGCGGGCGCGGTTGACGTTGTCGCTTGAGGCATAAGGCCACAGCGGAAGCGGCCTTTGCACCGAGGTGTTCGATTCCGAAAACACAATGTCGCCGATTTCCGGGGAGGTGCCCACCAGCGCGGCTTCCGGACGTATGCGCTTGATCCATTTTCGGATCGTTTCCGACATGCCGATCCCGGCCTCTTTCATGAAGGCCCTGTGGTCCGCATCCGGATTCAGGGGCAGCTCCCGGCCGAAACGCGCCCGGAAAAGCCTTTTGCAATTGTCGCACTGACAGATGCCCAGCGGGTTCCCGCTGTAGTCGGCTGCGGGATTGTTGAACATGTTGAAAAACAATCCGTCCACGTCGTAGCGTTCCATGGCCTCCTTGAGGATTTCGACTGCTTTCTCGCGGTAATAACCCCCGTTCACGCACGTTTGGTAGAGGCCGTTGTAAACGGCGGGTTCCCCGCCGGTTTTTTTGAAAAACCATTCGGGATGGGCGTCGTAAACCTCCTTCCGGGTCTTGCTGAAATCGAAGCGTCCAACGATCCGGATGCCCCGTGCGTGTGCCGCTTCCAGCACTTCCCCAAACGTGTCGCGGCCCTTCGGCATGTACGATGTCGTGTAATGGTACCGGACCCGGGTCGGATAAAAAGCGGCAATACCGCCCATGGACATGAGGAGGACGTTCGCATCAAAATCCGCGATCTGCCCGATGAACGGACGGGGTTCGAGTGCCGCGTCGGTTTCCCTGAGGTTGGTCTGAATCCACCGAATGGGTTCGCGCATCCACCAGCCCGGTTCGGCGACGTCCCCCGTGCGGGAGTCCGGAACGGCAGGGCGGCCAGCGGAAAGGCTGCAGATCCATCCGAATCCGACGATCGCCGCGGCGATTGGTCGGAGAGGGCCGTACCATGCCCTGCGGCATGGATGCTTCCGGGGCGACGGTTTTACCAAGGCCTGCAATGCTTTCATCCTCTGTCCTCCGCAATCGGTTCCTTGTGTTTTCAACGTGTGGATCGGATTTTATTTGAACTTCTCCCGCATCCCCGCAATTCCCGGAATGCGGTTCATCAAGGGCCGGAATTCCTCCCTGAAATTCTGAATGAGCGAGCGCCGGTGTTTTCCGACGAGGACGGTGAATATGTATTCCTCGTGTCCGGGAGAGGTCACGGTCGGGTGGTAACCGCCGGAAAAGGCGAAGGTGTCCCCGTTCCGCGTCATGAAGGCTTCGGGCTCGTTTGTGCCGTCGTCGATGAATTGTCCCCCGAATCCGTTCTCCGGATAAAAACGGTAATGGTACAATTCCTCGAAGGCGGTTTCTTCGGGCGGATTTTCCGTATCGTGCTTGTGAGGAGGATAGCCCGACCAGCATCCTTCCTCGCAATAGAGTTCGCTGACCAGCAGGTTTCCTGCGCGGCCCGCGCCGTTCTGCCCCAGGATGTGGTAAATGCGCCGGTGCGATTTTGTTGCGGAAGAACCCACTTCGACCATCTCGACTTCCTCCGGCGGAATCCGGAACGAACCGTATTGCTGCGTGCAATATCCGCCGGCGACCGCGATCTCGGTGCGGTCGTCGGCGGACGTCGCGGTCACCTTCGCGCCGCTGCCCGCGTACACCGAGTCCGCTTTCCCTTTCCAGAGGGTTTCGCGTTTTCCAACCGAGGCGTTGTGCTGCCCGTCCACGCGGATGTCGGCGCTGCCCTGAAGAACCACCCAGACGGTTTCGTAACTGTCGAGCGAAAGGGAATGGGATGCACCCCTGGAGAGCCGGACAATGTTGAAATACGTCAAGGGCAGCACGGAGTCACCGGCATCGACGATGGGCAGGTTTTTGTTGTCGTACGAGCGAATCAGTTTTTTCATTTTCTACCGCCGATCATGTTTTTAGTTTTTCAATTTTTCCACACAACAGGAACATCGATGCCGTCGCGGCCGGGCCCAGAATACCGGCGATGATCAGCACCGGCGTGTAGGAGAAATGGTCGACGATCCAGCCGATGCTCAGCGTGAACAACATGGATCCGATGCCGGCTCCGGTCTGGGAGAGCCCCGCCACCGACGCGACGTATTGTTTGGGGAAATAATCGCTTGGCAGGGTCTGAATGTTGTTCACCCAGAACTGGAATCCGAACAGCACCAGACTCATGCAGAACAGCGCCCATACGGGAGAGGGCGTGTACACGGCCACGATGCCCAGCGGCATGAGAAAGGTTGGGATGAGGATGGCCGTTTTTCGGGCCTTGTTCACGGAGTGTCCTCTCTGGATAAGAAAACCCGAAAGCCAGCCGCCGGTCAGGCTGCCGATTCCCGAAGCGAGAAAGGGAACCCATGCGAACGCTCCGATGTCCTTCATGCTGAATCCCCGCACGTCGTACAGGTACGACGGCAACCAGATCAGGTAAAGCCACCAGATGGGATCGCCGAAAAAACGTGCCAGCACAATGCCCCACACCTGCCGGTGTCGGACCACTTCACTCCAGGAAGTGCGGACGGTCTGGTCCGCACCGGCCTGTTTCATTCTTGCGTCCTGGATACCGGTATTCCGGATGTAATCCAATTCCTGCCTGGACAGGAACCGGCTTTTTTCCGGGGACTGGTAGAACAGGAGCCAGAGAACGAGCCATGCAAATCCCAGTACTCCCGTGACGATGAAGGCCGCTTTCCAGCCGAACCTGAGCTGCAGCCATACAATCAAGGGAGGGGCAATGACGGATCCCAGGGCTGCACCGCAATTGACAATGGACAGACCGAATGCCCGCTGCTTCGGGGGGAACCATTCGGCAATCGCCTTGATGGATCCCGGCCAGTTGCCCGCTTCCCCGATGCCCAAAGCGAAGCGGAAGACGGCAAACCCGGTGATGCTCCGCGCAAAGGCATGCAGCATGGCGGACACGGACCAGAGCGAAATGGCCGCGCTGAACGCCTTGCGCGTACCGATCCTGTCGTAGATTCTGCCGAAAACGGTTTGAAACACGGAATAGGAAACCAGAAACCAGGTGCTGATGCCTGCATACTGAAAATTGGAAAGCGACAAGTCCTGCTTGATCACCGGAGCCAGAATGGAAATGGTCAGGCGGTCGAGGTAGCAGATGATGGTGGATAAAAACAGAAGGAACGCTATCCAGAATCGAAAACCGCGCAATTGGATTCCCGAGCGGGAGCCGGGTTGATGGTTCATTTCAATTCCTCCGTTGATCCGTTGAAACATCCGAGACCGGCGGTTGGGGTTCACCGTTCGGGTACGGAACGGCGGTACCGGTCCGGAACCGTTCCCGCGCGCACCACCGTGATGCGCTCTTGCCTGCGCGCATCGAATTTCAACAAGGGGCCGTCCGCGTTCCCGAATTTTCTGCCGTTGCGGTACACCGTGACTTTGCCCCCGTCCCAGGGATTCCGCAGACGGCACTCCCCGCCGGTCTGCGGTGTGATTTCCACGAATTCGATTTGCCCCTGCCGGATGGACGATGCCACCGTGAATCCACCTCGGCACAGGAGGGTGAAGTCCGCGTCCCAGTCCCCGGGCCAGGCGGGAAAAACGCGGATGACCGAGGGTTTGCCCGGGCCCGGGGGAAGATCCTGGCACAAGGCCGTGTGGAGGGCGTCGGCGGCATTGCCGAGGCGCTGGACGCTGTTCGTCTGGGGTCCTTCACGCAGGTCCATGCGGTTGGCCAGAATCGGGATTTCCCTGGATTGCATCTGATCCGGAATCAGGAGTTTTACGGCATCGGCACGGCCCAGAACCGAAGCAGCCAAACCCAGCTTGGACAGCACCCCGATGCCGCGGCTGCCGGCGTACCCGTTCGGGAAAAAGGCATCGAAGGTGGCATTGGCGGTTTCCAGCATGGCCGGATCCGATTCCAGGGTGCAGAGATCAAAAAACCAGACGGGCAGGGTGTTGCCGTCCGGGAGCGTACCGCCCCTTCCATGGACCACGGGATCCAATCCCTTGATCCAGACCGCAGGTCCGCTCCGTTCCCGCGCGTAAGGATTGTCGCTCCGGGGCAGGGGCGCGAGGTTGTCCAGCAGCTCCATCCACAACGTACGCAGGAGGGCGTCCGCTTTCAGGATCTCCGAAGCCCGGATGACCACAGGCAGAATTCCCCTCATGGAGGAAATTTCCTCGTCCGTGTCCTGACCACCCCAGAGCGGTTCGTTGCTGTTGACGTTGTGAATGTGGTACTTGCCGTCGGGACCCTTTTTAAGGTTCGGATAATTCCGGTAAAATTCTGCCACGCCCTTCAGGATCGGATAGGTCCTCTCCCGGAGCCAATTCGCGTCGCGTGTGTATTCGTACCGGAGCCAGTACTGGTAGGCTGTCTTTGCCCCCCTGGAAAAAATATGCGTCACCGGTCCGTAGGGACCGCTTCCGCGTTCTTCGTAAACCCATCGCCCCTGCACCCATTTCCCGGACTGCAACCAGTTCCAGCGGCTGGAGTGCGGCTGTTTGGTTCCCGCGAATTCGCGGAATTTCATTGAGCGGAAGTCCCAAGGTTTTCTGAGAAGATAGAGATCTTGCATTTCGGAGGCGATGCTGTCGGGCAGGGGAGCGAGCCCGTCAAATGACAGGGTTTCGGGAATAAAAATGCCCAGGCTGCCCCATTGCTGCCGCGCCGCAAGGGAACAGGCCGCGAACATTCCGGAAACCATGTCGAACATTGGATCCATGAGTTCGGCGTGGCCGGAAGCGAACAGCGCGTTGTTGTACAAACAGCTCTGGTTGGCCCCCCAATACTGGGCGCCCCATTTGCGGGTGTCTCCGCCCGTGTTCCACAGCATGCCGTTGAATTTCGCGGGATACCTGCCTCGGGAGCACGATGCCATGACGTAGAGGTAATAGAGGTAATTTTCCTGGATACGGTCGGCAATGCCGTCGCCGCTGTGCAGATGCACGAACGACTTTTCCCAGAACGCTTTCCACCACACCCGGTTGGATTCGATCAGCCCGGCAAATCCCAAGGGTGCGGCTGTTTCGAGATGCGCCAGGGCCGAGGCTGCGAAGTCTTCCCCACGAGTAAATCCTGCCGCACTGGCGATGAAAACCGTGAAGGAGCCCCGGCCAGGCTCGACCACGAGGCGAAATTCGCCGTCGTTCGCCCTTCTCGCTTCGGAGCGTCTTCCCGCGACACCGACAGCAACCGCCGAGCCGCAAAAATAGTTGTCTTCCACAAATTCCTGAGTCAGAACGATACTGCCGTTTCGGCTATCCAATTTCGATGCGGCGGTATGGCCTGCCGTCCGGACCAGGGAAGCGCGAAGCATCCTCAGGTTTATGTGAATGGTGCCGGGTCTATCCCGCTGGTCGCTGATTTGAACGGCAATGACGTCCGTTTCATGCCAGGCGAAGGCCTGAAGTTGGACGTTTCGGCCCTCGACCGTCACCAGCCCCTCGGTGCAGGAAAGGTGCTGCCTGGTGTCTTCGTTTGGGAACACGGCGTCCCCGTAGTCGGGAAATTCAATATCCACGAAACCGCATCCGCCGCAGTAATCCGTGTGGCGTTCGGGGAAGCTGTTGGTCCCGCAGCCGCTGGCGAACACGTCCACCCGGTTGATCTGCATCTTCAAAGCCGCCGGAGTCGTCCAAACCAGCGTACCCATTCGGCCGTTGCCGATGGGCAACCCTTCCTCGCTGCGCGCGACGGATTTTTCGTAGAGGATGTCCGCCCGTGAAACGAGATTTCGATAATCCACGTCAAGAAGGCCGCCTGCTGCAGGGGAATGGATCCGGATGGACAGTACGGCCATGATCAGACAAAGACCCTGGAAAGACTGGATTCGCACGGCAGCCCCCTTTTCATCGAACGGATGTTTTTTTCAGCCGGAACTGCTGACCCGGCGTCGGCGACAGGAATACGAATCATGCGAAGGCGGACAATGAACCGTGCTGGACCGGCGGCATGCTTTTGTCCTGCAACGGGAGGTCCTTTCCCATCGGGGATTTGCGTCGATGGACTTGAAAAATATACGGCATTCAGACCGCGAAATCAAGAGCAGATTTGACCGCACCCATCCGACGGTTTTGGATTGACATTGAACACGGATTGTGATACATTGGTTCATACCAATGCAATAGACCCCGATACCATCGCCTCGAATGCCGTTTGAAACGATTGATCCGAATGCGTCCGCTTGCACACGGTTTTCGTCCGAGGTGCGGATTCGGGAGATCGTCTCTGTGATTCGTTATGGAGGAATCCCATGTCGATCTTCGATCGAAACCTTTTCCTGTGGCTTTTGTTCCTGGCGGCCGCGGTTGTCAAGCCCTGTGGGGCGGGCGCTGCCGAATCCGCCCGTGTCTGGGAAGAAGACATCGTCATCCCGACCTACCTGCCCGGACCACCCGATTCCAATCCGATGTTTTACTTCGGCCGGGCCTATCAGGGCGCCGAGGGAAGGGTGTATCCGTATCCGCTGTACGACACACTCACCGGGAGGAAAGAGGACAAAACCTACCGAATTGTCTACCTGGAGAACGAGTACGTCCGGATCGGCATCCTTCCGGAACTGGGCGGGCGCGTGTTCAGCGCCGTGGACAAGACGAACAACTACAATTTTTTCTACCGGCAACACGTCATCAAACCCGCGCTCATCGGCATGCTGGGCGTCTGGATTTCCGGCGGCGTTGAATGGAACATTCCGCACCACCACCGCGCCACCAGCCTGCTCCCCGTGCAGCACCGCCTTGAGGAGAATCCGGACGGCAGTCGGACGGTATGGGTGGGCGAACTGGAGCTGCGCCACCGCATGCGATGGGCCGTCGGATACACGCTGCGGCCAGGCAGGTCATACCTGGAAACGTCCGTCCGCATTTTCAACCGCACGCCCGTGGTCAACACCCTCCTGTGTTTTGCGAACGTGGCCGTGCACGCCAATGAAAACTACCAGGTCATTTTCCCGCCCAGGACGCGGTATGTCACCCACCACTCCAAGCGCGAATTCACCACCTGGCCGATCGCGACCACCCGATACGGCGGCTCCGACTTTTCAAGCGGCGTGGACGTGAGCTGGTACAAGAACCACACGCTCTCGAATTCCATGTTCGCCTGGAACGAATGGGACGACTTTCTGGCCGGTTACGACCATGGCCGGCAAGCCGGAACGCTCAGCATTGCCGATCACCACATCGTTCCCGGGAAAAAATTATGGACCTGGGGAAGCGGACCCGGGGGCCGGCTTTGGGACCGAATCCTGTCGGACGAGGACGGACCCTACATCGAGCTCATGGTGGGCGCCTATTCCGACAACCAGCCCGACTACAGCTGGATGCAGCCTTACGAGGTGAAAACATTCAAGCAATTCTGGTACCCCTTCCGCGGCATCGGGGGTGTGAAGAACGCCACCCTGGACGCGGCCGTCAATCTGGAGGTCACCAAGGAGGGCGCCGCGAACATCGGTTTCTGCACGACATCGGCCCATGCCGGGGCCGTCGTGCTGTTGAAAACCGGTGATCAAACGCTTCTGCGGGAAACCGTGGACATCGGTCCTGACAAACCGTACCGGAAGCGGATCGCCCTTCCGAGGAACACTCAGGAAAAAAATCTGCGGGCTTCCATTTCCGCCGCCGGACGCGAACTTGTCGCCTGTTTGCCCGTCCCACCGGATCCCGAGCCGATGCCGCAACCGGTCCAACCTCCGCCTCCGCCGCAGGACCTCAAAACCATCGAAGAGCTGTACCTTGCCGGCCAGCGCATCGACCAGTTTCACAATCCGGCGCTTGAGCCCGAACCCTACTGGGAAGAAGCCCTGCGCCGGGATTCCCTCGAAACCCGCGTCAACACCTCGCTCGGCATCCGCTGCCTGAAACAGGGCAAATTCCAGGAAGCGGAACGGTATTTCCGCAAAGCTCTCGTGCGGCTCACGGCCAAATACACCGCACCGAAAGACGGTGAGCCGTTCTATTACCTCGGGTTTGCCCTGAAAGCCCAGGACAGAATCGGCGAAGCCTACGACGCATTCTACAAAGCCACCTGGAGCGCGGCCTGGCAGGCGGCCGGATACGCCTCGCTGACCGAGATCGCATGCCTGCGGGGCGATTGGGCGATTGCCTTCGATTTCGTGAACCGGTCGCTCGATGCCAACGCGCTCGACACGCCTGTTTTGAACCTGAAATCCGCCGTGCTGCGCCACCTGGAGCGTCCGGAGGAGGCCCTGAAGGCCGCTTCGGCAGCCCGCGAAGCGGATCCGCTGGACGTGCGCGCGATGGCCGAACTCTGGCTGGCCGGAAATCGGCCCGAAGCCGGCAAGGAGATGCGCGCGGCTTTTCGGGGCCACCCGGCGACGGGCCTTGAAACCGCCGCGGAATACGGAAACGCCGGACTGTGGCAGGATGGATCGGCCGTCCTGATGCAGATGATCGAAGACACTCCGGACCGCTCCCGCGTCACGCCGATGGTCTATTACTACCTCGGTTTCTTTGCCGACCGCATGGGCCAGAACGGGAAGGCCCTCGAGTACTATCGCCTCGCCGCGGGCATGCCGCCGGATTTCGTTTTTCCGTTCCAGTGGGAAGTCGTTTGCGTGCTGCGAAGGGCCATGGAGGCGAATCCCGGGGACGCCCACGCGCCCTACTGCCTCGGCAACCTGCTGTACGACTGGCAGCCTGCCGAAGCCGTGAAATGGTGGGAGCGGTCGCGTTCACTCGACAGCTCCTCATGCATTGTGCACCGCAACCTGGCGGTGGCTTATTCACGCCGGGAAAACGGGCTGGACAAGGCCATTGCCAGCATGGAAAAGGCCGTTTCGCTCGGCGATCCGTACGCGGTCCATTTTTTTGAACTTGACCAGCTTTACGAGGCCGCCGGCGCTTCGCCGGAAAAACGGCTGGCCATGCTTGAACAGCACCACGCCGTCGTCAGCCAGCGGGACGACGCGCTCTCCCGCGAGATCTCGCTCATGGTAAACATGGGCAAGTACGAAGACGCCATCGCGCTGATGACCGGTCGGCAGTTCAACGTCTGGGAGGGAGGAGCGCGATTCAGCGTTCACGATATCTGGACCGACGCGCATCTGCTCCTCGGTCGCAAGCAAATGGCTGCCAAACATTACCGGGAGGCCTTGGCCGATTACCGGGCGGCATTGGAATTCCCCGAAAACCTTCAAACGGCACGAACCCGGTGGAGCGGACGGTATCCGGAAGTGGCATACTGGATCGGGACTGCGCACGAGGCGATGGGCAACATGAAGAAGGCCAGGGAATTCTGGAGTGAATCGTCGGCCGACCTCCCACCAGCGGGAGGCGATAATGTTCTGCTCGCCACCGACCGCAGCATCCTGCTCTTCTACGAGGCGCTTTCGCTCAGGAGGCTCGGTCAACCGGAGAAGGCTGAATCCCTTTTTCAAGAACTCGTACGGTCCGGCGAGAAAGCGCTCCAGCAGACCCCGACGGTGGATTTTTTCGCCAAGTTCGGCGAGCAGCAGTCCCAGCGCTCCCGGCTGGCCATGGCGCATTACCTCGCCGGACTGGGATACCTCGGCCTGAACCGTGCGGAGAAGGCCAAACTGGAATTGACTTTGGCCCTTCAAGCCAGCCCGGATCACCTGGGTGCCAAGACGGCCTTGGCGGAAATCCATTGATGAATAATTGCTTCAAGGAGGTGGTGCATGCTTCCGTTTTGGATCGCATTGTGTCTGTGGATGTCCGCGTCCGGTTTTGCCGGGCCTCGAATCCATCGGGTGGTTTTTGAAGGCACGGCGTCCGAGCATCGATGGGCATTGAAAGACCTGAACCCCGAGTTGCCGTCTGACTGGTCTTCGTACGGATTTTTGGTCATGGAACTCCGGGCTTCTTCGCCGCAGAGGTTCGAATTGAAGTTTTATACCATGGATGGAATCCGCAGCCAGCGGATACACCCCATTCCCGGCGCCTGGATTCGCGCGTCCATTCCGCTGAAGTACTTCCAGCGGCCGGCCCAGGAGGGTTTCGATTTGGCATCCGTCCACAACAAGCCCCGGG
>Ga0315277_10006105_pt1 | contig 15841 bp, 8 predicted proteins | sample YL17G05_15_MG_FD_203695 | JGI IMG/M metagenome (GOLD analysis project Ga0315277, IMG submission 203695) | Sediment microbial communities from Yellowstone Lake, YNP, Wyoming, USA - YL17G05_15 | ecosystem: Environmental > Aquatic > Freshwater > Lake > Sediment | place: USA: Wyoming | collected...
CAGGAGGACCTCCTCGCGTGCGATCACGGATGAGCCGGAGGGGGCGTCTTCGAAGAAGCGCTGCATGCGGTTATTCTGCGGCGATGAATATAAAAAATATGTCCCCTTCAGGCCGCGGGCGGCTTGGGCTTACGCGTGTAAAGATAGACGGCTGCGGCAAGGATGACGAAGGCGGCCGCTATCAGGGCGGCCTGCATCGGCTGGAGGCTTCCCTTCTGCGAGAACGAGTCCTGCGTGAACACGCCCTCCCTGCAGCTCCCGCTCGCGCAGTAGCCGAATATCTCCTGCCAGCGCTCCCTGCTTACCTCGCCCACCACGAGCGAACGGTTCTCCACGAGGGTGGTCGGGACGCCTCCCTGGGCGGGGTCGAGCCCGAAATCCCTGTAAACGCCCTGCATCTCCAGCTGGTTCAGGGGGACGTAATACACTTCCTTGCCCTCTATGGACAGGTTGTAGTCCTTCGTCAGGTTGAAGAGCAGGTCGAGCGTCCTCGCGCAGTGCGGGCAGCCCTCGCCGTAGTAGATGGTGAGGTTGATGGTTGCGGACGCGAGGCCGGATATGGCGATGAGAGCGATGGCGACAAAGACGCCTTTGATTTCCATATGCGGGGATTAGGCGCTAATAAATTTAATGAATTCGCTTTTTGCCGAACCTGGAAACCCGGGACCGAAAACCGTTAAAAATACTCGCAGGGATTAAATCCTTGATTTTCCCATCATCAGAGATTGGGATGAGAGGGTGAACCATATGGCAACTATTACCGAGAAGATTCTTTCGGCGCATCTGGTTGAGGGCGGAACGGGAAACCGGGAACAGGGAACACTTCAGCTTCCCAAGGCAGGGAGCGAGATCGCGATAAGGATAGACCAGACGCTGACCCAGGACGCGACAGGAACCATGGCGTACCTGGAGTGGGAGGCGCTGGGCATGCCGCGCGTGAAGACCGAGCTCTCCGTCAGCTATGTAGACCACAACACGCTCCAGACCGACTTCATGAACGCGGATGACCATGATTATCTCAGGACGGTCGCGGCAAAATATGGCATCCTGTTCTCGAGGCCGGGAAACGGAATCTGCCACCAGGTCCATCTGGAGAGGTTCGCGAGGCCGGGGAAGACGCTGCTGGGCTCTGACTCGCACACCCCCACCGCGGGAGGAGTCGGCTCGCTCGCAATCGGCGCAGGAGGCCTGGACGTCGCGCTCGCCATGGGCGGCGGGGCGTTCTATCTCAACATGCCGAAAATCGTCGGGGTGAAGCTCACCGGCGAGCTGAAGCCGTGGGTGTCTGCAAAGGACGTCATACTGGAGCTTCTCAGGAGGCTGGATGTCAAAGGCGGAGTCGGAAAGGTATTCGAGTACTTCGGCCCTGGCGTGAAGGCGCTTTCAGTCCCCGAGCGTGCGACGATAACGAACATGGGCGCGGAGCTGGGCGCGACGACCTCCATCTTCCCGTCCGACAATGTCACTAAGAAATACCTCGAAAGCGAGGGAAGAGTGGACCAATGGGCGGAAGTGAGGCCCGACTCCCTCTCGGACTACAAGGAGCGCATAGAGATCGACCTGTCAACGATAGAGCCGCTGGTGGCAAAGCCGCATTCCCCTGGAAACGTCGGCAAGGTCTCGGAGCTGGAAGGCCAGAAAGTGAATCAGGTCATCATCGGAAGCTGCACGAACTCGTCTTACCGGGACCTTATGATCGCGGCGGCGGTCCTCAAGGGAAAGACAGTGCACCCTGAAGTGTCGTTCGCGATCCTTCCCGGCTCAAGGCAGGTATACCTCATGATCGCGAAGAACGGCGCGCTCGCCGACCTCGTCGCGGCAGGCGCGAGGGTGCTGGAATCCGCATGCGGCCCCTGCATAGGCATGGGCTTCGCCCCGCGCTCAGGGGGCGTGACCGTGCGCACGTTCAACAGGAACTTCGAGGGAAGATGCGGGACGATCGACGCGAAGGCATACCTGGTTTCCCCGGAAACGGCGGCCGCGACGGCCCTGTCCGGGGTTTTCACGGACCCGAGGAAGCTCGGCGAATACCCGAAAATCAGGAGCGCGAAGACCGAGATTGACGACTCGATGATAATACAGCCGCCGGAGGAGCCGGACAATCCCGACAGCCCATCGCCGGTGGAGATAATCAGGGGCCCGAACATCAAGCCGCTTCCCGAGCTGAAGCCGCTCGAGGCGTCGCTCTCCAAGGAAGTGCTTCTCAAGGTGGGCGACAACATCACGACCGACCATATAATGCCCGCCGGAGCGAAAATACTGCCTCTGCGCTCGAACGTGCCTGCGATATCCGAGTTCGTGTTCTCCAAGGTGGACCCGACATTCCCGAAAAGGGCGAAGGAGAAGGGCGGCGGAATCGTAGTGGGAGGCGAGAACTACGGCCAGGGCTCCAGCAGGGAGCACGCCGCGATCGCGCCGCTTTATCTGGGCGTGCGCGCGGTAATCGCCAAGAGCTGGGCGCGAATCCACAAGGACAACCTCATGAACTGGGGCATAGTCCCGCTCACTTTTGTGAACGCGGCGGACTACGACAAGATTGCGCAGGGAGACGTGCTTGATATGCCGCATCTTCGCGATGAACTGAAGGCCGGCAAAGAGGTCACGATGAAGACAAAGCACGGCGACATAAAGACGAAGTGCGAGCTGACGCCAAGGGCGATTGAGATGCTGCTCGAGGGCGGGCTGATACCCTACACCAAGAACAGGGCGAAATGACGGCTAGCGCCCCTTATTTTCTTTTCTGCCCCTCTTTTTGGTCATGTTTTTAAATGTTTTATAACAAAGTAGATGTGTGAATAATCATGATACCCAGTTGCACTTCCGCTTTCAGAAAGATTGGAAACATGATAGAGGCGGAGTTTACCGGCCGGATCCCGCATGACGGTGAGTTGAAACGCAAATCATTCAGCCGCCTGCTGGAAAAAGTGCCTGGCCATCCCGAGGCGGATTACGGATATCTCGTGGAGCGCGCGAGAAAGCACGCATCATTGGGGGAAAGGCGGATAGAGACCACTGCGGTGCTGCGGGTGAGGGCGATTGACGGCAAAATCGTGGAGAGGGAGGCCATCTTGTACGATCGCGAAAAAAGGGTCCGTGCCATCGCGAGCTGGAAGCAGGGGGAAGGAGTGAGCTGCACCAGGGTGGACTACTGAATTTGCCCCTCTTCGTCCATCGCCGAATCCTCGTTTGACTGGCGTCAAACTTTATAAAGGTTTTGGGCAAACCTATCCGTAGTTTTCATATACGCGGCAGAGGTGGAAATATGGCAGGTGGAAACAAAGTCAGCATGAAAAATGGGAAGCTGCATGTCCCCGATGACCCGATAATACCATACATAGAGGGGGACGGTGTCGGGGTCGACATCACGCCGGTTATGATGAAGGTCGTTGACGCCGCGGTGCAAAAAGCGTATGGCGGCAAGAGGAAAATCCACTGGAAGAAGCTCGAGGCAGGGGAAGAGTGCTTCAAGGCGAAAGGGACCTACCTGCCTGATGAGACCGTGCAGGCGATAAGGGACTATCTGGTCGCTATAAAGGGGCCGCTCACTACCCCGGTCGGCGGAGGCCACCGGTCGCTCAACGTCACGATGAGGCAGGTCCTTGACCTCTATTGCTGCGTGAGGCCGACCAGGTGGTACAAGGGGACTCCCTGCCCGGTGAAGGAGCCGCAGAAGCTGGATGTCGTGGTGTTCAGGGAGAACACCGAGGACGTGTATGCGGGGATAGAATGGAAAGAAGGCACTCCTGAAGCGCAGAAGGTCATCGCGTTCCTCGAGAAGGAGATGGGCAAGAAGGTCAGGGCGGACTCGGGCATAGGCATAAAACCGATGTCGAAGACCGGCTCGCAGAGGCTGGTCGCCGCCGCTATCGACTACGCGATAAAGAATGGCAGGAAGACCGTGACCCTGATGCACAAGGGCAACATCATGAAATTCACCGAAGGCGCGTTCCAGGAATGGGGCTACCAGGTCGCGAAGGAGAAGTTCGCCGACAAGGTGGTGACCGAGAAGGAGGTCACGGAGCAATACGGCGGGAAGGTTCCGGAAGGCAAAATCCTGCTCAATGACCGCATAGCAGACTCCATGTTCCAGCAGGTGCTGCTGCGGCCGGACGAGTACAGCGTGATAGCCACACCCAACCTTAACGGCGACTACATCTCCGATGCCTGCGCGGCGCAGGTCGGCGGGCTCGGAATCGCGCCCGGCGCGAACATAAATTATGTCACAGGGTACGCGCTGTTCGAAGCCACGCACGGCACGGCGCCCAAGCACGCCGGCCAGGACAAGGTGAACCCCGGCTCCATAATACTCTCGGCGGTCATGATGCTGGAGTACATGGGCTGGAAAGAGGCGGCGAAGCTCATAGACAACGGGCTCGAGAAGACCATAATGCAGAAGAAGGTCACTTACGACCTGGAGCGCCAGATAGAGGGCGCGACGCTCGTGAAGTGCTCCGAGTTCGGGGACGCGATAATCGGGAACATGTAACGCGATTGGAACGGGCGGCGGTGTTTTATATGGCCAGAAGGAAGATTCGCGAGTACGATGCGAAAAGGCTGGTGGGCAAAAATCTCGGCCTCGGGCTCGAGCAGGCGCAGGCGACGCCTGAAACCGACATGGAGAAACTGGGCAGGGAAAATCCCTGGCTGCGCCAGAAAAAGCTGGTAGTGAAGCCGGACATGCTCTTCGGAAAGAGGGGCAAGAGCAATCTCGTCCTGCTCGACGCGGACTTTGCGCAGGCGAAGGACTTCATCAGGAAGAACATGAACCGGGAAGTGGAGATATCGGGCGTGAGGGGCCAGATAACGCATTTCATAATAGAGCCGTTCGTCCCGCACAAGGAAGAATATTATTTCTCCATATCTCCGGAGCGCGACGGGGACGTGCTCCTCTTCTCCAGCGCCGGCGGCATGGACGTTGAGGCGAACTGGGACAAGATGGTCAGGGTCGCCGTGCCAATGGGGGACAAGGCGGACAAAAAGGCCATCGAGAAGGCGCTCGACGGGAAGATTACGGCGGAGCACAAGGCCAAAGCGGCGGAGTTCTTCGCGGCAGCGCACAGGATGTTCTCCGACCTGGACCTCTCGCTTCTGGAGATGAACCCGTTCACCTTCGATTCGGCCGGGAATCCCGTTCCGCTCGACCTGCGGGTGGAACTGGACGATTGCGCGGACTTCAAGGACGGGGCAAAATGGGGCGACATCGATTTCCCGGAGCCCTTCGGCAGGAAGCCGTATCCCGAGGAGAGGTTCGTGAAGGAGCTGGACTCGAAGACCGGCGCGTCCCTCAAGCTCACCATCCTCAACCCCGAAGGGAGGATATGGACCATGGTCGCGGGCGGAGGCGCATCCGTCATCTACGCGGACACTGTCGTTGACCTCGGTTACATGAAGGAGCTGGCCAACTACGGGGAATACAGCGGCGACCCGAACGAGGAGGAGACGTACCAGTACGCGAAAACCATCCTCGACCTCGCGACGCGGCACAACAACCCGAAAGGCAAGGTGCTGATAATCGGAGGGGGCATCGCGAACTTCACGGATGTGGCGAACACCTTCAAAGGGATAGTCCGGGCGCTGCGCGAATACAAGGATAAGCTGAAGAAAGCGAACATCAGCATATTCGTGAGGCGCGGCGGGCCCAACTACCAGACGGGCCTGAAGCTCATGCGCGAGCTCGGCAGCGAGCTGGGCGTGCCGATTGAGGTCTATGGGCCGGAGACGAGCATGACCTACGTGGTTCCGCTCGCTATAAAGAAGCTCAGCGGGTGATGATTATGGCGAAGAAAACTGCCGCTACCGGCAATGAGATTTTCACGGACAGGACGAAGGCGTTCATTTACAACCTGAAAGCAGGCCCCATCCAGAGGATGCTCGATTTCGACTTCCTCTGCAGGAGGGAAACCCCGAGCGTGGCGGGCGTGGTCAATCCGGGAGGCAGCGGATGGCACAGGGCTTTCTTCGGCAGCAAGGAGATCCTCATACCGGTGTTCCCGAACGTATCGGAGGCGGCGAAAGCCGTGCCGGATGCCGACGTGATGGTGAATTTCGCCTCTTTCAGGTCTGCCTACGACTCTTCGAAGGAAGCGCTTGAAAGCAAAACCATCAGGACGGTCGCGATAATAGCGGAAGGGATGCCGGAGCGGCAGGCCCGCGAGCTCATAGCGATGGCGAAGAAGAAAGGGAAGTGGATAATCGGGCCCGCGACAGTGGGCGGCATCAAGTCCGGATGCTTCAGGATAGGGAACACGGCGGGGACGATAGAGAATATCACCAACTGCAGGCTCTACCGGCCCGGAAGCGTCGGGCTCGTGTCAAAATCAGGGGGCATGTCCAACGAGATGTACAACGTGATCGCGCAGAACAGCGACGGCGTGAACGAGGGCATAGCGATAGGCGGCGACGCCTATCCCGGCTCCACTCTCCTCGACCACCTCCTCAGGTTCGAAGCGAACCCTGACATAAAGATGATGGTGGTTCTGGGAGAGCTCGGGGGGAAATCCGAGTACGATATCGTGGAGGCCAAGAAAGCGGGCAAGCTCACAAAACCCCTCATCGGATGGTGCATCGGCACATGCGCGAAAGTGTTCGCGACAGAGGTGCAGTTCGGCCATGCCGGGGCGAAATCGGGCAAGGAGAAGGAGACCGCCGACACGAAGAACCGGGCGATGCGCGAAGCAGGGGTAGTCGTGCCCGAATCGTTCGAAGGGCTGGGCGCGGCGATAAAAACTCAGTTCGAGAAGCTGAAGAAAGAGGGCAAGGTTAAAGACATAAAAGAGCCCGAGCTTCCGAAAATACCGCAGGATTACGCCGCGGCCATCAAGAGCGGCTCGGTGCGCAGGAGCGCGAACTTCATGTGCTCGGTTTCCGACGACCGGGGCGAGGACGTGCTCTATGGCGGAGTGCCGCTCACCGAGATAATCGAGAACGACTACTCCGTGGGCGACGTCATCTCCCTCCTGTGGTTCAAGAGGAGGCTGCCGAAATACGCCTCGAAATACATCGAGCTCTGCATGATTGTCGCCGCGGACCACGGGCCGTGCGTTTCCGGCGCCCATAACGCGATCGTGGCTTCCAGGGCGGGCAAGGACGTGGTCTCCTCGCTCGCTTCCGGGCTCCTTACAATCGGGCCCCGGTTCGGAGGGGCGATCGACGATTCCGCGCGCTATTTCAAGGCGGCCTGCGATTCGGGCATGTCGCCCGAGGAATTCGTGGAGGACATGAAGAGAAAGGCCATCCGAATCCCGGGCATAGGCCACAGGATAAAGTCCAGGGACAACCCCGACAAGAGGGTGGAGTTCCTCAAGGCGTACGCGAGGAAGCACTTCCCGGAGACGAAATACCTGGACTACGCGCTCGCGGTGGAGAAGGTGACGCTGGAGAAGGCGAATAACCTCATCCTGAACGTGGACGGCTGCATAGGCATCACGTTCATGGACCTGCTCGCGAGCTGCAAGGCGTTCTCAAAGGAGGAGCTGGACAGCATCGTTGAGATAGGCTATCTCAACGGATTGTTCGTGCTCAGCCGCTCGATCGGGCTCATGGGCCACATCTACGACCAGAAGAGGCTGAAGGCCGACCTTTACCGGCACCCCTGGGACGACGTGATGTTCCTGAAATAGAATCAGGCGGCGGTCACTTTTTCTTTTCTCCTTTGCCCGCGGGCTTGAACCCGAGGGATACCGAATTGATGCAGAAGCGCTTTCCGGTAGGCTTCGGGCCGTCGTCGAAGACGTGGCCCAGGTGGCTGCCGCAGCGCTTGCAGAGGACCTCGGTCCGGACCACCCTATCGTTCCCAGGGAACGATGGGGCACCGCGACGCAAGAGCGTCGCGATTGTGCCGAAGGTGCGGTCCTCTTTCAATGTGACCTTGTCCCTCAGCGCTTCATAGAAGCTGGGCCAGCCGCAATCCGAGTCGTATTTCGTGTCCGAGGAGAACAGCTCGGCGCCGCACGCCGCGCACATGTAAAGGCCCTTCTCCTTGTTGAAAAGCAGCTTGCCTGTGAAGGGGATTTCAGTGTCCTTCTGCCGCAGGACGCGGTATTGCTCCGGCGTCAGCCTCTTGCGCCATTCTTCCTCGGTTTTCGGGAGCGCTTCTTTTTTCTTCGGCATGATACCGGCCTTGGAAAATGGATGAAACCCGGAATAAAGGGAAATGAAAAAGAAAAATCAGGCTACTTCCTTGAGCCCTTCTTCGTTCCGAACAGCATGTACGCGCCCGCTGCCACGGCTATGATCACCACACCCAGCACAACCAGGATGATTACCGGCATCCAGTCGAATCCTGCGGGTGCGGGCGTTGTTGGCGTGGGCGTCGGTGTCGGAGCCACTGGAGGCTTCACTGCCGGCGGAGGTGCTGCCGCATTCAGGGCTAGCTGCTTGGCCTCATTCGCCAGCTCCAACGCCTGCTGGTAGTTCCCTGCGTCGAACGCGCTCTGCGCATCGGCCAGCTTGGACCTTGCGCCTGAGACATCCTTGCCTGCCGCAGCCGCGTCGGATATGGCCGACCCGGCATCCGTAATCGCCTGCTGGGCCTGCCCCATGGTCTGGTTGGCCGGAGGCTGGGTCACGTTAGTGGGCGGAGTGGCGTTCCCGCCGGGCTGTGGCGGAGGCAGGGTCACGTTCTGCCCAGGAGCCCTCGCGCAGGGGGTGAACGCAAATGACACCATGCTGGGATTCGCGTAGCCCGGCTTCAAAGCAGTGACCTCGTACGTCCCGGCAGAGGGCAAACCGATATGCACATGGCCGGAACTGTCGGTGGAATTCTGCCCCACCAGGCCTTCGTACGGGTCGTATAGCACTACGCGCACGGTGGCTCCCGCGAGCGGGCCGCCGGAAGTGTAGGCATACACATCAGCCAGGTCTCCGGGGCACGATGAGGAGGCGCTCAATGTGAATCTCTTCAGCTCTTCACCCCCTCCGGAGGTCGACACGCCGGCGGTTTGGGACACCAGGATGTTATAAGTTGGAGAGGTGCCTGTGCTGCCCGCGCCGTCTGTGCACCGCACGTACCAGGTGTGCGAGGTGACGGACAATGTCGCGTTCAGCGCGACCGGGGTCCCGTTGGCCGCCGAGCCGAATGTCTGGTTGGCCGCGCCGTCAAGGTAGAATGTGCAGTTCAGCGTTGTCGAATTGTCGTCACTGGGCGTGAAGTTGAATGTCGCGTTCACCGGGCTTCCGGAGACGATTCTCGCGCCGTCCGCAGGGGCGTTGAGCGCCACCGTGGGCGGAAGGTCGATGATGAACCACCTTGTCTCCGAGATGTTGGTGTTGTTCGCCTGGTCCGTGCAGTTCACGTACCAGGTGTGGTTGCCCGAACCGAAGTAATAGGTGTCAGAGCGCAGCGTGTTGTTGGGCACGCTGAATGTGCCCAGCAAGCCTGAGTCGGCATAGAGGCTGCATGTGATTGTGGTCGCGAAATTATCAGTCGGCGTGTAAGAGAATGTGACACCGGTCGTATTCTGCGTGTTTCCGTCGGCAGGCGCCGCGATCGCTATCGAAGGCGGCGTGAGGTCGACGGTCAGGTTTCTCGTCGCGGACACATTGGTGTTGTTCGCCAGATCCGTGCACTGGATGTACCAGTTGTGCTGGCCCTCGCCAGGGGACACGCCGAAGGTGAACGCAGTATTGTTCGGGACATTGTTGTTGTACGCACTTAAGCCCCCATCCACCCAAACCGAGCAGTTCATGGTCGGAGACCGGCTGTCCGTCGCGGTGAAATTGAATGTAACGGCACTGTCGTTGGTGAGATAGAGGTTGGGCGGGGAGTTAAGCGCTATGGACGGCGGAGTCAGGTCGATGGTGAAGTTCCTCGTGGCTGATGTGTTGGTGTTGCCCGCCTGGTCCGTGCAGGACACGTACCATGTGTGGTAGCCTTCGCTCCGGGAATAGGTGTCGCTGCGCAGGGTGTTGTTGTTCACCGTGAATGTTCCCAACAAGCCGGCATCCACATAGAGCCTGCAGGTCATGTTGTCCGCGAAATCATCCGTCGGAGTGTAGGAGAACAGCACGTCGGTGCTGTTGGTGAGATAGCCTGCCGCGGGCGTCGAGAGGTCTATCGAAGGCGGCACCATGTCGACCGTCAGATTCCTGACCTCGGACACGTTTGATAGGACCGAGTCGTTGCACGAGACCGACCAGTTGTGGCCTCCTATTGCCAGCCCGGTTATGCTGAAATTGGCAGTCGTGCCGTTCGAATAGCCGGCGATGGTCCGGTTGAGCGAGCCGTCCAGGTATGCGTAGCAGTTGAAGGTGGGGTCGCTGTTGGATACCGCCGCAAAACTGAACGTCACGTTCGAATAGTTCAGCATCGCCCCCTGTGCGGGAGTGGCCAGGCTGACCGCGAGGGTCGGGACGACCTCGAGGATGCCGAAGATGCTCGCGGGGTTGACGTTCGCCGCGGTGAGCGTGTCGGCCGTGGTGTCGCGCGTTGCGTTCACCTTGGTCCAGCCGCTCGCGTTGTATTTCCAGAGCTCGAAGCTCGATTCGTTGTAGCCGGAAAGCTCGGTGTCCTGCCAGCCCCAGGCCATCGAGTCTATCGAGACCGTGCCGTTCGTCCTGGTCATGTCAAGGAACTTCTGGGCGAAGCTGTTGCGGTTCGGCAATGCAGAGGAATTGGTTGTCCAGTTGACGTAGTATGCCTCGCCAGCGCCCAACGTGTCGTTTATGTAGAGTGCGGTGTAGTTCTCCGGCGTGCCTGACGGGTTGAGGAAGGTCGTGTTGGTCATGTTGTAGGTGATTGCGGTCGAGCTGTTCACATAAAGGCCATATGCATTCCCGTATAAGGTTGTGTTCCAGAACTGGTTGCCGGTCGCCCCGTTGTAAATGAACACGCCGTATTGCGTGCTGTTATATGCGAGGTTGTTGATCAGGTTGTTGTTGGAGCCCGACCAGAGATAGAAACCGATGGTGTCGCCCGATGCATTGTTCGAGATGAGGTTGTTCGAGTTGGAACCGCCTCCTGCGATGAATCCGGCATAACCGTTTTTGGCGTTGTTATTCGTGAGATTGTTGAAGCTGCTCCCTGAGAGGGCAAACAGCCAGTTATTGCAGTCCGATGCGTTATTTCCGCTGAGTGTGTTGTAAGAAGAGGACAGCAGGTAAATCGACGTGCCCCCGTTGTTATTCTGCGCGATGTTATTCGTCAGGTTATTACTGTTCGAACTTATGAGATAATAGCCATAAATCCAAGTGACTGCCTGATTGGTCGCGTTATTGGAGCTCAGTGTGTTAAGGGTGCTCGAGGACAGCATAAAGTCCTCCATGCCATTGTCATAAGCGGTATTGTTGAAGAGGGTGTTGCTGGTGGCGATATACATCCAGAAGCCCTGGAAGCTGTTGTTGTACGCCACGTTGTCCGTGAGGTTGTTGTTCGTTGAGCCATAGACATAGGCGCCGGTGCCGTTGCAGGTGTTGGACATCCTGTTATTGTCCACCACGTTGTAGTTGGAGCTTTCCAGCAGGATGCCGGCGGGCTCTAAGACCACCGTCCCGTGGTAGCGCAGCCTGAAGATGGCGCTGGAACCGCCTATTTCCGCCTTGGGTATGCTGAACTCGCAGGTCTTGTGCTCGTAGGAAACCTTGCTCGTCATCCCGAACGCGCACTTTCCGTAGGCCTCGTGGGCGGCGTCGACCCTGAACACCCTGTCTCCCGAGGCGCTCGCGAACGCCACTTCCGCCCAGTCGTCTCCGGCCTCGTCGGTATTGTCCGGCGTGGCGTCCAGGGAGATGTAGACGTTCTGGCTGTCCTCGCTCGTATAGATGTACGCATAGCCTGCGGGATGGCCGGACTGCGGCGCCCAGAACGGGGAGTACGCAGGCTCCACGATCCCGTCAACCTCGGCTATGCTGCCGTCTATGACCGGCACGAAGCCGCTGTCCACGACGGGCGCGTAGCCGTTCAGCGGGAAATACACCGGCAGGCCGTCCGCGTATTCGTTCGCGGTCAGGGAAAGCACGGCTTCCTCACTACAGGATGCCGGGATGCTCCAGGACGCCTCTATGGTTTTCGCGTGGGCTATCACCACGTTGTGGTCTGCCGCGAGAATGTCGTCGAGCACGCTCTGGCCGCTGTCCGTGTAGCGGGCGTATTCCGGAGCGATTTCCGCGCCGCATGCGACGAGCCTTATCTGGTCGATGTCGGCGAACGGCATGTTGCCGTATTGCGATATCCGGACCGTTATCCTGTCTCCGACCTTATAGAAGCCGAATGGCTTTGTTGAATACTGCGCGTCGAACGGCTCTGCGTAGCGCTCTTCCCAGGTCCCTGAGGCGGACAGCTGGGACAGGTGATAGGTGGACGGGCAGCCGGTGTACGTCACGTTGTTCCCGGTAATCCTGTTGCTCATGGAAGCGGTGGCCACATGGATGCCGGAATAGAGGTTATGGTCGGCGGTGTTGTTGGTGACGTTGTTGGCGTTGGAGTTCGCATTCAGGAAGAAGCCTTCGTAGCCGTTCCCTGAGGCGTTGTTGCTGGTGAAAACGTTGTACGTGCTGCTGCTTGCGTAGAACCCGGCTTGGGTGTTATTGAATGCCCTGATGTTGGTGAAGTTGCTGAAGTTGGAGCTATAGATGTAAACGCCGTCGGAGTAGCCGGATATGCCTGCGCAGTTCTTCACCGTCACGTTGGTTTTCGAGCCGTTGAGCAGGATGCCGTAGGTCGTGCCTCCGGTCCCGTTGTTCGTTATCGAATATCCGTTGCAGTCGAAGACCAGGTTGGAAGCGATGATTTTAACGCACGCCGTTCCGCCAAGCGGAGACGCGCTGTTCGGAGCGCCGGTGAAGTTGTTGAACATCGCATAAGACGAGGTGATTATCGGGCAATTATCCGCGACAGTGAAGTTCCAGGTGTCCGGAGAGTTCGTGTTCCCCGCCTGGTCCGAGCATACGACGGACCAGTTGTGGATTCCCAAGGCGAGCGTCTTTGTGGAAACCGCGGGCGTGTTGTTCAGGACGCTGCTGTTGGTGTAGTTCAGGATGCCGTCCAGATAGACCGAGCAGCTCATCGCCGCGCTGGTATCGTCCGTCGCGGTGAAATTGAATGTCACCGTTGTCGAATCGGAGGTATAGCCGTTGGCAGGCGTGGAAAGGATCACCACCGGAGGCGTGGTGTCAACGGTCGCGTTGGAGAGCTGGAAAGCGATCGAGAAGGATTCCATGGAGACGTTCGAGTTGTTGGCGGTCATCGAGGAATCGCCATAGTTCGAAGACGCCGTCATGTTCCAGCTGAAAGAGCCGAGGGACCTGGTGTCGTTCATCCTTCCGCCCAGGATTTTCACCTGGTCGGCGGTTGTCGGATTGCTATAAAGGGCGAGCCAGGCGCCGGTTCCAGCGTAGCCCGATATGGTCGAGGTCGTGCCATTGCACTGGGGGGTGCAATTCCGCTGGCTTAGGGTGGTGCCCGCGCCGTCCGTATCCCAGAACAGCACTCCCGCGTTTCCGGTGGCGTTCCATTCGAAATCAGCGACCCTGGTCGTTGCGGAATCCACGGCGGTATCGATATCCTGCGTGACTGCCCATGCGGTGCCGTTCCAGTATGCCGTGCTCATCCTCGGCCCGTCATCAGTTTCCACCACCTGCAGGTCGTCGGATGATGGATCCGCCTTCATGGTGAGCCATTGCGGGGTCCTGCCGCCGGATACGATACTGGTGACCGTCGTGGATGTCCAACCCGTGCCATTCCAGTAATAGCCAGCCAGGTTGGTTCTCTGGCCTCCGCTTTGGCCTCCTGCGACGACCATCCCTTTGGAGCCGTCCCCTGCGTATTTGACGGCAAGATCCTCGTAGCCGTTGGTGCCGCTCGCGGTGGTCGTTATATCCTGCTGGTTGCCCCAGGAGCTTCCGTTCCACACCCATGCGTTCACGGTGTTGTTGTTCAGGTTGAAGCCGGCGAGAACCAGCTCATTGCTGCTTGTGTTGGGCTTCCTGTCAAGGGAGACCCAGGAATAGTTAACGTCCATGCTCTGGCTGGCGTCGTTGATGTATTGCTCGGTTATGCCGCTGAAATTCAAAGGCCCGGCCGGAAGGACTTTGTAGGCCAGGTCATGGGTAGTATTCGTGTCATTGACGCCATAGACCACAATAGCTCGCCCGGTGGCGGTCTCGAACTCGACATCGAAGCGCCTCGAATGGGTCGCGGGTGCGGAGGACCAGACAGACCCGATATTATTCGTCACGACCCACGAAGCCGCATCGGTGCAGTTGGAAATGCACACGTAAGAATCGAGATAGCCGTCGTCGCTCTGCGTCACGAGGATTGCTTTCTGGGACACGTTCGAGTATTTCACCACGGCCTCCCTCACAGGGGAGCCTGCGCTCGGAAGCTCGATCTCTGAGCCCCAGCTGCCGCTTCCGGATGAGTTCCAGAACCTGAGCTTCGGGCAGTTCAGCGCTGACGCTGCGGTGCAATAGCTCTGGTTGGTGCTGGAGCGGTAGGCCATGACCGCGTCGGAGGCCGACGCGACCTGGACGAAAAGAGCGCCAAAGACGATAAGCACCAGTAAGACTATCCCGATATAGCGCGACATGACAGGAATCTCCAGAAAAGGTTTATAAACGTTCCACCGTCCGCTCGGTGAGCATTCCCTTGCGAAAAAGAAGCCGGCAGGAAGGCGATCAGAATGCGGATACAAAAAAGAATAGGATTGATGAAGAAAATGAAGAAAATAAAGAATAAGAAAAGAAAGGCGCTTACTTGTAGCCCTTCTTCTTCTGCCCGAACAGCATGTATGCCCCTACTGCCACCACAATCAGGACGATGGCCCCGATGATGAGCAGCGAGAGCGGGCACGGGCTCTCGGCCGTTGGCGCGGTTACAGGCGCCGTTACCGGCGGTTTCGGAGCCGCGCCCTGCGGCTGCGTCACCCGGAACTCCTTCAGGATCGGCGCACCGTCAACCATCACCTTCTGGTCCGTGTTCGGGTCGCAGATGCCGTCGCCGTTATCGTAGTACAGCTCGACCACGAATTCCGTCGCGTTGCCGAACCCTGACAGGGCTACATTCACGTTGGTGTCGCTCCCGGACATCACGTCCGTGTGGCCTACCTCGGTTTGCGGGTTGCCTTCGGCGTCCTCCGTATATATTACCGCGCAGCCGGGCTTGTCGAGGTTGATGCTGTCGATTGTCACCCCTCCGCCAGTTATCTGCTGGTCATGGGCGCCCACAGAAGGCCGCGGAGGCGGGGTGGTCGGGGGCGTGGTAGGCGGAGTCACCGGCGGCTGCGTCGGAGGCTGCGTCGGCGGCTGCGTCACGTTGCCGCCCGGGGGCGGAACCTGGCCCGGGCACAGGGTGAACACCACATCCACGGTGGAGGGAGCCAGGTAGCCCGGTTTCGAAGCGCTGAAAGTATAGGTGCCCTCGGTGGTGGCATGGAATACCACGTGGCCGGTGCCGTCGGTCGTACCCTGGCTGATGAGGCCCTCGTATGGGTCGAACAGCACATCCCTCACATTGGCGCCGGTGAGCCCTCCGGACGAGGTGGACGCGTACACGTTGATATCACCGCCAGGGCACACTTCCGTGGCGGAGATCGTGAAGTGCTTGAGCTCCTCGCCGCCGCCACCACCCGGTCCGCCGGATGGCGGAGGGGGAGGCGAGGCGGACACGGTCAAAACGTACGTTGCGGAATCGTTGGTGCCGTTCATGCCGTCATCGCACTGCACATACCAGGTGTGGGCGCTCAGATTGACCGTCAGGTCATAAGAGGTCATTGTGTTGTTGACGACGGCACTGTTGAAGTAGCTTGCATTGCCGTCAAGGTATCCGGTGCAGTTCAAAATCGCCGAAGAGTCATCGGTCGCCGTGAAGTTGAATGTCACGTTCACGGGGGCCGGGGATGTTATCCAG
>Ga0315277_10006106_pt1 | contig 15840 bp, 11 predicted proteins | sample YL17G05_15_MG_FD_203695 | JGI IMG/M metagenome (GOLD analysis project Ga0315277, IMG submission 203695) | Sediment microbial communities from Yellowstone Lake, YNP, Wyoming, USA - YL17G05_15 | ecosystem: Environmental > Aquatic > Freshwater > Lake > Sediment | place: USA: Wyoming | collected...
AGATAAGTACCTCTGAGCCTGAGGCACGGTATCCCTATGATCAGGCCTGCCAGAACTGCGCCCAGCGCCCCAAGGGGGATGGTGCCCCATGGAGGGATACCCGCATATTTATTGAGCAGAGCTGCGCTGTAAGCTCCCACTCCAAAGAAAAGGGCATGTCCAAAATTCATCTGGCCGGTAAAGCCGGAAAGCAGATCCCAGCTCGCAGCCAATATGGCAAAGATACTGGTGAGCGTGAAGATGCGCAGAAGGTAAGCATCTTTGGTAAACAAGGGCAAGAGTAGCAGAATGAGAAAAAAGAGGACGGCAACGACCCGGGAGGGGAGAACAAGCACTTCGTTTTTGAGTACGGCAAACAGCTTTCTCAGGTAAAACAGAATAAGTCCCATGTCTACCCCGTTAGAAAGCCCCGCTACTCGGAGCGGGGATGAAGATAACATTCCTTTTAGAGCGAACCCCGTTAGAGATTTATCCCTAAACGGGGCGAACAATCAGTTTAAAGGCCCGTGTGAGGCCTCCCGTTAGAATGGCGAATGCCTTCTAACGGGGTCTATCTTTCTTCCTCGAAGGACACGCCAAAGAGGCCTTCCGGCCGTATGAGCAATACAAGAATCATAATGGAGAGGGCCACTGAACCCTTTAGAAAGGCGCCCATAGGAGCAAGAAAGACCACCAATGCTTCTGCAAAGCCCAGGATGTAAGCCCCCATGAAGCTGCCCTTGAGACTGCCAAGCCCACCTAATACGACGACGGCCATCATCATGACCAGCGGGTACATCCACATATGGGGTTCGAGTACGGTGAGGGGTACGACAACAGCGCCTGTGAAAGCGGCTAACCCAACAGAGACACCCATGGTCATCATGGCTACCCGAGCCTCGTTGATCCCCATGAGGTTGGCCACTTCCCTGTCTTGAGCAGTGGATCGGATGGCCAAGCCCAGTTTGGTCTTCATCAGAAGGACCCAAAGCGCTGCCATAACGAGCAAGGCTGCGCAGAAGGTCAGGAGTTGTTGATAAAAGACCTTTACACCTAAGATCACAAGATACCCCTTGACCAGTGAGGGCACACTCAAATAGGTGCCTGTGAAGTTGAGAATCATAATCTCCTGGAAGGCCATAGCCAGGGCAATAGTCGCTATCAGCACAGCACCCTCATGCTCTCGGATGGGATTGATGAAGAGCTTGTAAGAGATGATGCCCAACAAGGTGACCAGAACGATGGCTGTGACCATGCCCCAGATGGGATGGAAGCCCATCTTATGGGTGACGAAATAAATACAGTAAGCAGCCACCATGTAAAAGGCGGTGTGGGCGATGTTTACAATGCGGGCTACACCAAAAATCAGGGAAAACCCAATGGCGAGAAGGGCGAATACACTCCCACTGATGAGACCACTGATGATGATGTTCAGAACGAGACCCATATTTTTTCTTTACCTCAGTACATTGAAACTACTTGCCCCTTTGATAACCTTCGGGGATGTAAGGTGCGTCTGCCGAAGGCAAAAAATAATTGTGATGCTGAAACGAGTTCAGCATGACAATGGGATGTGTCTTTTGCTTTATCATCCCGAACTTGATTCGGGATCTTGAATTTTGGTTTAAAAGCCCCGCCCCTATGGGCGGGGTTCTTTATTTCTTATACTTCTCGATCACCCAGGGCGGTATTTTAACAGGGATAATTCCCTTGTATGTGATCTCAGGCGCCTCTGGGGTCGCCTTCCACTTGTTGGGCCAGACACCCTTCATCTCACCATCCTGCCATTGAACACCCAAGCTCGTCAGGTAGCCCGGTCCCCATCTGAGTTCATGGAGCGGTCGTCCTTCAGCATCCTTCAGGTATGCCACAACCCCTGAAGGGGCCTTATGTACGTCATTTTCCATAAAGGCCACCAGCTTGTCAGAATCGAGGGTTCCAAGTTTCTCAATGACCGGCGCAAGCGTGTACACAATAGCAGCGTAAGTATCCGCGGTGTAGGTCGGCGTCTCATTGAATCTCTTCACATAGCCGTCAACAAATGCTTTTGTGAGTTCATTGTACTCGACCCCACGGGCATAGGTATTCATGGTAAAAACATAATTACACATCCCTTGGGTGGCTTGCCAGAAGCCGTCTTTTTGGGCCTCCACATTGATGCCCACCTGCATAGCTGGGATCTTGAGTTCGCCTGCCTGTCTGGCAAACGGAATCCCTACGGACGAGGAAAAGATCGTGAAAATTATATGGGCTTCTGACCGTTGAATGGCGGACAGTTCGGCTGCGACATCCGTGGCCACGGGAGAGGGTTTCCAAATACCTACTGTCTCCATACCCATCTTGGGGATGACATCCTCGGCCGCTTTGATCATGGGTTCAGTCCACACAGCCTTTTCCGCGACGATAGCGACTTTTACTTTGGGTATGTTCAAAGATTGTTTCATTATGGCTGCAACAGTGGCCAAATGGATGAAGCTCGTTCGGACAAGGAATGAGGAATTGAAAGGGGAGCCCCGGAACCAATATTTGTTGTTGTTGTAGTTCCTGGCCACCCGGTTACAGAGCTCATCATGGGCAGCCCCAACGCCGATAAAGATCTTCTTGTTCTCCATGGCAATGTCCTGCATGGGCAGGACAGCCTCAGTCCTGAAACCGCCAAGAATGAAATCCACCTTGTCCTTCGTGATGATCCGCTCCATAGCATTAGTGGCGTCCGTGATGTTGATGAATTCATTTGAATCTGCTTTAATGAGCCGGACTTTCATCTTCTTGTTCCCAACCTGAATGCCCCCTTTGGCGTTAATCTCCTCGGCGGCCATGGTCGCCCCGTTCCAATGGCCCTGGCCCTGTACAAATTGCATCGGGCCGATGACGCCGATCTTAATCTCCTGTCCAAAGGCAACTGTCCAGGGCGACACTAAAAATAAAGAAACCACTGCCAATACAAAAATTCTTTTCTTCCACCTATCCATTTTGAAACCCTCCTTTCTTTTTTCCACTCCTAAAACTAAATCCCTCCGGAGTGTGTCAATGTTTTACCCCTTGCTACCTAACCTTCCTAACTTCCTCCCAACCCAAAAGAATCATTTACTGTAGAAGGTACGTCCGGATTGAACCATCTCCTTCAGAAGGGAGGCGGGTTTGAATCGAACTCCCTGCTCCTGCTCCAGCTTCAAGAGATGGTCGTAAACATTGCGTATGCCCCAGGCATCCGCGTAGCGAAGAATACCACCCCGGTACGGAGGAAATCCAAGCCCGTAGATAATGGCCAGGTCCATATCTTGGGGTCTATCGCAGATTTCCTCCTGAATCATGTAAGCAGCTTCGTTGATTGCCCGTGCCAGCATCCGATCCACAATTTCTTTAGAGGATAATTTCTTGGGTTTGATCCCATTATCTTTCAAATATTTTTTGATCGCTTCCAGAACCTTAGGATTGGGAACGGGTTTCTCGCCACTGTAATCATACCAACCTGCACCAGTCTTACGACCATAACATCCAGTTTGGTAAACAAGTTCGTAGATGGGCGACATTTTCCAGCGTTCTCCAAAGGATCTCTCAAAATTCCTTCCCACATGATAGCCAATGTCGATGCCAGTGAGGTCGCTGAGAGTTGCCGGTCCCATGGGCATTCCAAAATCGAGAACCGCGTCTTCTATCAGGGCTGCATCCACTCCCTCGCCTACCATAAAGGTAGACTCGCCCATGAGGGCTCCAAGCTGTCTCGATACATAGAAGCCAGGACCATCATTCACCACGATGGGCACTTTGCGTATCGCCCTCGCAAAGGCAACACTCGTTGCCAATGTCCCGTCCGATGTCTTCTTTCCGCAGATGATCTCCAGCAATTGCATCCGTTCTGCAGGGTTGAAGAAGTGAAGCCCGATCATCCTCCCTGGATCTTTTAGGACAGAAGCCATTTCTGTAATGGGAAGGGCTGATGTATTCGTGGCGAAAATAACCTCTTGCCGACAGATCTCTTGAAGCTTTTTCCATATCCCTTGTTTGATGTTCATATCCTCCAATACGGCCTCGATGATTAGGTCAACGCCCTTCATGTCATCAAGGGAAATAGTGGTGGTTAAGTGATCACGGATCTTGCGATCGAGCTCTTCCTGGGTCATCTTCCCTATTTTTATTGGGTAAGCGAAAGTCTTCCGAATAGCGGACAGGCCTTTCTGGATAGCCTCATCATTGATATCCCAGAGAATGGTCTCGAACCCATTGCTGAGAAGGAGGTTTGTGATGCCAGAACCCATCGCCCCTCCTCCAAGCATGGCCACGGTCTTGATCTTTTTCGGCTCCACGCCTTTGATCCTGGGGAGTTTTCCTGCAGCCCTGGTGTTTAGGAAAATCCCAATCAGGTTCTTGGCCACATCCGACACAGCGCAATCACTGAAGAGTTCGGCCTCAACCTTGAGGTCGGCTTCGAAATCGTCAGAGAGACCTCGCTCCATCGCCTCAATGGCCTTGAAAGGTGCAATATATCCTTTGCCCTTCTTGGTTGCCTCATCCCTGGCGTAAGAGATGATCATTTTTTTCGTGATGAAGTTTGGAAGTCGATCCTTCTTCAGGCGCGTCATCCGATCTCGGTGATTTAATTCGCCGGATATGAAGCGCTGTGCGGCCACCAAGGTTTTCTCCAGAAGGGACTCTGGAGGAACTACCTCATCAATGCAACCTTTCTCTAACCCATCCTCTGACGAAATGGCTTGTCCTGTTGCGATCATCTTCAGAGCATCAGGAAGCCCCACAAGCCGGGCAAGTCTCTGTGTTCCACCAGCCCCCGGAATTAAACCGATCTGAACCTCTGGCTGTCCCACCTGTATTCCTTGTGCTGCAATTCGGTAGTGGCAGGCCATGGCGATCTCCATTCCTCCTCCAAGGCAATTCCCATTGAGGGCAGCAATCACAGGCTTGGGGCCTTGTTCTATGGAATTGAGGAATCGGTTGTTCTCTATTACCAGGGGCAAAATGGAATCTCTGTTTTTTACCTGCTGAATCTCGGTGATGTCTGCGCCTGCAATGAAGTTCTTTTCAGTCCCGGTGAGAATTACGGCCTTGACCTCATTATCTCCATAGGCTGACATCAGGGCCTCTTTCATTTCCTCCACAAAGGGCTTGGAAAGTTGGTTAACAGGTGGATTGTTTAACCTGAGAATAGCGACCCCTTGTTTGAGCTCGACCTTTATTGTCCTGTAATCTGATTTCATGGGTTTCAACTCCAGCAAATAAGAATTAGGAAACTAAGACAGAGAATTGTAAAAATAGACCGTAGATTTACCCCGTTTGAAATAACGCCCCGCTGGAATTTCTAAAGGGGTTTACTCGGTCAGGAATACCCCACCTGTTGCAATCCTTATATGTTTATCCGAGAGAAAAATCAATTAAAATAATCTTCCCAAATTGCCCCATTGTTTACGGTTCTCTTTCGATGATGGTGGCCACCCCCTGGCCGCCGCCAACGCACGCGTTGGCCAAACCATAACGCCCACCCTTAACCTTCAAAATCCGGGATAGGGTGCCCACCAGACGGACTCCTGTAGCTCCCAAGGCATGTCCAATCGCCGTTCCCCCTCCCATCACATTCACTCGATCTGGATCGATACCGAGTTCCTTGATGCAGTTCAGAGCAACGATAGCGAAGGCCTCGTTGATCTCCCAGTAATCAATGTCCTTAACCTGCAAACCCGCCTTCTCCAAGGCCATGCGGCTGGCAGGGACAGGACCTACCCCCATGATGGTGGGGTCCACTCCGGCGAATCCAATGGAGCGGAGAGTCGCCATGGGCTGGATCCCCTTTTTCTTGGCGGTTTCCTTGGACATCAGGATCATGGAGGCCGCTGCGGCATTCAAAGGGGAGGAATTTCCAGCCGTGATTACCCCATCGGGTTTAAAGGCCGGCTTGAGATCCTTCATCCCTTCTAACGTCGCGTCATCCCGAACGGCCTGGTCTCGGTCCACCACTAAAATCTTTCCATCTGCCTGCTCGGCTTCGATGGGGAGGATTTCATCTTTGAAAAACCCCTCCTTATAAGCCTTGGAAGCAAGTTGATGAGCGCGAGTCCCCCAGCGATCCATATCTTCCTTGCTAAGTCCGGTTTGAGTAAAAAGCTTCTCCGCTGTGAGCCCCATATTCGTAGATGTCGCCATGTCCCAATGCTTAAAGGCCGGATCCGTAGAAAGATGCGGATTCGGAGAGATGGCTCCCTTTACCAGATAGGGCCCGAACATGGGGACCCGGGTCATGTGTTCCATTCCCCCGATCATGACAACGTCTGCAAAACCGGCCGCAATCTCCAAGAAACCAAAATGGATGCAGGCCATACCGGAGCCGCACTGCTGATCGACGAATTTTGCCGGGATCTTCTCCGGCAGATTGGCCAAGAAGATCGGGAATCGACCTCCGTAACTCCATTGTTCGCTTACGCCATATGCAGATCCCACAATGAAGTCATCAATCTCATCAGCCCTAATCCCTGTCCGTCTGATCACCTCGGGAAGGAGCTTAGCCAGAAGTTCATCGGCCCTCAGTTTGTGGAAACAGTCCCGGGGGGGATCATTGGGTCTTGACCTGGATTGGGCAGTTCTTATAAATCCCGCAATCACCACTTCTCTCATCTTTTTTCTCCTCGCTTACTCTTTCCGGCCCGACGTCGAGAACTGAGGCTATATCGTAATTCCCCCGTCTATGGCGATAATCTGACCTGTTACATAGCTCGCAGCATCCGAGGCCAGGTAAATAATGGCCCCCACCATCTCTTCGGGTTCGGCTGGCCGGCCCATTGGAGTTTTAAACATCGCTAATTTGAGAATGTCCGGATTTTTCCAGAGGGCTTCGCTGAAACGAGTCTTCGTCAAACCTGGCGCAATGGCATTTACGCGGATATTGTATTGCGCCCATTGCTGAGCCATTACCTTCGTGACCATATTCACGCCAGCTTTACTTATGGAGTAAAGGGGTAATAGGTCGGGGGTTATCCCGGCGACGGAGGAAACATTAATTATTTTGCCTCCACCTTTTTCCCTCATTACCCTGGCGACCGCCTGACTCAGGAAAAATAGCCCCTTAAGATTGAGATTCATAATAGAATCCCAGGCGCGCTCGTCTACATCTATAGCCTGAGCCATCGTAGGATTCGTGGCGGCGTTATTCACCAAGATATCGATCTTCCCGAATTCCTCCAAGACTCTCTTAACAAGATGATTGATTTCCTCCACCTTACCCAGATGGGCTTGTACCGGCAGGCATTTCCTCCCTAATCTCTTTACCCCTTCCGCTACCTTTTCCAAGTCTGGGAGTTTCCGGCTGACGATGGCAAGGTCAGCACCGGCTTGGGCCAATCCTATAGCGGTCGCTTCACCAATTCCCCGACTGGCTCCGGTGATCAGAGCGATCTTATCTTTTAAAGAAAAGTCCATTCTTTGTTACCTCCCTGCGAGAATGAGATTGTTAGACTTCTCAATTAGGGTTCTCTCTCAATGATAGTGGCTACCCCCTGCCCGCCGCCGACGCATGCGTTAGCCAGACCATAGCGTCCGCCCTTGACTTTAAGAATCCTGGCCAGGGTCCCCACCAGACGGATCCCTGTAGCTCCCAAAGCATGCCCGATAGCCGTTCCTCCTCCCATTACATTAATTCGGTCTGGATCAATACCCAGCTCTTTGATGCAGTTCAGGACAACGATTGTAAAAGCCTCGTTGATCTCCCAGTAATCGATGTCCTTAACCTGCAAACCCGCCTTCTCCAAAGCCATTCGGCTGGCAGGGACAGGACCCACTCCCATAATGGAGGGATCCACTCCGGCGAATCCCAAGGAACGGATCGTTGCCATGGGTTGGATGCCCTTTTTTTTAGCAGTCTCCATAGACATCAGAATCATCGAGGATGCTGCAGCGTTCAGGGGGGAGGAATTCCCGGACGTGATGACTCCATCGGGTTTAAAAGCCGGCTTGAGGTCCTTCATACCTTCCAGTGTCGCGTCATCCCGAACGGCCTGATCTCGATCTACGGTCAACATCTTTCCATCTGCCTGCTCGGCTTCAATGGGAAGAATTTCATCTTTAAAAAACCCTTCCTTATAAGCTTTGGAAGCCAGTTGGTGGGAGCGAGTTCCCCAGCGATCCATATCTTCTTTGGTAAATTCCCTCTGGGTAAAAAGCTTCTCCGCGGTGAGCCCCATATTCACGGCTGTCATCATGTCCCAGTGCTTGTAGGACAGTTCTGTAAAAAGACGCATATTCAGAGAGATGATTCCCTTTTGCGTAAGCGTTCCGTCCATGGGGACCCGGGTCATATGCTCCATTCCTCCGACCATTACGATATCTGCAAAACCCATGGCAATCTCCATGAAGCCGACATGAATGGCAGCCATGGATGAGCCGCACTGCTGGTCGACGAACTTGGCGGCAAGCGTCTCCGGCAAATTGGCCAACCAAATGGGGGTACGGCCGCCATAAGCCCACTGCTCGCTCACCCCGATGGATGACCCCACGATGAAATCATCGATCTCTTCAGCCTTAACTCCTGTTTTTTTAATCACCTCGGGAAGGAGTTTGGCCAGAAGTTCATCCGCTCTTAGTTTGTGAAACCAGTCTCGGGCCGGATCATTGGGCCTGGACCTGGATTGGGCAGTTCTTAAAAATCCGGCAATCACAACGTCTCTCATCCTTCTTCCTCCCTGTTTTAATACTAAAAAATATTATTTATAAAATATCACTTGTAAAGAATTTTTCGATCTCCACTGAGGTAAACAGACAGGTCAAGCTAAAATGGATATTTTCCTATTTTAATCACGGAATCTGCGATTTCCCGTCTCAAGGCGACCGTATTCACAGGGGTGAAACGGGTCAATTTTTTGAGAGCGGATAGCTGTGTCCTGAGGATATCGCCTTCGGCAATGGCAGCAAAGGCCTGTTTCGCAAAACCTTCCACACGATCCAAGGAATCATTCACATAGACCTTTACCATGGCCTTCTGGAGCTGAGATTTTTCATCTCCAGATTTTTCCATGGACTTCATTGCTCGGAGTAACGCGCTTTCCATGGCAAAGACCTCAATCACTATATTACTGATTAGTCCGACGATGTCCTCTTCCGCTGGTTCTCCCAACTTCATCATATACTTCTGAACCGCAGCACCGGCCACAAGGAGTCCAATCTTTTTTGACATCTCAACCATTTCCGCCTGTAAGGTCAGTTTCGCATCATCCATTTCTATTTTCGGCCGAAGCGTGAGAAGTTCGTTCGCCACCTTCTGAGCTGCTGCAAGCACGGGGAGGCGATTCTTCATGGCCCGTTTCGTCAACATATCCACGATCAGCAGGCGATTGATCTCGTTCGTCCCTTCCCAGATCCGGTTAATCCGCTCATCCCTGTAACCCCGCTCAACCGGATAATCATGAATATACCCGTACCCTCCGTGGATCTGAACGGCTTCATCTACAACATAACCCGCCATCTCTGAACAATAGATCTTGTTGATCGAGTCTTCGATGTTATACTCCTCAATCCCTTTTGCCATTTGGATCCCAACATCTTCAGCCTGGCGGTCAATGCGCCGGAGAATCAGATCGGTCAGGCCTCCTGTTCGGTAAACCATGCTCTCCGAGACGAAGGTCCGGATTGCCATTTCCGAAATCTTGTGTTTGATCAGACCGAACTCGGCAATTGGCCTGCCGAACTGAACCCTCTTCTTGGCATAAGTGACTGCCTCCTGCAGGGCACTCTTTGCCCCTCCCAGACAACCTGCACCCAAGCTGAAACGAGCAATATTCAGGACGTTCAAAGCCACGATATGGCCCTTTCCAATCTCTCCGAGAAGATTCTCTACAGGAACTTTGACATCGGAGAAGACAACGCCTCGAGTAGAAGAGCCTTTCACACCCATCTTATTTTCTTCCTCATCGAGCGAGACCCCTTCGAAATTCCGCTCGACGATGAAGGAGGTGAATTTTTCTCCGTCCACTTTGCCATAGGTGATGAATGTACCGGCAATTCCAGCATTGGTGATGAATTGCTTCTGACCATTTAGAATGTAATATTTTCCGTCAGAGCTGAGAGTTGCCGTAGTCTTAGAGTTCAGGGCATCCGATCCTGCTTCGGGCTCAGTCAGGGCATAGGCGCCAATGATCTCCCCTGTGGCCATTTTGGGAAGATAACGTCTCTTCTGGTCTTTGGTTCCAAAGAAGACAATGGGAAGAGAACCAATTCCGGTATGAGCCCCGAACGAGGACATGAAAGAACCTCCTCCCTGGGCCATCTTCTCCCAGACAAGGAGAGAACTGACCTTATCCAAATCCTGTCCCCCATACTCCTCTGGAATGTCTGCGGAAAGGAACCCTAACTCCCCGGCCTTCTTGAGGAGGCTTAACAGGAGCCCCTCTTTCTTCTCTTCAATATCGTCGGCCGCGGGTTGAACTTCACCTACCACAAATTCGGTAACTGCCTTCGCAATCAACCGTTGCTCTTCATTGAAGTCCTCCGGGGTGAAAACCTCCTGAGGAAAGATCGATTCAATCAGAAACGCTCCCCCCTTAATGAACTGTTCCATGATTTCCTCCTTCCAAATGATCACCGAAAAATCATCACTGCAAAATGAGCAATCATCATTGATTACGCTTCACGCGTGGACGAGCACGGTATGCCGTGGCCCTACTTAGTCTCCCGGGGCAGGCGTTTTCCTTCAGGAGAGTATCTGTAAAAACCCTTTCCGGTCTTTCGGCCCAGACGCCCATCAACCACCATCCGTTCAATCAGGTTTGAGCTGGATACAAGGTGATCCACTCCCAGGGCCCTCATCGTCTTCGTAATTCGGACGTAAGTATCCAATCCAGCGTTATCAGCGATTTCGAAAGGGCCAGCATTCCACCCATAGCCGAGCCGCATGCCTACATCCACATCTTCGGGGCTGACGATTCCTTGATCAACCAAGTCCACAGCTTCTCGGAAGGCCGCGGAGAAGATACGGTTCATCACAAAGCAGGGGATATCGCGCTGCACACGGACCGGGGTTTTCCCCAGGGATTGAACAAAGGTCCCTCCTCGCTCGAAGATTTCCGGGGAAGTTTTCTCTCCTTTGACTACTTCTACCAATCCCATTAGCGGTACGGGCCCGAAAAAATGCAGCCCCAGCACTCTCTCCGGTCGCCTCAACTTTTCAGCAAGACGGGTGATGGGGATGGAAGAAGTGTTTGTGGCCAGGGGAGTTTCTGGTTGGGAAATCCGGTCCAGTTCTTGAAAAATTCCGCGCTTTAACTCCTCCACCTCAAGAGCTGCTTCGATTACCCAATCCACTTCGGATGCACTCGACAAATCTTTTTCTGGTGAAATCCGATCAAGAACCTTCTCTGAAGATTCCTTGAGAAGACCTTTCGCAGCAAGCTTTTCCACAGACCATCGAATATCCTTGAGGGCGCCGTCAGTGATCACAGACTGGATATCCATGAGATGAACCTGGTAACCTGCTTGGGCCGAAACCTGAGCAATTCCTGATCCCATAAATCCTGCGCCCACCACCAAGATCTTTTGCATGACTTTCTCTCTCGTCTTTGTCTGCCTTCTATTCTACCGGGACTTCCTCCCTGGAAGGAGGATCTCACCAGACCTAATTCTTCGCTGCAAGGGCTCACGGCTTCTTTGGCCGTTCCGGAATACCCGCAAGCTTTTTAACCATTTTCTTGCGGGATTCGATGTCGTACTGGGTAGTGATGGCAATAGCCTCCATGATCGGCGAGCCACCTCCGTGATAGGATCCAATCAAATGAATTCCTCCGCTGGCAGAGCAGAGTATGTCGCCAATGTAGCGCCATAGCTGGGCGGCATCTTCCGGGTGAATATCCGGGTTCCGGGTGATGTACTTGTACAGAAGATCCTTAGTTTCGGGGTTCAGAAAATCTTCCTCATAGGGGAAGGTGGCCGGAATGCCGCCGGCGACATCGCACAGAATCTCGGCTTCTCGGAAGACCGCCTCACCGGTAAGGTTGCGGCCCACGTTGGCATAAATGGAATGCGGGATGTAACTTCCCGGCCCAAAAGGCATAAACCCCAACCCAGGCACATACAACTCGGGTTTCCCCAATTCCGAAGCCGTAAACCCAGCCGCATAACCCAGCTCGGACACCCGGATGATCTCCGCCAGTTTATCCCGCACGTGCTGGGCCTTCGCAATGCCATTGTATTCTGCCGCCAATGCTACTGCCCCAAGCATTAAATCCCCCAAAGCTGGTTTACAACCGGAGTAGCTATGGCGATGGAAAAGGGCAAATAGAAGGGCGCATGCCCCTCCATGAAGCGGTTCCCCACAAAGGAAGACCCGCTCCCATGGAATGAAGCAATTGTCGAAGATCGTATAAGAGTCAGTGTAACCAGGAGTAAATCCCCTCTTGAAGTGTTGCCGATCACGCAGGTTATGCACACTCACCACCTGTTTCATCCCTTCCCAGTCTGCGGGAACAGCAAAAGCTACAGCCCAGTCCTTCTCCTCTGGCAGAAGAGCGCGAGTGGGAACGACCAGGACTTCGTCCGCGACAGAAGCTTCCGAAATATGTACCTTGGAACCCCGGACCACTATCCCATCGCTCTTCCTCTCCACCACATGGACATACATATCCGGGTCTTTCTGCTCGCTGGGTCGCTTCATCCGGTCACCTTTCACGTCCGTCTGCGCGCAACAACCCACCAGGTCCTCTTTTTGAAATCTCTCCAACCATTTCACAAAGTTCTTATGATATTGAGTGGCTCCTTTGTTCTGCTTATCGGCCTCATAAGAGACATTATAGACGGCGTTGGTCGCATCGATTCCCATACACCTCTGGATGCAACCTCCGGCCACCTGACAAAGGGCTCGAGTCATATCCTGCTTCTTGTGCAAATCCTCCTTACTGTGGTGGATATGACAGAATCGATTGATCTTCTCTCCGGTCAGATGAGATTTGGTTGTACACAGGTCTTCATATTTCGGGTCGGCGGCATAATCAAAAGTCAACCCCATGGTGTTAATGGTCGGCAATTGTACTTCGTCATCCCGAGCGATCTTTTCGCCGTTCACATAAATGTTCCGGCGCATCTTACGCAACCCTTCAATATATTGCTGTTTCGTTCTCATCTTTTTTCTCCTCGCTTTATGAAACGGATTCGGTCTAAACGCTTTTGCTTAACCAACATAGACAATTCATCGTCGACATGGACTCGCTGAGCAACGATTCCTGATCAGGATCGTTTTCAGGATCAAAATCCCCTCCCTCCGGGCCTTTGGCCCTCAAGACCATTAAAGGTGAATTTAGATATGAAATCTGTGAGCTCGCTAACCGATACCCCTTTCTTAGGGTGGAACCAAATTCTGGTTCGGGTAATCATAGAGGCAATCATAAAGCCAGCTAATCTCACGTCCACTTCAGGCAAATACCCCGCATCAATGCCTCTGCGAATGACTTTTCGAATAATCCGGTCATAGGTGTCACGAAAATCTACAATTTTTTTTCGTTTGTCGGGTGAGAGACTGTCCAGTGCAACGTCAAAAAGCAGCTTGGCGGATCTCCTATAGCTCAATGTAACTTTTAAGTGACTTTCAATGATGAACTTCAACTGCTCAATGGGACTGGTTCCGTCATCCTCTTCCAGGTGCTTAATCGGATTAATAATCTGCTCCATTTCCTCACGGAGCACCTCGAAGAGAATTTCTTCTTTATCAGAAAAGAAATTATAGATATTGGCCGGCCGACAACCATAGGCAATCGCTATTTCGCGCATGCTTGTGGCGTTGTAGCCTTTTTCCCAGAAAAGCCTTCGCGCAGTTTCCAGCATCTTCGCTTTCTGAAAACCAGGTTTCACTCCGTTTCTATTCATCTAAACCAAACCGTTCTTGAGTGGTATGGCCCTGTGGCAACCATAGGATCAAAAGACTGAAAAGTCACCAAAGGGCTTGTGGGGCATTCCATTAATGAACGACCATTAATCTATAGCATCGATCACAGGCTTGTCAAGCGAGAAATTCAGTGTGTCAAGTCAATTAAGGTATGCTTCGACGGATTCCGCCGAAAGCTACGGAGGTACCACGGGTTTGCCCGTGGGGCTCCATTTCTGATACGAGGACATGGTGAACAGATACATTTTTATTTGACACACTTCCCTCTATGGGCTATTAATTTTTAGGGTTAATGGGAGGTCTAACGTGGGAAAAAGAATCGTTGCTATCGTTCGTTTTGAGAAGCCCTTGGCATCGGTTCGCAATGCCGTTAATTTATCCCATGGGCTCGACCACCTGCCCAACAAAGCAAACGTTTTTATTAAACCCAATATCGTCTTTTGGACCCGCACAACACCCTTCCCAAAGTGGGGAGTGGTTACAACATCCCGGGTTGTGGAGGACATGGTGATCCTTCTCAAGGAGCGTGGCATTGAGGAGATCACCATTTTGGAAGGGATCGCAACGTATGATCCAAGGGATCCGGAGACTCATGCTCACGCCTTCGAAAGCCTCGGTTACAACATTCTAAAAAGGCGTTATGGTGTAAAGGTCCTAAATGTTTTTGAAAGGCCCTTTAAGAAGATCAACCTGGGTGCGGGCGTTGTGCTCAACTTCAATGAAGATATTCTCGAGAGTGACTTCGTGGTCGACCTTCCTGTTCTCAAAACACACTCCCAAACCGTTGTCAGTCTTGGAATAAAGAATCTTAAGGGTTTGATCGATGTTCATTCACGGAAGAAATGCCACAGTCCTCATCCGGAAAAGAATCTGAATTATATGATTGCCAGGCTTGCGAACAGAATGCCTCCTTCTTTTACTCTTCTTGATGGGATCTACACGGCTGAGCGGGGGCCCTACTTTGAGGGGAGGCTCAGGAGGAGCAATATTCTGATCGCGTCCTCTGATATCTTTTCCGCTGATAAGGTGGGAGCAAAGGTCCTGGGATATGATCCATCAGAAGTCCCTCATCTGGTTTATGCATCTCAGGATCTTGGGAGGCCCATTGATTTATCGGATGTAGAGGTGATGGGAGAAAAGATCGAGGCTGTGGCTTCCCGCCACGAGTACGCCTTCCCTTACACAGAAGACGGAAAGCTTCCCAAACCCCTGGAGAAGTTGGGAGTTAAAGGCCTTTCATATCCGAAATATGATGATACGATTTGTACCTATTGTTCAGGTTTCACAACGGTGATTCTTAGGGCGATTGCCAATGCCTGGAGGGGAGAACCTTGGGATGACGTGGAAATTCTGACCGGTAAGATAATGAAACCCACACCCGGGAAAAAGAAGACGATACTGATCGGAAAATGTATGTATCAAGCCAACAGGAACAATGCCGATATCAAGGAGATGATTGTCGTCAGGGGATGTCCTCCAGATCTGAAGGGAACCTTGAAAGCCCTTCACCGGGCAGGCATTGAGGCGAGTCCCACCTCCTTTGAAAATATGGACATGGACGCTGGATTTTTCATGAAGAGGTATGAAGGGAAGCCCGAGTTCGAAGAATCTTTTTTTAAGGTTGTTTAACGAGGCTGAAAAATTCTATAATGGTTCAAGGTGCCATGCTGAACGTCCCCAGTTCAAGGAGAGTAAGCTATGAGTAACGAAACCCTTCTCACTTATTTCCAAAAACATGTTAAAGAGCAGCCCAATCGAGTGGCCTTACGACATAAAGACTACGGGATTTGGCACGACGTCACCTGGCTTCAATATGGAGAAAAGGTGAGGCAAGTCGCCACGGGATTGATCAGCCTCGGTCTTAAAAAAGGGGAATGCGTTTCCATCATCAGTGAGAATCGACCGGAATGGGTCTATTCTGATTTTGGGATCATGTCTGCCGGTGGAACCACAGCAGGAGTTTATACAACCAATGCTGCAGAACAGTGTGGATATAT
>Ga0315277_10006108_pt1 | contig 15838 bp, 8 predicted proteins | sample YL17G05_15_MG_FD_203695 | JGI IMG/M metagenome (GOLD analysis project Ga0315277, IMG submission 203695) | Sediment microbial communities from Yellowstone Lake, YNP, Wyoming, USA - YL17G05_15 | ecosystem: Environmental > Aquatic > Freshwater > Lake > Sediment | place: USA: Wyoming | collected...
AGCGCAGGTCCTACGGGTCCTCACAGATGCTGCTTTGGCAAGACGCCTGTCAGTTGCCGGATGGCAGTATGTGGAGACACACCACAGTTGGGAGTCTGGGGCACGGCAACTGGCGGAGGTTTACGAGGAAGCGCAATCTAAGGCAGACAAGCGCCGATGGGACCCCAGCACTCTCAGCAGTCAGGTGCACTAGGCCAAAAGTCCCCTTGACCGCTGGGCAGCTTCGAGGTATTATGTGCCTAGCAAACACCGGTCGCCTTGTAGGGAATGCTACATTGATCAAGCCACATGCTACAAAAGGTAAACTGCGATCAACAGTGTGTCGCTGGCTGCTGATTCTCTGCCTGGTATTGTGCTCACTGGTCGGCAGTCACTGGTCACCCACACTGCCAGCCAATGCCGGGCTCTCCAATCCGCCTCGCCGCGTGAACATTCCCTACTTTGCGAGTGGGGTAGACTGGGCCCAAAGCGCGATCTTTTGGTTTGGCAAGAATGAACAAGGCGCGCCAAGCCGGAACTATACCGATGTACGTATCGCCTACACGGCCCAGGCACTCCGCATCTATGCCACTGTCGTGGACTACTATCTCTGGTACAAAGTGGACCCGGCTGCCACAGATGACCTGACCCAATATGACGCCGTGGCAATTTATCTGGACACCGATTTTGACCGGACGGCAAAGCCGCAAACGGACGACTATACTTTCTTGATCGGTGCTCGCCACTGGCCCAATGAAAACGCACCCCAGTACCACCGGCAGGCCCATGGCACCGGTACGGCTTGGGACACTAGCTGGGCGGGGGGCTGGACCGACTACGAAGCGATGCAGTGGTCGTGTAACCCCGGCCCCAATAGCAATGAGTGTGGCATAGATTATGGGTGGACAGCCATCTTCACCGTCCCTTGGGAGACATTAGGGCTTGCGGGCCCGCCGACTGAGGGAACACTGTGGGGGCTGGGGGTGTTGCTTTATGATCGTGACGACCAGCCGCCTGCTGGCTACGTCGCGCCGGAACACTGGCCGGAAGCATTTGACGCCCAGAGCCCTGCCACCTGGGGCGAACTCCATTTCGGCTACGCCGACTATCAGCCACTTCCTGCTATTCCAGAAGAGACGGTGAGGATTCGGGCCGCCTCACCGGGGGACAATACAGTCGAGGATGCATGGATGGGCGGCGGTGGGACCTGCTCCAGCGGCCATGAGGGAGGCAGTGAGATCAACCACGGTGATGACCCCGGCCTCTTCGTCGGCACTGAAACCGCGCCCACTCACTTCCCATGCTTCAACAAGTCTTACCTGCGTTTCTCTCTCGACGCTATTCCACCGGGCAAGGTGATTATCTCTGCCACCCTCACGCTCCACCACTGGGGCAACGCCGACCCTGGCCAGGCCCAGCCTTCGTGGGTGCATCTGTTTACTATCCGCGATCTCTGGGGGGAAATGACCATCCATTGGAACAACGCGCCGCTGGCACAGGAGAACATTGCGGCGACCTGGATCTACCCGATCACTACGCCGGTCGGCTGGCCTGGCATTCCTTACGACTGGGATGCGACTCAGGCCGTGGCCGAGGACTATGCCGATGGGCGTCCGGTCAATGTGGCGATCTATGGTTCTGATACGTCACAGCATAGCAGCAAATATCTGACTTCTTCTGAAACTGGTGACTGGAATGCTGCAGGCCGCCCCACGTTGACGGTCATCTGGGGCCAACCCCAGGCCGCGGTGAACAAGCAAGTCTGGCCTGCGACCGCCACGAACGGGGACACTGTTACCTACACACTGAGTTGCCTTGGCACCGGTCAACCGCTGACCATGACCGATACGCTGCCCAACGGCCTCAGTACGCCTGGCTCGATCAACGCCAGCAGCGGGAATGCCCACTACGAGCCTCTCGCACGGCAGGTAGCGTGGACAGGAATACCGGCTACCGGCCAGGTGATAACCGTCACTTTCCCCGTCACTGTGCAGGTTGACGGCCCACTGGCAATCAGCAACACCGCCGCCCTCACCGCTGACGGTGTGTACAAGTCCAGCGACACAGCGCTGCTCATCGTAGATGGTTACCCCGCCTACCTGCCATGCACCATAAAACGCTAGTGTGCCTCAGAGCAGGGTAACCACAACTTTCTAGCCTGTTTGAGGCATTTTCGTTACCAGACTTTCACCATCATGAGGTTAAATGAGATAGGCCAGACTATCCGGTGCAGTGACCTGCTGACGCGACTTATGCAAGGGCACAGGTTCTATGACTGACAAACCCGCTGACTATGGGATGACGACGTTGTGGCGAAAATTCTGGGGCTATTCCTGGCACGAAAGATGGTTTTATGGCCGGTGCATCGTGCGTGGCGTTTTGCGCTTCTATCAGGTGGATTCGCCGCATCTGGTGCTAATGGGGCGCGGTGTCATCATCAACAAGCGCAACGGTCGCTTCACCACCGGTGGCGTATGCGTATTGCATCCCGCCTGTCGTCTCGCGATCGTCGGCAAGGGCAACGAGCCAGCACACCTGCACATAGGGGCTGGCACAGAAATCGGAGACCGCACGATCATCAACGTGAGCCAACAGGTCGAGATTGGAGCCCGGTGTTCCATCTCGTGGGACTGTGACATTATGGATACTGACTTCCACCAGATTATCCTGGCCGACGGTCGGCGACCACTGATGAGTAAACCGGTACTCATCGAAAACGACGTGTGGGTCGGCAGTCACTGCCTGATTCTCAAAGGCGTGACCATTGGCCACCACTCGGTCATTGCTGCCGGATCCGTGGTGCGCCACGACGCACCTCCCTATTCCTTGATGGCCGGCAATCCTGCTCGTCGCGTTGGCCAGATACAGGATGGAAGCGATAAGGCTTGAAGGCCACAGTGCTCAAAGACATTATACCGGTATACCCATTACATCCGAGGTGAAACAATGCTCATCAAACGGTTGTCCCACATCTCTGTTCCGATCGCCGTCGCCCTGGCGACCTTACTCTTCCTGTTGATGGTCCTCTCGACCCAGGCCGGCGGACCGGTGATTGACACCCAGTCCCCCAATGCCGCCATCTCGACCGTGTTCGGCCAGACACCCTACGCCAAGACCGGCCACGCCATCGCCACCGGCGACGTCAACGGTGACGGCTACCAAGACCTGATCGTGGGCGCCCCCTACGCTGACCTCATGCCCGCCGGCGTGTCCACGGTTTGCATCTCCCAGTCTTTCAACGAATACGTGGACTGCGTCGGCGGCGGGGCGTACCTCTACCTGGGACGCCCTGAGATCAGCCACACCCTGGACCTGGCCAGCGAACCGGCCAACGTCGTCTTCTACGCCTCGCCCGATCAATTCAGCGGAGATGAACTGGGGCGCAGCGTAACCATGGGCGACCTGAACGGTGACGGTCTGGACGACATCGTCGTGGGTAGCAGTGATAATGACTCCGCCTCCCCCGGCGCCGCTTTCGTATGGGTAGGCCGCCGCTCGATCACCACTACCACTGCCATCTCGGTCAACATCAAGGAGCGAGCCACAGCCACAACCGATGGCTACAACCTGGAATTCGCCGGCGCCTGCATACTCAATCACCTTGGCTGGGACGTGGCCACCGGCGACGTCAACGGCGACGGCATTGACGATCTGATCGCCGGCGCTCCTCGGGCCTCGGTGGACACTGTCACCGACACCAACAACTTCCCCCCCGACTACCAGTGCTATCATTACAGTGCTGCCGACCGCACCAGGAGCGGGGCAGTCTACGTCCGCCTGGGCTCGACAGGGCTCATTTCTTCCGCTGGAAGCCAAGAGGATCCGATGAGGTGTCTACCCGAGTTGACGATCTACGGCCAGAACAGCGACGACTACCTGGGCCGCTCGCTCGCCAGTGGCGACGTGGACGGCGACGGCTACGCCGACATCGTCGTCGGCGCCGACGGCGCCAACCCCGGTGGCTCTCTCTCCAACGCCGGCAAGGTCTACGTCTTCTACGGCTCCAACGCGATCACGTATACTCGCTGCTCCATCTATTATCCACCGTACGTCTTCGAGAACCAGATCGTCAAGGAACTGGCCTACGTCACGACCACCGCCGACATCACCATCACTGGCGCCGCCGCCGGCAACCATAGCGGCTACGACGTCAGCACAGGCGACCTCAACGGCGACGGCTACGACGACATCATCGTCGGTGCCCCCTACGCCAACAGCAACCGCGGCCGCGTCTACGTCGTCTTCGGTGGCCCCCGCGCCTCCATCTCCCCCACCATCCCCTTGAACCAGGCCGATCTAGCCGTCTCCGGTGCCACGACCGATGCCTGGCTGGGTGCCTCCGTCTTCGCCCGCGACCTCAACCACGACGGCACCGACGACCTCATCATGGGCGCCATCGGCATTGACCCCGACGACGCCGACTCCGAGCACGACCCCGCCTCCGCCAGGAAAGGCGCTGCCTACGTCCTGTTCGGCGGCTCCAGCCTGTCCGGCACCGTGGACCTGGGCTCTGGCAGCCCCGCCGACCTCACCGTCCTCGGTGCCTCATCCGATGACTGGCTCGGCCGCGGCCTGGCCGCCGGCGACCTCAACGGCGACTCCTTCAACGAACTGCTCGTCGGTGCACCCGGACTCGACCACACCGACGCCCTCACCCGCACCGGTGCCGCCTACCTCATCAACCTCACCTACCCCCAATCCATCACCGTCACCGGCAACCTGACCCAGGTGACCGCCGGCAACTCCGTCACCTTCCACGCCACCGCCACCACCTGGCTCGACACCCGTGACGTCACCACCCGCACCTCCTTCTCCATCTCTCCTGCCGCCGGCGGTGCCTGGCTTGCCAACTCCTATACCTCCTCCCGCGCCGGCTCCTGGACCGTAACCGGCACACTCGACAGCCTGGCCGGCACCACCTCCCTCACCGTCCTCCCCGGTCCACTCACCACCATCTCCATCAGCCCCTCCACCGTCTTCGTGTCGCCCAACGACCTGGCCCAGTTCCAGGCCTCCGGTCAAGACAAGGGAGGCAACCCTATCCCTGACCTCACCTTCACCTGGAGCATCGTCAACGGCGGCGGGCAAATCGTCGCCTCCGGCCCCTCCACACTGACAGTACGCGCCGCCGTCACCGACGCCACCTACTTCAATACCGTCGTCGCCGCCGCCAGCGGCAAATCCGCCGCAGCCTCTATCGTCGTCCTAAACGCCGCCCCCCAGGCCCTCTTCACCTGCGGCTCCTGCTCCATCTCCGAAGGATCACCCCTCTCCTTTGACGCCTCCTCTTCATCCGACCCCAACCATGACCCCCTCACCTTCGCCTGGACCTTCGGCGACGGTAGCAGCGGCAGCGGCCCCACACCCTCCCACCCCTACCCCGACAACGGCACCTACACCGTCACCCTGACCGTCACCGACGACAACGGCCTCACCGATACCGACCAACACCCCGTCACCGTCTCCAACGTCCCACCGGCACCCACCATCACCGCACCCACAACAGCATCACGCAACCAATCTGTCACTTTCAGCGCCAACCCCAATGACCCCGGCCGTGATACCTTCACCTTCCGCTGGGACTGGGGCGATGAAACCGCCGTAGTGACCACCACCACGGCCTCCGTCATCCACACCTTCACCGCCCCCAGCACCTACACCGTCACCCTGCTCGTCACCGACGACGACGGCGGCTCCGGCCAAACCAGTCACGTCATACTCATTCAGCCAACGCACTATATCTACCTGCCGCTTACCATTCGCGGACTATGACCATACCCACACCAACAGCCCCCGCTGGTAGCGGGGGCTGTTGCTTTATGGACATCGTGGGTCAAATAGGCCCTGACGATAAAGTTTGTAGTCAATCCTTCGTCGAAGTGAAACAACTCGGACAATATAACCAACCGGGTGATCCACCAGGCGTTGAACGAGGCCACGCACCAGGTCGGTCGAAGTCATGCCGCGCTCTGCCCCCTGTGCGCCCGCCTCCAGGCGCTTAGTGCTTCAGAATCTGGGGCAGGTAGACTTTATATCCATTAGCAATCGCCAGGGCCTGCAAGTCGTACACGTTTGCATCTCCTGCAAGCTGCAATCGAACAGTATTTCGAATAGCCGTTGGCAAATGTGTTTCGACTCGGACGCGGAAAACGATCTGGAATGGGACAGTCTCGGTCACAGTGCCTGTCCAGGTAATCTGAGACGAGTTAGCGGTAAGTGTACCAACATCTGGTTCCACATCGGCGCTACTTGTCAGATAACTTGTGCCCGCCAGTAGCGGATCTGTAACTGTCATGGGCCGTCCAGAGCCAATCAGGGTGATAGTATAGGTCAGCGTGTCACCGTACTCGGCAACGTGGGGCGTCACTTCTTTGCTAGAATCGTCCACGGCGTTAGGCACGTGAGAGTCCAGCAGAGCAACCAGATTCTGCAGCCGATACAGGTCGTAACGGCTGTTGAAACTGACCGGCTCTGGCAATTGGCGCACCAGTGTGTCCCAATCTTCCTGCAGCACCCTGGCCTTAACCTGGAACATGGTCCAGGCCAGTGTGGGGCTGTGATAGAGGTGTTCGCCGCCACAGGTGGTATGATGCGCCAGGTCCGACATCCACCACCACGGGTTGTTCACTTCATACGATTCGACGTAGTAGCGGGTCCTCTCGAGCAAGTCCGCGCGCAAACGTCCGACCATTTCAGAGCAGAGTGGAAAGTAGCCCGAGAGCGCGGGATAGATCATGAATCCAACCCCGGCATCCACGCGATACGTACCTCCATCCCACCAGTTGACCTGGCTGGGATCCGTGTTGCGATCGCGCAGTGCAGCACTATAGGGGATCAATCCAGCATTGTACGGACTGTCCGGCCCCATAATGTCATCATAGTTGATTGTGCCATCGGGATTGACGCGGATTGGGGCTGGCTGCCGCTGGCCGGTATCGTAGAGATGAGGGACGAAATCAGCCAGAGCGACACGACCGTTCGAAAGATTGGCCAGCAGGGTAGCCGCCTGAGCCCGCACACTGGCATAGCCCAGATGGGCAGCCATGTCGCGTACGGCCTGCGCCGCCTCGATCTGGGCGCCGATGTTGAGCCGTCCGACACGCCATTCCTCGAATGCGCAGTAACCTAGTGCCGGGTCGTAGGCATCAAGGAACTGCTGAAATTGCTGCCTGATTAGCGACCAGTGAGTCTCAATGGCATTCCAGTCACCCGTAGCATCCGCATAAGCCCACAAGGCGTACAGGCGGAGTCCAACCAGGTTGGGGTTATTGTCGTACCACCGTGCGATGATTCTACCTGCGAGATTGCAGTCGCTTCCAACATACACACCTTTTCGACCAAAGTGGATGCAGCGCATGCGATAGGCGTAGTGCTCGGCGTTCAACAGAGTGTTCGCCACAAGTGTCGAAAGATAGGTTCGTACCTGCGCCTGTTGTGCAGACGGCAAGTGAGGATAGGCTTCCGAGAGCACGCGCACCAGGTCGGCTTCGAAACCATACACCTCGAAGGTGAACTCATTGTTCAGCATCCACTTGCCCGGTTGCTCCCACCGCACAGCCATCGGTGGTGAGTCGGGGCCTAGAGCAACGATATCGGCGACACGCTGCATGACTTCAGCTCGTATTTCAGTATAGGTGGGCACATCGCTGCGGAGATAGGTAAGCTCATATGACCGCGCATCGCGAGCAGGGAAGCTGGTGGCGGCATCGTAGCCATGATTGGTCTGCCCGACGGCATACAGCCAACCATACGACGTAAAGTAGATTTTATGGTTGGCGACGATAGGCGGGCTGGCACCGGGCACACCTCCCATAGCAATGGCACCACCATAACGCCACAGATGCCGACTAGGCAATGGGCTGTGAGGATGCATGTGGGTACCAAAGTTATAGCCGCTGGGATCGCCGTTGGTGAACAGGGCGCGCATCGTGCCACTGGCTGGTCGGTAGACTCCCAAGTCTTCACTGATTGTGTAGTAATAGTCGTCACCTGAAAACACGTGCCGCCCCACCTCATCCATACGCAACTGGAACTCAGGACCAGACCCGCCGGCAACTTGCATCGTCACCCCAGTCGCCAGGTCAACCCGGAACAGCCGATCGTCGTGGTCGAGCTCGTACGCATTACCGGCCGTGCCCGCGGGGGCAGGGAACCAGGCACTGCCATCAGGGGCAAGAATCGGATGCAGGAGTCCCCAGTAGGGAATGGGCATGGGAACATAACGTAGCGTGGTAGGATTCCACAGGTCAGTGCCGGTATCGGCGTCCAGGTAGTAAAGAAAGCGGTGCGTTGGATGGGCTCGATAGTAGGTGTTCCAGGTCTGGACTGGGTTGACACTCTGGGCTGCATCAGGGTACCCCTCGTTGTGTACGTAGGAAGAACCGCCCGCCTTGACGGTAAGAAAGATCACCACATTGCCGTCGTCGGAAACCACCGGGTGAGTATTGTGCATCCCCGCACCATGGAGCGGCGTGGCCCAGATGGAAGCCCCCGTCACGGCATCCACACAACGAGCGACCAAATCTTCGCTGCCAAAATAGACGTGCCCTCCCGCCACAGCGGGAGACGAAACGACCGGTCCCCCCGTCTCCACGCGCCACAGTTCAGTCCCTGTGGCAGCATTGAGCGCATACAGATTGCCGTCGTTGGAACCGACATACAACCGCCCACCCACCACAGCGGGCGCGGACATTACCGGACCGCCGGTGGAAGACTCCCAGACTGTGCGTCCATCGGCAGTAGAGAGCGCGTATACACTGCCGTCAAGCGAGCCAAAGTAAACACGGTCGCCGTAGACAGCAGCGGTATGCGGAATAGGCCCACCAGGTCTTACAATCCAACGCGCCGTGCCTGTATTGGCGTCAATAGCGTGCATCTCGCCGTTCATTACACCCTGATAGATCACACCATCAGCGATGATCGGTTGTGCTTCCACTTCGACGCGTTCGCCAAAGGCGTAGGCCCACTGTAGATAGAGCGAGCCATCGTTGAAGGCAGTTGCTGGCGTGCGGCCTGAGTGGGCAGGATCGTGCTGGTACATTGGCCAATCATCGTCAGAAGACAATTGGGGGCTAGACACGGCTTTGATTATCTCTGGCGTACGGGCGACAACAGAGAGGGTAAATAAGAACAGCAATGCCGAAGCTCTCAGCAACGATAATTTGTAGCGCACTTTACTTGTCTTCTCAGTGAGATAAAGTGATGAGGATGAGACAGGCAATAGAATTGATGCACACAGGTCTCGCAACGAGCCAATTAATCATGTTTTCTATCATAACGCCGTATACCGCTTTGGTCAATAGTACTACTCTCCCACAGGCCATGAGAAGAGCTCTCCGCTATCTTTCGAGTGCGTCACTCTAGCGTCGCAATCTACTGAACCCAACTGCTTTGACCACTACCACCACCAGAATCACCAACACTACAGGCGAGAGCGCAACTATCAAGCGAACTAAGTCATCGCTTTCTGTACGCAGACCACCGGGCAGACCGGTGCCCTCGAGGCTCAACGTTGGATAAGGTGTGGCCGTAGGAACAGATGTGGGAGTGGCCGTAGGAGGCTCAGGCGTAGGGGTAGGCCAAGGCGTTACCGGTTGATATGGTGCGGGAGACTGGCTGCTGGAGTACCATACCTCTCGGGTTACACTCTGATCCCACACACTACCCTCGCGCGTGAACCAAACCGTGTGAAGTTGATTCCCCTCGTGGACAACAATTTTGGGATACTCAGGGTATAACCCTGGTTTCGCGAAGATTCTCGTAGGGGCGGACCAATGGTCTCCATCCCAGACCAGGTGGTAAACACCGAGCAATGCATCCGCTGCCTGAGAACCACGACCGACAACTAGCAGGTGGACGAGCCCAGTACTATCCGTTGCCATATCATACATATCAAAGGGGTTCGTCCATGGACGAGCAAATACTCCTGGAATCACGGATGGTACTCCCCAAGAATGACCGCCATCTGTGGACCATTGGTAAAACAACTCGTCGCTCGCGGTTGCCCGCCATACGAGCATAACACCGCCTTTTCCATCGCTACCTACAGTGAGTTGGACTACTGTCCCCTGCGGATAGTCTATCACCGTTGGCGGTGTCCAGGTCTTGCCTCCATCTGAAGAAGAAGTATAGATACTATAATAAGTATCACTCTTTTCTCCCGAAAAGGGCTCCCATCTCTCGTCCCAGGTCACGTGGATCACATCGTTGTTGTCAATTTCCATGTAGGGCTTGGCAGAACGAGTCAGCGGCTCCGGATAAAGGTTGACTGGTGCGGACCAGGTCTGCCCGCCATCGGTTGAGTGGCGGTAGAATGTATCTGCCCACCTCTGCTTGCCATCTCCAGTATAGTCTATAGTATCATCATATACGACGTGGATCACACCCTGAGAATCAACGGCGATGTCACCTATATAGCTTGCCCCCTGATTGATACGGTGGGGTGTAGACCATGCCGCGGCCGACCAGGCTTCGCTTGCGGGTGCCTTCTGATAATACAAAGTCAAGACGTTATATACACTACCACCAAAGAGCAAATGGATGTTTCCCGCCTGGTCAGAGGTAATGGCGTTACGCACAATGTCGGCCGCGCGAGGAACAATGTCATTGGGCTCTGACCAACTTTCCCCGTCCCAGCGAGTATAATTGACTTGTTCCTGGAGAGCGGGGCTGTCTTCCAAAGGGATAGTCAGACACCAGACAACGTGCACAGAGCCAAAAGGGTCTACCGTTAGATCAGGGAACCAGGAAAAGCCAGGTGGCGCGGATATGACTGTTGGAGCAGTCCAGCTTCCCTCTTGAGCCAACACCCACCGATCGCCATTGAGCCCCAACACAGCGACAACGACTGTCAGCAAGCTCACGACCAGAACGCGCTTCTCAACTCGATTCTGACCAATCTGCTCGTCCCTCATAGGCATCCGACGACAATCCTTTCAGCATCCAAAGAGCTCTCGATCCCTATTCTTGCCACTGACATGTAATCCTCTCATCACTGACAACAATCGCCCCTTTATCATCACAATCCAAATAGTTCAACGTGTCTCCATCTGGCAAAGACAGAGCGTGGACCAATGCTGGGCCAGACACACGATCAAGCAGCACAGCGTCAAACAAAACCAAAGTGCCCACATCCTCAAGTACTTGTTGCTCCGCTCCCAATTGATAGGATAGTGAGGTATACCGGTAATCGTACAAATAGTAATCGGGATATCGAAAACTACGCCCCGTGGCCAACACAGCCGTGCGTTGAGGGACAAAATGTGCTCGAATAGCCCTCACTCGTTCGCCCACGTAAGCGTCCTGCGTCTGGATAGAGTGCCAACTGGGTGTACTGAATAGCAGGTGACGCGATTCAAAAAAGGTAGACGGAGCCATCAAAAAGAACAGTGCATTGACAAAGATCACGCCTGCGACCAATCCTGTGTAGACGGTACGGTACCACCGTGCGCCGACCCAAGCAGTCCCATAACTGATAGCCGCCTCCGTCAACGGCAACAATGCTGGCAAAAATGTGAAACTGTGTCCTGGCTGCCGGATGTGCACAAAAAGGTAGAACAGTAGGCTAGGTGCAACCCACCAAAAAAAGAGCTGTGCCCAGGGCTCCTGCACCCACGAACGCCACTGCCTCAGATGGCGCTTTCCCCACCGCCATGCCCCCAGGGTCAGAGGGATCATGCCTATTGGAAGAGCATAGCATGTGAACGTTGTCAGTCGAGCTCCGTTAATGGCAATTTGCTTGACATCGAATAGTGACGATTCTCTGGCAATATCCTGACCCGCACTGCCGATTGCTTCCCAGTAGTGCATCGCCCCGCCAGTGAGAACCATCATTGGCAGTAACCAGGCAGCACAGGTCAATGCCAACACAGCCAGTGCCAGTGTCACTTTCCGCCACCGAAAATGCCATGCGGCAATTGCCCACAATGGCAGCAGGAATACCATCGTGTTCTGACGGAATCCACCGGCTATACCCAGTACGAACGCCGACAGCCATATCCGATCATCCTTCCCCGTCAGATGGCGGTAGCATAGAAAGGCAACAAGCGTGACAAATGCGGCCTCGATCATATACGACAGTGCCACTTCACCATGAAACCAGAATAATGGACTACTTGACAACAAAAGAGCCGCAACGATCCCACTCCGGCGTCCCCACAATGACTGTCCAAGGAAGAACATAACGACTGCTGCCAGACCCGTGGCCACTACACTGATCCATACCAGGCTGGCGTTAGCATCACCCACCAACAGGTTGACCAGTCGTCCCAGCATCACATACAGGAAATAGCCCGGCGGGTGAGGCTGATGTAAACGCACGTCAAAGTGCTGCAAACCCAGAGCAAAATTGACCGAATCCCAATGATACAGGATTTGGCTGCGGAAAGGGAGACGGGTTAGCATCCCTAATAAAAAGAGGCCAACCGCCAGAAGGGTATCGCGGCCTCGCCCATTCACTGTAATTACCTCGTTTCCACTGACATTCTGGCACCGTTTCTCATCAGCCAACACAGCCCTACCCCTAAGCCAACGAATAACGGCAATAGACTGGCCCATCCCCGTAGTTTAAGCACCATGCCAATGTTGCGAGCGATATCACCTGTAGCCAGATTGAGCAGCGAATAGTTGAAAAGTGGATTGGGCGTCCAGTCGGGGAAGTGCTGTCCGCCGATGGTTTCGGCCCACACCGCAAAAAACGACCAGACGGCCAAAACCGGTGTCAACACTCGTGCCCACAATCGGCCTCCGCAGGCCTCCAAGAAATGCACAAGTCCCACAACCAAGAAGGGCAACATGGGCAAAAGATACCGGGGACCTATTGACCATCCTCCTTGCCACATGATGGATGACCCATTGAACAGGAAGAAACTAATGACAGTGTACAGGCACATCCACCATGCACGACGAAACGAACGCCGATAGCCCCAAATCACCAATCCAGCCACTGCCAGAAGCAGGATTGGAGAGATAAAGAACAGTCCTCGGTATGACCCACAGGTAATACCCCACAACGCATCGAGACGCGGGTAGGAAACGCTCAGGAATCCAGAGGAGTGTTGCTCCGTGTACAACTCCGAATACCGGTAACCTACAGGCAGAGGCGTACGAAAGATCGCATAATTGTACACCATCAGCAACATACCTGGTAGCAATCCACCTACCACCATTCCACCCAGCCAACGCCTGCGGGGCACAGCAAAAAAAGCGTAGACACACAGTCCCGCCGCGATGAGGGCCGTCGGGTACTCTGTGATCACGGCATAACCCAACATCAACCCGACCAATAACAACCACACAGATGACATCTCTCGCCGTTCAATACGAAACAACACAAAGAAAGCAGCAAACAACAAAGCGGCTACGATCTGGTGCCCGAAGAACATATTGGAGTAGGGGAAAGCATTGGTCAACAAACCATAGATGATGGGCACACTCAGGCGATAGAAGGGATTACGGGTAACATAGGCCGTCCACCAATAGAGAAGCACACCTAAAAACGCCGAAGGGATAGACACAACAAAGAACGTGACAAAGGTCAGCGCAAGTGCAAAACGCACCTTGCTGAGTTGTAGCCCTGTGCCCTCTTTCGCCAAAGTATTGCCCAGCGCTGGATTCGCCTCCAGGCGACCAATCAGTTTCTCTATTGACTCCAGACCCACTATTTGCTTAAAGATCCAATACACGGGTATACCCAGGAACGAGGTACCAGGGGCTTTGTCACTGTAATAATGCCCTTCGTAAAGAGCGTAATCGCCAGTATTCTGGTAGTATTCATCAATGCGCAACGTGCCCTGGTCAACGATCGCTAATACCAGATCGAAACGAGAGTTCTGGTTCCAGTCGGCCCAGCGCGGGAAAGTATAGGCCGAACAAAAGAGCAGCAGTAGAAAGAGTACCACAGATGTCCACGGTCTTCGATTTTGCGTGTCGGCTTGTTCCATCATGGTTTGACTCCTGAATCAATGGCCATCGGCAGTTGATCGTCGCGGACGCGATAGACGGCAACGTGTGGCCTGGAAAAAACCAATGCCAGCCACGGTGCGGTCGCCGGCTCGTAAGCTCCTAACTGGCGCTCGGCCGGGCCATACAGAACGTAGTCTACGCCAAAGGCGCGTAGGATTTCTACTCGCTTCTTGTCCGGTGTAGAGACGTCGAAAAAGCGTGCCACAGAGTCTCGCTTATCGTAAAAACGAACCGTCTGCGCCCAATGTGCCAGAAAGGCTGTGTTGCCACTCAGAGCCGGGATATACTGTCCAATCGTGAGTGAACTAAGAACGATGGCCTCAGGCACTGTGTTTTCATCCAGCCATTCCAGGGTGGCCACCTCGCCGCGGTAGAGATAGTAGGGATAGTTGTGGCGTGACAGCTCCACGAATCGCCAGGCCCACAGATACATGTTGGTTGGCAGAACAGCAAGCAGAAATGCTGCTACGATCAGCCGTTGAATTCCCTCAAGTCCGCATTCTGCATTTCGAATCCAAAGCCTCCATCGGACGACCGCCGGCACGATGAAATCGCACAGCCCTTTCGTGACCAGGATCATCATCGGGATCTGCCAACCATTGAGCATGTGGATTTGGTAATCGGTTGGGATGTAGTTTAGCCCAGCGCCCGCTAGAAACCATCCCATCACGAACAAGTTCTCCGCACTCCACTGCTTCCTCCAGGCCAATCCTATCCACGTTACTATAGCCACAATCAGGGGGAATCCAAAAAGGACGACCAGATGCGGCGGCGAGGGAGTATATGCGCCCGCGTTGCCGAACTGGGCTAGCACCTCTTTCCACAGCGGGTCAAACTTTGTCAACGCCACTGAGTAGATGGCACCGGAACATGACAGAACAAAGACGATCACCCCACCCCACCAGAGCCGCCATGGGAACGCACGTTGCCTGAGCCAGACCAACAATGCGAACATACCCATGACGCCATATATGATCACCAAGTCGTATGCGTGTGTCCACCCCAACAACAAAGCCAACACGCCGGCAACGATCATGTACCCCGTCCGTTCCTCTCTCCACCCCCGCCAGATGAACTCGAATACGAGGGCAATGAAGGTCAGCGCCAGGACGAAATGTGGATAGCCCAGGATACACAGGAATGAATTCCCCTCGGCCACGTATACATCGAACGGAAAGAGCACTAAGCCTTTGGTCAGCGTATACTTGAAAACGACAAGCACCCAACCCAGGCCAGAACCGAACGCGATCAACAGAAAGGCAATTCGTCGCTGGTATACTTCTGGCAGAAATTGAGCGATCAGGCGATAGACCGCCCACAGAAAAGAACCGCCAGCAACCCAGCGAAAGGCCTGAAATACGGGCGCGTAGCCCAACCCAGTCCAGCGGGAAACCTGGGCCAATACCCACCAGAGCAGGTTAAAGAAGATTGGGTTGTTAGGTTCTGGCGTCAGTTTGTTGCTGACCAGCGGCGAATGCTGGAATCCACGCCACCAGGCGAGGTACTGTCCATGATCGGGAACATCTAGCATCAATCCCATGAACTGCTTCTCGGGCGGACTGGACAAATAGCCGTAGAGATAGGGCAGACTGGTGAGCACAAGTACCGCCACAATCACCGCCCACACGAAGCACCACTCCTGGCCAGAGATCAACTTGCGTCCTCTTGACTGTGAAACATCCATCGTAGCCAGCCTTTCCACGTCCTGTTCCTGGTCCATCGCGACGGGATTTCACTACGAAAACAGTCTCGTTAGTGTATCTACGAACCTTGCAGCGATCACGATTACGTTCTTGATCACCTGGGGCCAGTAGACTGCGGCATCGCGCGAGATCATACCTGTTCCATATTGGTATAGAAGAACGTAATTCCACAAAACGAACACGCTTCCCACCAA
>Ga0315277_10006109_pt1 | contig 15836 bp, 11 predicted proteins | sample YL17G05_15_MG_FD_203695 | JGI IMG/M metagenome (GOLD analysis project Ga0315277, IMG submission 203695) | Sediment microbial communities from Yellowstone Lake, YNP, Wyoming, USA - YL17G05_15 | ecosystem: Environmental > Aquatic > Freshwater > Lake > Sediment | place: USA: Wyoming | collected...
GGGTTACGTGAATGTCAGGAATCCCAATGGATGCGTATTTTGACCTTCCGACCTGTGCCTTCAGACTATCCGCACCATTCACATACAGGACCTCGTCTGTCACCGAGCAAGGATCAATCGGCTTATACCCCTTACCTGAGGTCACGCTGACTGCCATATCTGCACCGCTAGTCCCAATGCAGAGTGTTCCATCAAACAACTGGTTGGTGGTGTCAGTTTGAGTAGGCCATACAAAATCTTTGCCAGTTTGAGGTCCTAACCTGCCATAGTTGGAGATGGTGGCTTTATTATTTCCACCAATAAGATAGCAGAACTGGTAAGGATCACCAGGAGAAACATCTACCACCGCCTCGACTTCTACGATAACTGGGAAAGATGTATTGTATGTTCCGGTGTTGGGGAAAGGTCCAGCATTCTGACCGTTGAAATCTGGCCAGTTCGCCAGATAAGCCGGCAGATAGAGGAATCCACCCGGACTGGCTGAAGGCCAGGCTACATCATAGAAGTCATGAGAAGTATTAGCCGGGTTATTATGAACTAAAGGATTCCCCACATGCGGGAACGGGTCAGTATGGCAGACTTTTCCAAAAAGAGGATTGGGGAACATTGCCTCTGCATTGTCAATAGCTGGGTCGCTAATGGCAAAGCGCGGAGGTGTGGTGAAGATATCCACACCAGCAATGGTGACAAAATGACCGCCAAACCTTGTCCAGTTAGCTCCGTCAAACTGCCAGAATCCTAACAGGAGAGTCAGATCCTCACATTTCTTAAGCTCTTTCTGCAGATACCAGAAATCAGGTTTAAACACTGTTTTCTCGGTAAACCACCAGCCACCGTGAGCGTAGATCACCTGCAGTATCCCTGCCTGTAACTGAGTTACGTCAGTTCCTGTAATCGGATTTGTGCCTGCTGCCGCGGCTATCTCAGAAATAAGAGCTGGAGGTGTCCCTAGTACGTCAAAACCCCATTTTGCATTCAGCCACCAGTAAGAATTGGCTTCCGCAGTCGGACCGCAGAATGCTGGTCCGGGCATCTGATACTGGTCAAAATCAGGCACTCCGCAGGGTGCAGCTAACAGGCTGTCCTTGAAATACCACGGGTCTGCTGGAGGTAAACAGGTGTTCTCTGTCCTGCTATAACCCCTGGTCCTGACCCGCCACACTCCACTTTCTCCCAGGTCTTTTACTAAATCATACCAGCTTCCAGCTGGACCATACACGTTCAAGTAGCTCTGACCGGCCCTGCCCGATCCATCAAATATAGGGCTAAGATAGGTGAAAGGATCAGGAACAGGCCAGCAATAGGAAAGATTTGAATCGAGGTTATCACTGAAGTTATCCGTGTTCAGAATATGCATTACTGCAAACCACGGCTTGTAAAGACAGACCGAGTCTACTAAGCTGAAGTAGGTCGCCTGTGTGGCGAGAGTAAGATACTTAATAGAATAAACCGGACCAGTAAGCAGAACGGCGCCAGGATAAGCAACTCCACTTGGATCATAAAGTGCTTCCCTTATCTCCGGTTGAAAAAGAAGCGTTACTGTATCTCCATTGTTGATCGCCATCATCACCTGCTTGGCCATAAAAGGATAGATCGGCTGAGCGCACATAGCCAGGCCCAATGCGGAATCCTCTGGGTTCATCAATGTGGCAACCAGTACCTCGCCGTAGCAACGAATCCAGCCCGTCCCGAGGACGTCTGCGGATCTATAGCAGCAGGGAGCCTGCTGGTTACCAATCGTGCAAAGAAGTGGTAAAAGCTCCTTCTCTGCTGGCTCCGCACCTGCCTCTATAATCTGGGGTACCCGGCTTTTTAGCTGGTCCATGGTCCAGCCCTTCTTGTCCAGGATCTCTTTTTTGAGATCTTCCTGAGTCATGCGAACTGGCTGTGCCTGTGGCAGCATTACGTTAGGAAATGCCTCGGGCACCACGTTCGGCTCAGTCTGCTGGACCTGGGTCGGCTTCTGCGCAACTTTATCCTTGGCAATAGCCAGCACTGACCAGAGACTAAAGGCTAAAAGAACTAATAAGATTACTAAAATACTTTTCTTCATTTGATTTCCTCCTTAAGAAAAATCAAAGGTGAAATTTTTATTTCGTGCTTCCTTCTTTGTCTTGCCCTGTCCTTCACCTCCTTTAAAAATCCCCTCTTCCCTGATGGTTAAAATCATAAATGAATACAAGTTGACAATTACCCTGTCTATCCAGAAAAAAAGATAGACCTTAATAAAGAGGTTTTAATTTAGTGAATTAAAATCCTTAGAAGGGTAAAAACCAACTTTTGGTTAGTTGATTTCTGCCAACCACGACCAGAAATCAACTTATTCTTTTATCGGCATTCCTTAGAACAAGGTTTAGCCACTTATAAATATAAGCCTAAGCTTCCTTTTGTCAAGAGGAAAATGCAAAAAAAATCATTTATTTTAGAAAAAAACGGCAGGGACAAGTTTCAGCCAGTCAATAAATTAGGCGAAACAGGATGATTTTAGTCAAATTTGACCTTCCCTCGAAAACAAAAAACCCTCACAAAATCACGCTTTTTCCAAGAATTTATTGCTTTTCGTTGGTCTCCTGACCAACGAAGTATAGGGAAATTGTGTTGGTCAGGTCACCTGACTGACCTATATTTTTCACCCTCAAACCAGTTTGAGGGTGCCACCCATGGAGGGAATCTTTTGCCCTCTCCTCTTAGGAGAGGGCTTCGGCGTGAGCTCAGCCGAACGGTTAGGGTGAGGTCATCACCTTTCGTTTTCCTTCTCCCATCTTCCTTTTCTTTTCTTGCTTTTTCCTTGAACCTTTGAACTTTTTTTTACCTTATCTCCGCACTAATCTGCCTAATCCTTATGTTCTCCTTGAAAACCCGGGCTAACCTTTTAATCCCTTCCTCAATCATCTCCTCGGACATTGTGCAGAAGTTCAATCTCAGGGTATTATCCTTATCCTCCCGGGCAAAGAAGAACTTTCCCGGAACATAAGCGACTTTTTCAGAAATAGCCTTATCTAAAAGCTCAGTTGCAGATGCGCCCTCAGGCAATTCCACCCACAGAAAAAGCCCTCCTTCTGGCCTGGTCCAGGTTATCTCTTCCGGGAAGTATTCCTCTAAAGCCTCAAGCATTACTTTCATTCTTCTGGCATAAGCTTCTTTTATCTTCTCTATGTGCCGGTCTAAATTGCCCTCTTTCACATATTCATAGATAACGTATTGGGCAAGAGTGTTGGTATGCAGGTCAGCCCCCTGCTTCATCCTCTCAAAAACCCCCATCACCTCTTTGGATGCCGCTATCCATCCTAATCTTGTGCCGGGCAGGATTATCTTGGAAAAAGTTCCTAACTGAATCACCAGATCTCCGCCCAGGCTTTTGAGCGAAGGCACATCCTCTCCTCTGTACCTTAGCTCGCCGTAAGGATTATCGTCGATTATCGGCACGTAATATTCCTGAGCAAGCTCGACCAAAAGCTTTCTCCTCTCAAAGCTCATAGTGATGCCTGAAGGATTCTGGAAATTCGGAACCACATAGATGAAGCGGGGTTTGCTTTTCCTGATAGCCTCTCCTACCTGGTCTATGGCAATTCCATTTTGATCCATATCCACGGTGGTATAATGGGGACCATAAGCATTAAAAGCCTGCAAAGCTCCTAAATAAGTCGGGTCTTCCACCACCACGAAACTTCCCGGATCAATGAAAACCTTGCCCACCAGATCCAGCCCCTGCTGGGACCCGCAGGAGATTAAAATATTCTCCTCGGTGAGCTTTGTTCCGTCTTTCGAAAGCCGGTCTGCTAAGAACTTCCGCAAAGGCGGATAACCCATTGTCAAACTATACTGTAAGGCTTTATCGCCGTTTTGCTCTAACACTTTAACACAGGCTTCTTTTATCTCCTCGATCGGGAAAAGCTCCGGAGCAGGCAGACCGCCGGCAAAGGAAATGATCTCCGGCCTTTCAGTTATTTTAAGAATTTCCCGGATGGCAGAGCTTTTCATTTTCCAGGCTCTCTCGGAGAAAATCCAGTTTAAAATCACAATGCCTCCTTATCTTGTTTCGAGATTTTCATCTTCGACCACTCCAATGCACTGACATTTTAAGCAAAAAAAACTTTAAGTCAAGTGAATTAAAACAAACAAAATAGGTCTTTTTTATAAGGACTCACTGTTTGTGGGCTTATTTATTGTAGGGGCGACCCGACAGTTCGACGGGTTCACTGCTCCGAGCAAAGCCGAGGAGCGGGTCGTCCCTACAAACTTCACCGCTCTCCGTTGGTCTCCCCGACCAACGTCCCGTTTTTCTTCGACAGGGTGGCATACCCAAACTTGTTTGGGGATGGTCCATTAAAAACGTAGAGACGCATCGCATGCGTCTCCATCCCCTCTCCTCGAAGGAGAAGAATAGGGTGAGGTTTACATCCTTCACCCTCAAACCAGTTTGAGGGTGCCACCCGACGAACAGGCAAGATGCCTGTTCCACTATAAGTAACCCCACCTTCCCCTGAAGGTGGGGCTCTCTACTCTAACGAAAAATCCAGTTTCTTCTATCTATTTTACCCAGGTTGAGGCAACCTGGGTTTACAGATTTATATTTGTCTAATCTTTATCCCCGTGGCAGTATCCGCAGAAACCAACCCCTGCTTTTGGTTCTTTGGTATGGCATTCATAACAGAGATAACCGTCATCCTCATGCCAGGGTCCTTTACCTAAATTCGAAGCAAACCCTGGAGGATGAATGTCATGGTCATTCCCCCTTCCGGGATTTTGATCCTGGTGACACCAGGTGCAGATCGGATCAGCAGTGTCGTGACAGGAGGCGCACAGCTCCATATCTTTTCTGGCATACTCCCCGTGCTTACCCGCAGCCCAGTCAGAAATCGAATGATTCAAAGGCTTGCCGGCTTCCTTGGAATGACAATCATTGCAAAACTCCTTGGTCAGATGGCAGGATAGACAATCCTTCTCTTTGGATTTGGCATCCAGCCCATGGGTGAAGTTGTAATTTAAAGGATGGGTTTTCTGGAAAAGGTTGTCACCCTGATGGCATTTCTGACACAGGTCCTGGTTCTGGTGACACTGAACGCATTTCTCCGTTTTAGTGACGGATTGGTACTGGTGAGAGTGCAGCCAGTCATCAGGATGATATTTTCTCAACCTCATTTTGGCATGGCACAGCTCGCACTGGTTGGAAATTTTGGTCCCCTCGTGGCATTCATAACATTTTCCCATATCCGGCATATTTTCAGAAGTGAGCTTATCCTTTTTGGTAACGTCTCCGTGACAGAAAATGCAGTCTGTTTTTCTCTCCAGGTGCTTCTTATGAGAGAAAATAAAATCTCTTTTAGGTCTAACCAGCGCTTGAGGATTTTCTTTGTCTTTATGACAGACCGAGCATTCGTTGGGTAAAGTTGTTCCATCATGGCATTGGGTGCAAATGTCCATTATCGGAAGATTCTTATCCTCGGATTTATCGCTTTCGTATATTTTGTTATGACAGTTGTCACAGGGCTGGTCAGAATGTCTTTTATGCGAGAAGATGATATCGCTTTTAGGTATATCCAGGGTGGCAAAAAGCGAGGAGATCAGCACCACACTCAACAGTATCAGTAAAAAAGTTACCTTCTTTGTTTGGCTTGAAAATCTCATTCAGTTTCCTCTTTTTTGTTCTATCTGCTCAAAAGGCGAATGTTCTAATTGTCACTTTTTTTCACAGGGTTTTCATTTTCCTGAAAAAGGAATATTAAACCGATAACTTGCCTTCCCCTGCAGTCTCAAATCATAGCTTCTGATTTTATTCCTTACATCCTGTAACTCTAAAGCGAATCTCAGGTTTCTTACTGGCTCCCATTCCACTCTGGAGGCAAGGGCAAAAACATCGTCTTTGCTTTCCTGTTCCTCGTCGATTTTATATCTGCCGTAATCAGCGCTGGCTGAGAAGGCGAAGTTTTTATTCAGAGTATAAATGAGCTTTCCATAAACGCCGTTGCTTTCCCCCCCATACCCTCTTCTGAAGTACATCCCCAAAGCGATGTAAGCATACTCGATCCCGAACCTGAACCGGGTAGAGTTACCTGATTTATACAGGGTCAGGTCATATTCAGAGGAGAACTTGAAATTTTTGACCGGCTGGTAAGCTCCGCTGAATCTCAAGATGGAATATGTGTCCTGCTTGAACACGCTGAAAATCGAATTGGAATATATGCTGGGCCTGCGGTATTGATACTCCGCGGAAAGGTAAAGTTTCCCCCACAGGCTTGAGCCATTACCTCTCAGAGTAAAATTTTGAGCCTTTTTATAAACCAAGTCATAATAGAACTGGCTGAAAAAGGTAAGTTTGCAGTACTGGTGAGTCGCATTTGCCCCGATCAAATGTTGTTCCGGGCCTGTGCCCCGCTCTTTCTTAACGTAACTGACTGCCAGCCTGGTATCTCTCAAATAAGTGGTGGCTAACTCCCCGCCGAAGATATGGCTTTTATCCCAGGTGTCTATATCAGTCCATCTATTTTTAGGAAGTTGAAATCCGACATAACCGGTTAACTGAACCTTTACTTTTGGCTTGAGGTCAAATCTGAAACCATCCATCGTCCCGTTCCCGACTCCTACGTAGAGAAACTGACGACCCAATTTCAAATCCAGAATCTTTTTGATATTTTTCCAGTCTATGTAAGCATTGTAAATCTTGGTAGAGGGATCAGTCGAATTCTCATTCAGAAAATCCGTTGTGGAGCGAAAATAAGTATGAAAGGAAAGGTTTTTTGTGCCAATCTGGTTTAAGTCAAACTGAAAACTCTGGTATGCCCTGAGAAAAGACGTCTTCTCCTCAGTATAAAGGTCCTGGGTCTGGTAAGAATTAAAGTAGGTAGAGATATTGGTCTTAAGCTCAGTCCCCGAAACTACTCTCAAGAAAACCAGCGTTAGAAGGAGGGTTAAAGCTATTTTCCGTTTCATATTTACCTCTTACCGCATTATTATTAATGAATAGTCCCGGTACGAGAATAAGAAGGTGCGCCAACTATTGGTCCTACCACTGGATTATGGCACTTCCGGTCACAGAAATCACTGTTCTCTCCATCGGGTCTTATCAACATGTGTGAGCGCCAGTCTATCACCTCGTTATCTCTAACTGCTGCAGTTCTAACTGTGTCTGCAGGCGGGAATACCCGGTATTCCTTTCTCCACGCACTCATGGTAGCATCGTGGCATGCCTCACAACCGACATCGCTATGTAGTCCACCCAGCGGAAATGCCTTATCATCATGACATCTAAGACAGGTAATACGAGTCAGAGAATGAATCCTGTCATGACAGTCTATGCATAGTCGAGATGAGTGAGGTGGATTATTAACTTCACCGTAGATAGAGTCCAGCGTGTGATTTGTTCCAGTCATTACAGAAATATTGCCGCTCAGAAATCTCCATTCCTCATATTTCGGATATTTCTGGATCCCCTGACTGACCAGCGACTGATAATTGCCTACGGTGTCAACAGGATAGTATCCAGTCGTATTATAACTGGTGTAATATCCAGTGTGACACATCCGGCATAGATCGTTTGACTCTTCCAGATCTTCAGCTATGGCAAAATCATGCGACTCAACATTGGTAGTCCAGTCAATTGACCAGTTGGTCATCCCGTCTGCATCTGGAACCGACCCGCCAGTCAACAATACACTCCAAAAATCAGTTACCTCTCCTGGACTTTGCTGAATCCTTGTCCCTTTGAAATGACAGGTGGCACAGGTCAGGTGACACTTGCCGCACTTAGCTTTGTCGTAATCTTTTCCTATTTGAGTCCCGCCAAACTGCTCTGCATGGGAGCCTTTTATCTTCCCGATCAGATAATGCTGGCTGTTAAGAAAGCTGGACCTACCATGACATTTTGTACAGGCAATGGCAGCCTGGGTAGTATAATTTCTGGTCAGAAGAGTATCCTCTGCGCTGAAATTAGCCCACCCTCCATAAGTCTTCGGAACGTCTGGATGTCCTTTATGCAGGACAATATCAGTGTGGCAATCCTGGCAGTTCTGACCACGGTGCAATGAACGGGCAAATTTATCACGATTCACGTAAAGTGGAACCGTCTCTTCACCCAGAGAAGTAGTAATAGTCTTTTTCAAAGTAGAGACGTTGTGGCAGATAAAACAGGTGTCATTGACCGGGTTATAAAAGGGTATATCAGTGGGCTCAGAACGGGTAAGCTTGAATTTATTTTTTGTACAGCCTGCAATGGCTATAAGAATTAAAAGCGTCGCCCCAATGATAATTGTCTTCTTACTCACTCAGCAATCCTTTTTTTGGTATTACGACTTATTCCTAAAATCCTAACCTTAAAAGTCACAATAGAATAGTAAGCAGGACTAAATTTGTCAAGAAAAAATTGAAAATCTGATAAAAAAATCTTTTAATACACTTTTAGAAAATTATCTTGACAAAAATCCACTTTAAGTTTATTATGATGAAAAGTAGATTTATTAAAGCAGAAATCTGATTTCAGTATTGTTTGTCCTTTTAGCATTTAGAAACTCTAATGAGAAAACAATATGAACAGGAGGTTCCAATGAAAGGGGTAAGGTTAGTTTTCTCTTTGATCTTTTTTCTGGGGCTAATTTTGTTATTCTCTTCAACTTATGCGCAAGACCCGGGTGCTCCTGATACTGTATATTTCACCACGAAGTATAATGGGCTTTTCTACCCTTTGCCCAGCGGACCCGGTTTGGCTTTTATCCATATAAACTTCTTCAATGATGACTCAGTCGCAGGCATATCCGCTCCTTTCATATTTTCCGGACCATTGGCTTATGACTCTGTCTCATTCAGGGATAGCCGGGTTGATACTCTGGAATATCATCCTGTAAACGAAAGCCTTATTACTCAAAAGAAGGTTCTAATAGGAGCTATTCCGGTAAAAGAGGAAAATATACCTCCGGGCAGAGGATATCTAACTACTTTATGCTTCAGGATTACAGCAGATACCGGAACAGTCACAGTCGATACATCATTTTTCCCTCCAAATAACCGTCTTACCTTTGTCACGTCAGAGCCTAAAGGCTACACTCCTGTGTTTGTCAAAGCGATTATCCCAATAACAGCTTACAAACCGGGCGATGCCAATCACGATATGAATGTGAATGTAACCGATGTAATCCATTTAATCAACTACCTGTTTAAGGGCGGGCCCCCGCCTGATCCTTATGTGGCTGGAGATGTGAATGGCGATTGCAAGTTAGATGTTACCGATGTGATCTACCTGATCAATTATCTTTTCAAGGGCGGTCCGGCACTCAAACCAGGATGTGCCTGGTAATTTTAAAAAAAACATAAATTAGAAAAAAATCCCGCTAAATACTGCGGGATTTTTTTATTCTTCTATAAGGAAATGTCGGGCAAAAAGCCCGACGCTACACGGAAGGTTTATAAATTCCTCTCCAATCTTTTCCTACCACCTATTACCTATCACCTATGACCTATTTGTGGTATTTCCTTCCCTCGATAATCGAAAACGCCCGGTAAATCTGCTCCAAGAGGATCAATCTGACCAGTTGATGAGGAAAAGTCATCTTTGACAACGAAAGCCTAAAATTAGCGGAGTTTATGACCTCTGACGATAAACCCAATGCGGAACCAGTAATAAAAACAAAATCGTTATACCCCTGATTCATCTTCTCCTTAAACAGTTCAGCAAGCTCTTCTGTTGAAAGCATCCTTCCTTTAGAGTCCAGAACTAAGGAGAAGCTATTTTTATCCAGTGATTTTAAAACCCTCTCTCCCTCTTTTTCTAAAACCATCTTCTCGGAAGAGTGTTGGGTTATCTTTTCATCCTTGACTTCTATAAATTCTAAATCTGCAAACTTAGAAAGCATTTTCTCATAATGTCCTATCCCCTCAACAATCCAGGATTCTTTAGCTTTACCAACGAATATGAATTTCAGTTTGACCAATTTTATACCTTAAGAAAAAGGGCTTGATGAATCAAGCCCCTACAAATGCAAACGTGTTTGACAGGGGTTCGATTTATCGACGGGTGGCACCCTCAAACTCGTTTGAGGGTGTGGCAACCATAGCATACCCAAACAAATTTGGGCATGCCACCCCACACGGGAGACCACGAGGGTCTCCCCTACATTCTCCTCATCCCTCACTACCCACTACCCGCTACTTGCCTTCTTGAACCCTCGAATCCTTGAATCCTTATTCTTCTTTACTCAGAATCTCATTTAACTTATCTGCTTTGGCATGTTTTTGAACGGCGATCTCGACCTTCTTTATCCCTTCTACCTCTTTCGCTTTTTTCCTGATTTCCCTGCCGATAAAAAGCGCAAATACATCCGGGCAGAAAGGAACAGTCAGATGAAACAGAATTTTGGCCGTATCCCCTTCGACTTTGACCTCATCTATCAGTTTCCTCTCAATGATCGAATGTCCGAACTCCGGATCTTTGACTTCTTTTAATTTCTCTAAAATCTCTTCCTCTTTACTCATTTATTTTCCTCCTCATCGCAATAAGGTAAACCTGTCCCTTCTAAGGTTATCTTTTCCCCTTCTAAATTTTTCTTCAATTGTTCGACAAAATATTTGAGCTGATTTTTTATCTGCAAAGCCGCAGTCGGGTTGATTATCATTGCCATCGGTCCCAAGCCTGTGACCTCCAATCTTATTTTCGCCCTGGTCTTTTTATCCTCAATTTCTTCCAGATCAAATTTACCGCTCCATTTCAGATGCTCACCCCTGGCTATCCAGGAAAGCGTTTTCTTTTCTTCAATCTCCGTAATTTCTGACTTTAAAACTGAAGTGCGGGTGGTAATCGACATTGGAACTTTGACTTTCCAGATTAGAGAATCCACAGTCTTCTCAACTCCACCGATAAAACGAAGACAGGATGCGATATTCTTCAAATCAGAGATGAATCCCCAGACAGAGACCAAGGGCAGATTAAAACATATCTCCGAGGTAGCTTCAGGCATATCCGATCTCCTTTAATCCCCGCGGGAATTTAGTCAAAAGCTCGATGCCATCATCTTTTACCAGGACTGTGTCCTCAACTCTGGCTCCGCCGATGTGAGGAACAGATAAGACTGAATGACCTACTGCTAAAGCCATACTTGAAGTTATCTCCTCCATCACATCCTCTGCGAAAATCGTGGGAAAAGGAAGCTCTTCGAAATTCAAGCCTAAGCCGTGTACCAGCCCTCTCACATAATATTCACCAAATCCTGCCTTGTTGGCTATCTGGTAGGCTTTTTCCTCCAATTCGAAAACTTTCACGCCTGGCTTAATCGATTCCATAACTATCAACTGCATCTGGGAATAAATCGAATGAAGCTGTTTTTGTTTATCTGTAGCTTTTCCCAAAACGAAAGTCCGGCAGATATCCCCACAGTATCCCTGGTAAACCGGACCCAAATCTATCAGGACAAAATCTCCACGCTCGATCTTTTTTTCAGTTGCAGTGCCGTGTATCCACAAAGAGCGGTAACCAGAGTTAACGAATATCGGAAAAGCAATCCTCTCTGCACCGGCTTTTCTCATCTGAATTTCCACTTCAAAGGCGATCTCGTTTTCTCTGACTCCTTCATGGATCATTTTAGCTGCAACTTCCATCCCGGAATCTGCAATCTGGCAGGCTTTTTTTATGCACTCGATCTCGGCTTCCTCTTTCCTTTTTCTCAGCTCCCCGATCACTGGCTTTGCGTCCAAGACCTCTACCTGGGGATTTGCCATCTTGAAGCGATCCAAAAGAAATGCCGGGGTGGCAAATTCCATTTCCACTCCAACCTTAGGATGCTCAATCCCGGAAGCTCCAAGGTATTCTATAATCCCCATCATCATCTCGTGCAAAGCCCGGTAAGTCTTGACGTTTTTTATCCAGAAAGTTCTCTTCACCTCTTCTAATTCGGAGGCAAAAACCATCAGGGTCGGCTCACCTTGTTTGGGAATCAAAATCCTGGGGGGTTTTCTCAAACCCCCGGTGAAATAGAAAAAATTCTCCGGGCTTAAAATCAGAAGAAAATCCAGGCCAACCTTCTGCATCAGCTCCTGGGCTTTCCTCACTCTTTCTTTATAAACCTCCATAGTCCCTCCTTCGTAACGAATCTAATCTATATCGTTCATAGCCACTTCGGTGGCATAGGTTTTTTCCTGTCATTCTGAAGGAGCGTAGCGACTGAAGAATCTGTCGAATTTGACCTTGAGGTAGATTCTTCGCCTCTACGAGCCGTAAAGCATCTATCGGCCTTCGGGCTCAGAATGACAATAGGCGACAAAACTGGACTAAAATCTGTTTAAAGATAAATAATTAATCTTCAATTATTTTTATATAGACCTTTCTATGCCTTGGTCCATCGAATTCACAGAAATAGATTCCCTGCCAGGTTCCTAAGACTAATCTTTTCTCCTCAAAAAAAACATTCTGCGAGAAACCTACCAGACTTGCTTTTATGTGTGCGGCCGCATTTCCTTCAGTATGGGAATAATTATCCTCAAAAGGTATGGCTTTGTTTAATTCCTTGATTATATCTTTTCTCACGCTTGGGTCTGCATTTTCATTGATGGTAACCCCGGCAGTGGTGTGAGGAACATACACGCAGCACAAACCCGATTTCATCCCACTTTTTGAAATTGTGTCCTGCACCAAATCAGTGATATCCACTAATTCCACTCTGGACGAAGTTCGCAGGCTCAATTCTTTGATCATAAAAAGAGCGCCTCCACAAAATCTTTCGGGTCAAATTCCTCAAGATCATCGATCCCTTCTCCTAAGCCTATGTACCTCACGGGAATTTTAAGCTCATTGGCAATGGCAATGACTATTCCTCCTTTTGCAGTTCCGTCTAATTTTGCCAGGATGATACCGGTAAGTCCTACTGCCTCATCAAACATCTTAGCCTGGGAGATTCCATTCTGCCCTGTAGTTGCGTCTAACACCAGAAAAACATCCTGGGGCGCACCTTCCAGGCTTTTCCCCATCACCCTTTTTATTTTCTTCAGCTCTTCCATCAGATTATATTTGGTATGAAGCCTGCCTGCAGTATCCACTATTACAACATCAATTTTTTTAGCCAATGCGGATTTTACCGCATCAAAAGCCACTGAGGCTGGGTCCTGATTAGGCTGGCTTTTTACGATGTCCACTCCTGCCCTCTGCGCCCAGATGGAAAGCTGCTCCAAGGCAGCCGCTCTGAAAGTATCACACGCAGCTACCATAACTTTCTTCCCTTGGTCTGAATACCTTTTAGCCATCTTGGCAATCGAAGTAGTCTTACCAGTTCCGTTCACCCCAACTATCATAATTATCAAGGGGTTACTTTCCTGACTTAACGTTTTAGTTGAAATTTGAGAATTCTGCAAAATGTGAAAGATTTCGTCCTTTATTATATCTACTATTTTCTGAGGCTCCTCTATTTTTTCTTCTTTGACTCTGTTTTTTAAATCCCGGATAATCTTCTCCGTTGCTTGCACTCCTACATCACCTTTTAGAAGAATTTCCTCCAGTTTATCCAAAAGCTCCTGGTCAATTTTTTTCGAGAGCCCGACGACCTCAGTTATCTTCCCTAACAGACTCTTCTTGGTCTTGCTCAGCCCCTGTTTTAGTTTTTCTATTGAGAATTTGAAAGACATTTTGTTTTGCTTATCTTTTCTGTGCCCGTCATCCCGCCAAGGCGGGACTGACCTGGCGGGTTATATTCCTCTCTCTGACACTTTAGCCTGTCAGGGAGAAGTCGTCGTCGGGTCAGGGGACCCGACGAGCACGATAACACATGAACTTGACGTTGAACTTGATCTATCCCCGGAAAATCATTATCTATTGCACTTTTTCCGTTATCACCTCTTGCGGATTAAGTTTAACCGAGACAATCTTGGAAACGCCAGGTTTTTCCATAGTTACTCCGTAAAGCACGTCTGCAGATTCCATAGTGAGCTTGTTATGAGTTATGATTATAAACTGGGTTTTCTGGCTGAAGTTTTTTATCAGTTTTATGAAGCGGGCTAAATTAGCATCATCCAGGGGCGCATCCACCTCATCTAAGACGCAGAATGGACTGGGCTTCACTAAATATAGAGCGAAAAGTAAAGACAGAGCAGTCAGCGCCTTCTCTCCTCCAGAGAGTTGGTTTATATTTATCAGTTTTTTTCCCATCGGACGGGCAGAGATTTCGATCGGTGATTCCAGCGGGTCCATCCCCTCTATCAGACTTACCTCTGCCTCCCCCCCTTCAAACAGGGTCTCGAATACCTGCTGGAAATTTGTCTTCACTCTCTGGAAAGTCTCCAGAAATAGCTCAGTTGCGGTTACGTTTATCCTCTCAATGGTCGAGACCAAATTCTGTTTAGCCTCGATCAGGTCTTGCATCTGTTTTTGAAGAAAATCAAGCCGGTCTTTTTGCTGCTGGTATTCTTCTAAAGCTAAAAGGTTGACCGGTCCCAGTTCTTTTATTTTCTCCTTCAGCTCAGCTATCCTCTGAGGATAACTCTCAAACTCCTTCTTCTCCTCCTCGCTCAGCCCCTCCGCCTTTTCCAGGTCTTTCTCCTGTTCCTCCCAGATTTTCTTTTTTAGATTTTCCCTGACAGTGGTTACCTCTAATTTTTCCAGCTCTAACCGGTGGAGGATTTCCTGCAGTTCCTCTTTTATCTTTCGTTTTGATTTAAGCTCCTCTTCCAAGGAAGCAAGCTGGGGCTGAATCCGTTCCAGCTCCTGCTGGCAGCTCTCTGCCTGCTCTTCTTTTTCCACTCTGCTTTTTTCTCTTCTCTCCAACTCTGATTTCTGCTCATCGATTTTTCGATTAAGCTCCTCTATCCCTGAATTTAATGCTTCAGACTCCTTCCTTTTTGACTCTTCATCTGATAACAGATCCAGGTCCAGGTCTTTTAACCTTTCGGTTTCGTTCTTTATCTGCTCCTCTTTACCCTGCAAACTAACCAGCTCAATCCTCAACTGGTTCAGCTTCAAATAAGCATTTTCCTTTTCAGTCTCCGACCCTTTTAACCCCTCTTCCTGTATTTCATATTCCTGTTCTAAAACATTTCTTCTCTCCCTCAGGTCGCCTGATTTCAAATCCCTTTCCTTTTCTTTTAAAGCCACAAGCTCCTGAGAAATCTCAGCTTTTTTTTGTTGAATGATCTCCTGTCTCTGGTTCAATCCTTTTTCAAGCTCCTCCTGCCGGGCTAAATCCAGCTCAAAATTTTTGAATCTTGTTTTCTCTTCTTCCATCCTCCGGTCTAAATCAGAAAGCGAAAAGGATAAATCAGACTTCTCTTTTTCCTTAACCTGTATTCCATTAATCAAATTGGCCAGCTCGTCTTCAAGAGAGGCAAGTTCTCGAGTGATCCCATTCAGCTCTTCATCTCTGCCAACTAAGAATATCTCTTTTTCTGAGCCACCTTCGACTATCTTACCACCTTTTATCACCTGTCCATCTAAGGTGACCACGCCGTACTCCTGACCTAACTTTGAACTTAATTCTATCCCATTTGAAAGCGAGTCAACCAGTGCAATTCTGCCTAAAAGAAAATCTATGACTGGCTCATATTCTTTTTTGCATTTTACAAACTCTTTTGCCCATCCTTTAATCCCATTACCTTCCAACTTGTCTTTTGCCGGCTCAAAATTTATTTCCCTGAACCTGTCTAAGATGATGAAAGTCGCCCTTCCTTTTTTCTCTTCTCTTAAGAGCTCAATCCCTCTGCGGGCTGATTCGAAATCCAGTGAAAGTATGAACTGGGCTGCCTCTCCTAAAGCTACTTCTATGCCAGTCAGATATTCTTTCTCCACGTTTATGAGACTGGCAACAGGTGCGATAAGTCCAGGAATTCTTTCTTTTTGACTCAGGATTTCCCTGACCCCGGCCTGATACCCTTCA
>Ga0315277_10006111_pt1 | contig 15834 bp, 15 predicted proteins | sample YL17G05_15_MG_FD_203695 | JGI IMG/M metagenome (GOLD analysis project Ga0315277, IMG submission 203695) | Sediment microbial communities from Yellowstone Lake, YNP, Wyoming, USA - YL17G05_15 | ecosystem: Environmental > Aquatic > Freshwater > Lake > Sediment | place: USA: Wyoming | collected...
GTTCCGTTGCTTCGGCAGCGCGCTACCGAAGCAACGGAATGCCTCTCCTACGGCGCCGCCTCCGGCGCCTGTTTCGCCACTTCCAGCACGTCGGCCGCAGGCAACACCACGATCATCCACCCGGAGTTATCCTCCATCATGTTGCTGCCCCCCCCGGCCACGATCCGGTTGAGCAGAATGCCCACGATCTTGCCATCCAGGGTGAACACCGGGCAGCCCATCTCCGAGCTCATGCCGTTGAACCCGGGCACGTAGAGCAGTCGGGGCTTCTGCATGATCGCTTGGATCTGGTCCAGGGCGGCGCTCGCCACCCGGTTGGCGGCCTCTCCCAGCCGTCCGATCACCAGTACGTCGTCGAGCACCTCCACCTTGCTGGCGTCGTTGAGGTCAACCGCAATCAGGGGCTGGGCGAGCTTCTCTGTTGGGCGGATGAAGGCTAGGTCCAGGTCCTTGTCCCGCAGCACCACCTTGGCGGCGATCTCCTTGCCATCGGCAAGCCGCATCTTCACCGCCGTGATGTCCACGTCCCACTTGTAGTCTCCCTCCTCGTTCTCCATCATGGAAGCGAACATCTGGGCCGGGTCCGCCTCCGCCAGCGAGCAGACGGCAAGCCCCGACGCGTCTACCACGGTGGCGCGAATCTCCTGCGTCTGCTCCTCCTCCTGAGCCTGCCTCCCTTCCGCGCTCATGCGCATCTTCACGGTCAGCCTGACGGTGATAACCGCCTTCTCCCACTTGCTCAGCACCTCGCGGCCCTGCGCCGCCGTCTCGCCCGCGCACACCCCGCCGACGAGCAGGCTGCCCCACAAGCACACCGCCGCAACCACCAGCCACACCTTGCTTGTTCCGGAAGCAGACGATCTCATGCCTGTCCCCTTTCCTGGTCAGAGGTTGGTGCCAGCTCCACAGCCCGCCTTTGGCGGGCGCTTCGCCAGGCGCCTCATTGCCCCTTCGGCCACTTGGGCTTGAGTTCGACGTACAGCTCATGGATTCCCCGCTTCACCCGGAAGACGACGCTGTTCGGCTTGGTCTGCGAGACGCGCTTCATCGCCTGTTCGAGCGCGCCGACATCCGGTGTCGGCTTCCCGTCCACGGCGAGGATCAGGTCTCCGACCGCGAGGTGGGCCAGCGCCGCCCACCCGCCTTCGGTCACCGCCTCCACGTAGGCGCCCTGCTGGTCTTCGCTCAGCTTCCCTCGCACCCGGTCCTCGAAGGCCAGCGCCCGCCCCGCGAACTCGAAGTCATCGTTCCGGTACTTCTTCATCTCCCGCGCCGCCGGCTGCGAGGCGGCGAGGGTGGCCTTCACTTTCTTCTCTTCCTTGCCCCGGATGACGGTCAGCTCCACCTCCGCCCCGATCTTGCGCTGGCGGATCATGGTCGGGAACACCTCGAAGTGCTCGGCGCGGGAGGCCGGAATCTCCTCCCCATCCACCGCCGTGATGATGTCCCCAACCCTGAGCCCCGCCCGTTCCGCTGCGCTGTTCGGGTAGACCTGGGTGATCCGCACCCCGGTCTTCTCTGGGAAGCCGAGCGCCTCCGCCATCTCCCGTGTCAGCACCTGAGTGGTGACTGGCAGCCACGCCTTCTGCAGCTCGCGATCCGGCTCGGGCACCTTGTCCTTGCCGACCTTCACCACCGTCAGCAGCTTCTCCGTCCTCCGGTCGTAGGTCACCAGCACGGGCACCCTCTCCGTCTTGCCCTTGGTGATGGTCTTGGTGATCGCGGCGAGATCCTCGATGTTTCTCATCGGCGTCCCGGCGACATCCACGATGATATCCCCGTCCACGATCTTGGGCTTCGCTTCATCGCATGGCCCGCCAGGCCGCACGCTGGTCACCAGCACCCCCTCTCGGCTCTCCCGTTTCAACTCCTTGGCGGCGAGCAGAGACAGGTCGCGGGCGGTGATTCCCCACTCCGGCAGCTCCCGGGGCTTTGGCTTCACCGTCTCCCGCTCCACCGCCACCACCTGAAGCGTCACCGGCTTGCCATCCCGCAGCACCACCGCCTCTGCCGGCTTGCCGATGGGTAGGCCGGCCACCAGCTGGTTGAACAGAGGAAGCTCCTCCGGGACATGCACCGCGACTTTCTCTCCGCCCAGGGATACCAGCACGTCTCCCGACTTGAGGCCCGCCTTCTCCGCCGGCGAGCCCGGGATCGTCCCTCCAACCAGCACCCCGTCCGTATCCGCCTGCGACTTCAGCAAGGGCTGCACGTCGAGGCCGATCCAGGCGCGCACCGCTTTGCCCTCTCGCATCAACTGCTCCGCCACCTCCCGGGCGAGGTTGCTGGGGATGGCGCCCCCCAGCCCGAACGCCATCTCGTTGATGCCGATCACCTCCCCGTCGAGGTTCACCAGCGCGCCGCCGGAGTCCCCACCCGCCAGCGCCGCATCATGCCCGATCCACCGCACGATGGAACCCACGTCCTCCCCGTCCACCTCGAACTTGAACGGCCAGAAGACGTCAGGCATCACCATCGCGGTGTTGCTCACTATCCCCATCGTCACCGACTGAGAGAGCGCCAGCGGACTGCCCAGCGCCAGCACGTAATCGCCCACCTTGATCTTGGAGGAATCGCCGAACTTCGCCGCCGGGAACCGCCGCGGCTTATCCGGGCGCAGCTTGAGCACGGAGATGTCGGTCAGCGGATCGGTGCCCACCAGCTCGGCGTCTATCTCCTCCTTGTCCGCCAGGGTGCAGAGCAACTGCTTAGCATTACCGGCCACGTGGTGATTGGTGATGACATGGCCCTCGGGCGTGAAGATGACACCGCTTCCGGTGGCCTCTGTCTTGGTCTCTCGCCCGCCCCAGTAGTCGGCGTCAACCACGTGGATGCGCACCAGCGCAGGCGTGACCGCGGCCGCCGCCGTCTCCACCGCGCTGCGCAGTTCCTCCGACACCGGCTCGGGCGCTGGCTGGGCCGCCGAGAAAACCACTGCCGCGCACAGCAACGCCAGGCTGACGGAAATACAGACAGCACATCTGGACATCGGAATCTCCTCCCGGCTGGCTGTAGAGTGTATCGCAGAAGGGTCATCGAACCTGTAGGGGCGAGTCGGTGACTCGCCCTGGGCGACCCAGCGGGTCGCCCCTACTACCCGCGCAGCTCCAGCACATCATTGCGTCGCAGGCTCTGATCCAGCCGGCCCCGCCGGCCGTTGATCGTCACCTGCTTCACCTCGTCATCAAACAGGCCCACTTCTGTGAGCACGTCTCTGACTCTCGCCCCCTCGGGCATATTCAGGTCGGCCCCCTCCAGGTGGATGCGGGAGTTGTTCACCAGCTTGCCAGACACACTCACTCGTACTCGAAACATCAGACTCAGCTCTCCAACTAGCGGTCGCCCTTTGGCGAAACCGCAGAACTTGCCGCCTCGGCGGCGGTGGCCGCCGACGGCTCAGCTATACCCCCTCGCCGACTGCCGCAGCTGCCGCCCGTTATGCTCTGGCTCGCATGGCGACGCTCTTGCGCCAGATGATCTCCGCCACTTGGTGGTTGGGGAACCAGCGAAGGTCCTGCTCCGGAGCGGGGGGGAAAGCGCTCACCGCCACCCACCCTTCCGCGTGCAGGGTGATCTCACCGGAGATCACCTCCCCGCTGTCCACCAGCTTCACCTCGCCATAGCCCTTCTGGATGATGACCACGGATCGCTCCTCCCCGGGGCAGGTAGGCCCTCGCCCCAACTCACGCCTCGCATTATACCACGCCTCCGTACAAACCCAACCGGCGCCGTTGCGTATCTGGCAGGTGAACGCGGCGACAATCGCCAATTCTACGACAGATCGCGTTTTCCCGCTCTCTACTGGATAGTGTTGGAGACCCAAATGTCCTCATCTGTGATCGCTGATTTCCGCAGTGACACTGTCACCCAGCCCACACCGGAGATGCGCCGCGCCATGGCGGAGGCCGCCGTCGCCGATGACGGCCGCGAGGGCGATCCCACTGCCCGACGCCTGGAGGAGATCGCCGCCGCCCTCACCGGGCACGAGGCGGCGCTGTTCTGCACCTCCGGCACCATGGGCAACCTGGTGGCGTTGATGACCCACCTTCGCTCGGGCGAGGAGGTGATCGCGGAACGCGATTCCCATTTCCTGCGCTTCGAGGCCGCCGGCGTCACCGCCGTCGCCGGCGCCGTTCCCCGCACCCTCGCCGGTCGCGCCGGACGCATGGACCTCGCGCATCTCGCCTCAGAGATCCAGCCGGGGAACCGCCACCGCCCGCGCACCGCCCTGATCGTCGCCGAGAACACCCACAACGTCGCCGGGGGCACGGTCCTCGACGTGGACTACACGCGGCGGCTGTGGGCGCTCGCCGCGGAGCGCAGCATCCCAATCCACCTGGACGGAGCCCGCGTCCCCAACGCCGCGGTGGCGCTCGGCGTGCCTGTCAAGGACCTGACCGAGGGCTGCCAGTCGGTGATGGTTGATCTGAGCAAGGGGCTGTGTGCGCCCTATGGATCACTCCTCTGCGGCAGCGCTGAGTTCATCACTCGCGCCCGCGCCATGCGCCAGCGCGTTGGCGGGGGCGTCCGCCAGATCGGGCACATGGCCGCCTGCGGCATCATCGCCCTGGAGAAGATGATCAACCGCCTGTCCGAGGACCATGCCACCGCCCGCCGCCTCGCCGAGGGAATCCACCGAGCGCGGCCGGAGGTGGTTGACCTCAGCCTGGTGCAGACCAACATGGTGATGCTCGACACCACCCGGCTCCGCCGCACCGCGGCCTCGCTATGCGAAGACCTGGACAAGCGAGGCGTGCGCACCTTGCCGATGGGCACCCACTGCGTGCGGTTCGTCACCCATCGCGACATCACCGCCCAGCAAGTGGACTCCGCGCTCCCGGTGATCGCCGAGGTCCTCCACCGCGCCGTCCTGTAGGGTAGGCTTCCAAGCCTGCCACGTTGGGCAGGAGCGTGTCTCCTGCCCCAGTAGGGGCGCATGCTTGCCCGCCTCTGGAGGGGCGTGCGCCCAATCGTGGGGCGGGCTTCCAAGCCTGCCGGATTGCCCTTCGTAGTCCGCCTTCGGCCGACCCCTTGTAGGGCGGGGGCGCTGTCCCCCGCCTCCGGGTTGTAGGGCGGGCGTTCCGACGCCCGCCGGCCGGTGGGTAGGGGCGCACTGCGTGCGCCCGATCGTAGGGTAGGCTTCCAATCCCGCCGGCCTGGTGGCGCAGGCCTGCCCTGAGCTTGCCGAATGGGCTCCCAGCCTGCGGCCGTTCCGCGGCCCCATCCTTGCCCGCTCACAGGCAATGCGCCCTTCCCTCTAGAAGTCCGCCCTACGATTCCCAACCCCCTCCAGCATCCGCCCGGGAAGCATTGGCCACTCCAGCAGATCCACTTTGCGTTGTGGGTCGTCCGCAGCCTCGCCACCATCCACGCCCACCAGGGTGGGTGCGGCGGATGCTGGAGGGGGTTGGGGCTGTATTGACCCACCCGCCGCGCACTCGTACCCCGTGTTGTGCCTGCCGGCCGTGGGTAGGGGCGCACTGCGTGCGCCCGTCTTTGCTGCCCCGCGGCGCGAGGTGTTGACCTCAGAGGGGGTTTTGTGGGATAACGGAATGCATGGAGGTAGGGGCACGGCCCTCCAGACGCCCGGCGGGCAAGCATGCCGTGCCCCTACGGATCTCGCCCGCGCGTCCAGCATCTGACCATGTCTGAACTCAAGATCACCGACGATCTCGACCTGCTCTACCGGGCGCTTCCTCCCTCGGTAGAGGAGCCCTTGCGCGCCATCAATCGCCGGGACGAGCTGCTGGAAGTGGTGCTCGACCTGGGCAGAGAGCCGGAGGCCCGCTTCCCCGGCGAGGCGGTCAGCCTTTCCTCGGAGCCGGTGACGAGACAGGACCTCGAACACTGCGTGTCCCGCGTGGGGTCGTTCACCCAGGACAACCGCGCCGGCATCGAGCGCACCCTCCATCGCATCTCCGCCCTCCGCAACCGCCAGGGCGCTATCGTCGGCCTCACCTGCCGCATCGGCCGCTCCGTCTACGGCACCGTCAACATCATCCGGGACATCGTGGAGTCCGGCAAGAGCATCTTGCTGCTGGGCCGGCCGGGGATCGGGAAGACCACGAAGCTGAGGGAGGTGGCGCGCGTCCTCGCCGATGACCTCAGCAAGCGGGTGGTGGTGGTGGATACCAGCAACGAGATCGCCGGGGACGGCGACATCCCCCACCCCGCCATCGGCCGCGCCCGGCGCATGCAGGTGCCGCGGCCCGACCTCCAGCACGCGGTGATGATCGAGGCGGTGGAGAACCACATGCCAGAGGTGATCGTGATTGATGAGATCGGCACGGAGGCGGAGGCGCTCGCCGCCCGCACCATCGCCGAACGGGGCGTGCAGCTCATCGGCACCGCCCACGGCAACACCCTCGACAACCTGCTCATGAACCCCACCCTCTCCGACCTCATCGGCGGGATTCACGCGGTCACCCTCAGCGACGAAGAGGCCAAGCGCCGCGGCACCCAGAAGACCGTGCTCGAACGCAAGGCGCCGCCGACCTTCGACATCGTGGTGGAGATCATGGAGATCAACAAGCTCGCCATCCACCACGATGTCACGGAAGTAGTGGACGGCATACTGCGAGGGATGGTCAGCAGCCCGGAGATCAGGCTGCGCAAGCCCGACGGCGAGGTGGAGGTGATCGCCGCGCAGCAGGAGGGCTACGGATTCGAGGAGATGCGCTCTCGCTTCGAGCCTCCCCGCCCAGGGGTGGTGGAGGCGCCCGGACCGCGCTACAGCTCCCGCACCTTCCGCATCTTCCCCTACGGGGTCAGCCGTAATAAGCTGGAGCGGGCGATGGCCGATCTGCACGTGCGCGCCGAGATCGTCAAGCATCCGGAGCAGGCCGACGCCATCCTCACCCTCAAGTCCAGCTACCGGAAAGGGCCGGACAAGTTCCACGCTGCGGTGGCGGCCAACATCGCGGTGCACGTGCTCCGCTCCAACACCTACCAGCAGATCCTGGGCGCGATGAGGGAGATGTTCCACCTCACCAGCCTGGGGGCGGAGGAGCGGGCGCTGCGAGAGGCGCAGGAGGCGATCCAGCGCGTGTTGGAGACCTCCGAGCCGGTGGAGCTGTCGCCTCAAGCTGCCCACGTCCGCCGCCTGCAGCATCAGTTGGCGAACCAGTACGAAGTCCACTCCGAGAGCGTGGGCGCAGATCCGAACCGCCGGATACGGGTGAGCAAGTAGAACCGGTGGAAGGCGGCGCAGGGGTCTTCAGACACGTTTCTATCTGCCCCAGGGGCAACTAGCCATTTTCATGTATGCCGATGCTCCACGTGGAACATTTTTAGGTGAGTCTAAACATATCAACGTATACAGGAGCGGGCGCAGGACGGGGGGGGAATGGTTCAACCGCCGTTGTCCACAGCGTCGGCATCCGCGTCCGCGATCGCGTCCTCGCTCTCTGCCCAATCGTCGAGGATATCCTGTCGGTCCCGGGTGTCATAGTTCAGCAACTCCTTGTGATGGCCGGGAGCGCAGGCGTCTCGCCTGCAGTCGTTGCGGGAGGCAAGCGGGACGCTTGCACTCCCAGGATTGCACTCCCAGGGCGGCGGGCATGGTGGGAGGGTTGGGCCACAGGCTGGGAGCCCGCCAGAGGCGGACAGGCCTGTGCCACTGCGGGGGAGCGGTGGCAGGCGAGACGCCCTCCAGAGGCGGGCAAGCCTGCCGAACCGGCACGCTGGAAGCGTGCCCTACGATGCAGGGGCGCCGCAGGTTGGGAACCTGCCAGAGGCGGACATGCCTGCGCCACTGGTGCAGGCGGGACGCCTGCGCTCCCAGGATTGCCCTCCCGGGCGGCGGGGATAGGAATGCCCGCCCTACAGCAGCTCATCGCTTACCTCCCTCTCATCTGCAGGAAGCTCCTCAGCCGCCGGCCGTCCACGTCGCCGGCTGCGACCGCGGCGAGCAGGGCGCAGCCCTGCTCGTGGCGGTGGGAGCAGTTGGAGTAGTGGCAGCGGCCCAGGTAGGGCTGCAGGTCGGGGAAGGCGGCGGCGATGTGCTCGGGCGTCACTTGCCAGAATCCGAGCTGCCGCAGTCCTGGCGTGTCCGCCACCCAGCCGCCGAATGGCAACCCTGAGAAAGCGATGGAGCTGGTGGTGTGCCGGCCTTTGTGGGTGACATCACCCACATCTCCGACGCGCAGGCGCAGGCCGGGGGCGATGGCGTTGAGGAGGGATGACTTGCCCACCCCGGAGGGGCCGCAGATCACAGAGCGGCGATCCTTCAGCGCCCCGGCCAGCTCATCGAGGCCGACACCGAGCAGGGCGGAGGTGAACAGCAAGCGGAATCCGCACTGGCGGTAGACGGCGAACTGCGCATGCAGCAGCTCGCCGTCCACCATGTCGAGTTTGTTGACGACAATCAACGGCTGAAGAGGCAGGTCGGGGACCTCCGCGACGGTCTGGACTCCAGCGGCCACGGCGGCGACCAGGAAGCGGTCGAGCATGAACAGGTCGGGGCGCGGCTCGGCGGCGGCGAACACGATCACCGCCTGGTCCACATTCGCCACCAGTGTCTGTTGCAGCGGCTCGCTGCCCGCGGCGCGCCGGGATAGGTCGGTCTGCCGCGGGAGCACGCGCTCGATCACGGCGCGCCCGTGTTCGAGCAGGGTCAGCTCCACGCGATCGCCGGCGGCGATGGGCGCGACTTGGCGCCGCTTGTTTTTCTTGAGTTTCCCGCGGAGCAGACAACGCACTACGCGGTCCTCGACCAGCACGTCGAACAGCACCCCGTGATTCTCGATCACGGTTCCGAGAATGAGTGTCTCTGTTTCCAATCCGGTCTCCTTGGGGTGTGCGCAGATGGGCGACTCGCCCTCCTGAGGCGGGCAAGGCGAGTCGCCCCTACAAAGCCTCCGGGCCAAAAGGAAACGCCGCGGGCCTCTCGGCCTGCGGCGTCGGTGTTGGCGCGAGCTAACGCGTCACGTCAGGGAGTCAAGTAGCCCTCAGGCACAGGAGGCAGACGACGACCTATGTGGTTGGCGATGGGCATGGTCTTGGTCATCGTCATCACCTCCTCTCTCCCGAGCACGTTCCCGTGCGGCGGCTGGACTGCATCCACCGCAGGCTGGAGTATAGCGGCGAGCCATCGCTCCGTCAAGGGCCAAAGGCACGTGGTCGCGGGTGCAGGATACTGTGTCACGCCTTCGAAGTAGACAGCCAACGCTGACCTTGCAGGAGCAGTACAGCAATGCGCAAAGCACTGATGGTCTGGGGCGGCTGGGATGGGCACGAGCCCAAGGAGTGTGTGGACATTTTCGCGCCGTTCCTGGAGGGGCAGGGGTTCGAGGTGCGAATCTCGGACACCCTGGAGGTGTACACGGAAGAGGACTACATGAAATCGCTCAGCCTGGTGGTGCCGGTGTGGACGATGGGGACCATCTCCCGGGCGCAGGAGCAGGGGCTGCTGAGCGCGATCGAGTCTGGGGTCGGCCTCGCCGGCTGGCATGGGGGGATGGGGGACTCGTTCCGCAACAACTGCGACTACCAGTTCATGGTCGGCGGGCAGTGGGTGGTCCACCCGGGCGGGGTGATTGACTACCGCGTCAACATCACCAACCACACCGACCCGATCACCAAGGGGCTGGACGATTTCGGCATGCACTCCGAGCAGTATTACATGCATGTGGATCCGTCCAACGAGGTGCTCGCCACCACCACCTTCCGGGGGGATCACTGCCGTTGGATTGACGGGGTGGTGATGCCGGTGGTCTGGAAACGCCCCTACGGCAAGGCCCGCGTGTTTTACAGCTCGCTCGGCCACGTCGCCGCGGACTTCGACGTGCCGGAGGCGCGGGAGATGGCGAAGCGCGGGATGTTGTGGGCGGCGAGGTAGGGGAGGGAGAGATGAAGCCAGTAAAGGTCGGGATCATCGGGTGCGGCAACATCTCCGGCATCTACTGCCAGAACGCGCAGGAGCTGGAGGCGATTGAGCTGGCGGCTTGCGCTGACTTGATACCTGAGCGAGCGCAAGCAAAGGCGGCCGAGTTCGGGGCAAAGGCCCTTGGTGTGGAGGAGTTGCTCGCCGATCCGGAGATCGAGATCGTCCTCAACCTCACCATCCCCAAAGCCCATGCCGAGGTGGCGTTCGCGGCGATCGGGGCGGGGAAGAGCGTGTACAACGAGAAGCCGCTGGCGATTGCTCGGGAAGACGGCAAGCGCATGCTGGAGATGGCGGAGGCGAAGGGCGTGCTGGTGGGCTGCGCGCCGGACACGTTCCTGGGCGGCGGGATCCAGACCTGCCGCAAGCTGATTGACGACGGCGCCATCGGCGAGCCGGTGGCGGCCACCGCCTTCATGACCTGCCACGGCCACGAAAGCTGGCACCCCGATCCCGAGTTCTACTATAAGGTCGGCGGGGGGCCGATGTTCGACATGGGGCCATACTACCTCACCGCGCTGGTGAACCTGATGGGCCCGGTGCGGCAGGTGACGGGTTCGACCCGGATCACCTTCCCGACCAGGACCATCACCAGCGAACCCAAGCGGGGGACGGTGGTGAAGGTTGATGTTCCCACTCATGTGGTGGGCCTGCTGAACTTCGTGAACGGAGCGATAGGAACGATCATCACCAGCTTCGATGTGTGGGCGGCGCAGCTTCCTCGCATCGAGGTGTACGGGAGCGAGGGCTCGCTCAGCGTGCCAGACCCCAATACCTTTGGCGGGCCGGTGCGGGTGTTCAGGGCGGGAGAGAAGGATTGGCGGGAGGTCCCTCTCACCCACGGGTACGCGGAGAACAGCCGGGGCCTGGGGGTGGCGGATATGGCGATGGCGCTGCGCACGGGGCGGAAGCACCGAGCAAGCGGTGAGTTGGCCTGCCACGTGCTCGACATCATGCACGCCATCCACGAGGCCTCGAAGGCCGGCTCGCATGTGGAGATGGAGAGCGGGTGTGAGCGCCCTGCCGCGATGCCGGTGGGGTTGAAGGCGGGGAGGGTGGATCTGTAGGGCGGCGCGGCGGCAGGCGAGACGCCTGCGCTCCCAGGGCGGCGGGCGTAGGTCCCTAAGTCCGCCTGTGGCGGACCGGGATGGCGGCCCTTCGGGCCTAGCCACATACCCGCCCTACAATACGGCCCTACCTAGCGCGAGGGTGGGCCTGGTCGTAGACCTCGCGGAGGCGGGCGCGGGTTACATGGGTGTAGATCTGGGTCGTGGACAGACTCGCATGCCCGAGCAATTCCTGAACCGTTCTCAGGTCGGCGCCGTTCTCCAACAGATGGGTGGCGAAGGTGTGCCGCAGGGCGTGAGGGCCGATCCCGTGTTGGGCGCAGGCGGCGAGCAGGTGCTTGTGGACGACCCGGCGCACGCTGCGCGCGGAGAGCGGGCCGCCGCGGGAGTTGAGGAATAGGAGATCGTGTTCCTCCTGCTGCTCGGCGCGCTTGGCGTAGAGATGGGGGCGGCCTTCCTTGAGATAGCGGGCAACCGCCTCTTGGGCCGGCCGGCCGAGCAGGACGATGCGCTGCTTGCCTCTCTTGCCGATCACGCGCAGCTCGGCGGCGCCGCGCGCCTGGGTTGCGGTCAGGCCTGCAAGCTCGGATACCCGCAGCCCGGTGGCGTAGAGGGTTTCTAGCAAGGCGCGGTCCCTGAGCCCCAGGGGAGTGCTGGCGTCGGGCGCGGCGAGGAGCTTCTCGACGTCGCTTGGGTAGAGGAACTTCGGGAGCCTGCGCTGCAGGCGCGGCGCGGAGATGCCCACGGTGGGATCGCCGGCGACCTGGCCGCGCCGCGATAGGTAGCGGTAGAGGGCGCGGATCGCGGAGAGCTTGCGGGCAACGGAAGCGCGCGCGTACCTGCGCGCGTGCAGGTCGGCGAGGAACCGGCGGAGGTGCTGGGGCTTGACCTCTGCCCACGAGTCGGCGAGGTGGTGCTGGCGCACGAACCCGGCGAACTGCTGAAGGTCGTCGGCGTAGGCGCGCACAGTGGCATCAGAGGCGCCTCGCGCCTGGCGCAGTTCGGTCAGGAAGGCATCAATGGAGGTGTGCACAGTTCCGCGCTCCGTCGCCAAGCTGGCTAAGCCTCGGCCCGGCCGAGGCCGCCACGGCGGTCCTTCGGACCTAGCCGCTATGAAGCGTTAGCGACTCGTGTAGTGCTACCACATAAGAGCGGGGCGACCCAACGAGGGAGGTGGGGGAGGAGCGGCGGCGAAGAACACCAGCGGGAGTCGTCACCGTGCAGAGACTGGAGACCGGACTCATCATCATCGCGCTGGTGTCCCTCTGGCCCCTCCTCGTCGGGTACAGCCCTTTGTGGTATCAGGTCTGGCTGGGCGTGGTGCTGGGGCTGATGCTGTGGGTGGCTGTGAGACGCCTTTCCCGCGTCGGCGCCGCCTCAGATGAGGCGAAGAGGAAGCGGGACGAGATGGAGCGGGGCGGCCGGCGGCCCAGCCTGTAATCCGGGCATGGCCGCGTTCACCGAGCGGCCGCGGCGAGCTACCTCGCTCCTCTTGCCGCCGCTATCGCTGCCGCCAGGCGCTCCGGGTGATCGGAGCCGATCAGGAACTGGCGCCCATCTCTGAGACGTATCCTCACCCCCCGGTCCCCGCGGAGGAAGAAGGCCTTCATCTGCCGATTCCATCTGATCCCCCAGCCGCCGAAGTCCGCCAAGGGCGAGAAGCTGTGGACCTCTGCCTCCTCTATCTCGCCGACGGGCATCCGCAGCAAGCGGACGCCCAACACCCCCAAGCGCACGTGCAGCAGCTCTACGGTGACCGAGGTGCGCAGCCCGCCGTAGCACAGAGCCAGAAGTCCGGCGGCGATGACCATCTCGGGGGCCAGCCACGGGGTAAGGTGCTGCCACATGTGCCACGCGCCAACCAGCAGGACGGCGCTGAAGGCAAACACCAGCACGCTCACGTACACCGGGTTCTGCGCTTCCCAGTAGACCCAGCGCTCACCCGCGCTCTGCCGCGCGGCGATCTGAGCTTGGAGGTCGCTGACATCCTCGGCCTGCATGCGCTGTGGCATCGGCCGCCAGGGGCGGAGCAGCTCCAGCGCGGCCGCTAGCGCGCCCGCGGCCAAGGGCAGGCCCAGCATCGTCAGCCAAGGAAACGGCGGCATGAATCGAGCCTGTTCTCCCTGGGCGAGGATGCCCAGCCAGGGCATCTCGATTCCGGCGATGAGCCCGATGACGATGGCGTCGAAGAGAGCCATGGGGTTGAAGCGGCCGCCGCGGGGCTGCCGCGCCCAGCTTTCCCCGGCCGCAAAGCTGAGGCCGATGAAGACCAGGGGAAAGACAACGAACACCAGCACTGTCTCCCACGGGGCGCCCCACCGCGTCGGTTGCCCGTGCCAGCCGAACTGCATGGGCAGGCGCTCCGGCAGCGGGCGCGCTCTCTCCAGAGCGATGAGCATGGCGGCGTACAACGCCAGCGCCGGGGCATGAATCCACCAGGGATGACGAAGCTTCCAACGCATCTGCGGACTCCTCTTCTTCTCTCACCTCTCCAGCGTCTCGTCCACCAGCCGGCGGAAGGCGTCGGGAGAGACGCCGAGATGGTAGGCGTCGGTCACCAACTCACGCAGCCGAGATCGCAGGTGAGATTCCGCGGCTGCTTGGTTCAACGGCTTCTCGGGTCGCTGCGCCACCTTCGCCCTCTGCCCCAGGCGAAGTCGGATGACGCCCTGCGCGCGGAGAGTTTGGTAGGCCTTATGGACCGTGTGCAGGTTGATCCCGAGGGCGTTCCCCAGCTCCCGCACGGAGGGCAGCTCATCTCCCGGGCGCAGGCGTCCGTCGCGGATCTGTGACTTGATCTCCGCGATGATCTGGGCGTAGATGGGCCGGGGGTCTTCTTCTCTGACCGAGATCAGCATATTCGGCTTCCGTTTGCTCTGTTATAGTACAAGTATAACAGATGCCAAGAGGGTTGTCAAGGGGTTTCCAAGGCATTGTGGGGCGACAGGGGGCCCGCGGGATGACACTGCGCGAACACCCACTGCTTTACAGCGAGGCCAGATTCGGGTACATTCTTTTCATGCAATTCATACACGCGTGTGGAAGTGGGTATCCTCTCCTGGAGGTGATCGGCGATGCCTAGGTTACCTCACCGGCAGTCTGTAGAGGACTTCTTCTACGGCACCGTAACCGTCGGCGAGCGCGGCCAGGTGGTGATCCCGGCGCAGGCGAGGAAGCAGCACAACCTGGAGCCGGGCGAGAAGCTGCTGGTGTTCCGTCACCCCCACGCGCGCGGGATTGTGCTGGCGCGTTTGGAGGATGTACAGGCCATCCTCGCCGAACTCAAACAGCTACATGAGTTGATCCTGGAAGGGCAGGATGCCCGCCCAACGGTGGGGAGGCAGAAGGGCAGGAGGCAAGCCGCCTTCGCTACCCAAGCTACGGCGGCCAAGGCTCCTGCCCAACGGTAAGCAGGCAGGTCGAGAGCAAGCCCCGGAAGCGTTCTCAGGGATAGAGGGATGGCTGGAGGTAGTAGATGAGGCGAGTGGTCACACTGTTGTTGATCCTGATGGCAGCCGCCGCCGGCTGCGGCCAGAAGAAGGACCAGAAGAAGGCGCAGGAGCGCGGCATCCCGGTGGGAGTGGCTGTGGTGGAGCGCGCCACCCTGGTGGATGCGGTGCCGGTGACCGGCACGCTGAAGGCGCTGAACGAGGCGGCGGTGACGCCGCAGGTGACCGCCCGGGTGATGGAGGTGAAGGCGCGGGAGGGCGACGCGGTGGCGAAGGGTCAGGTGCTGGTGACACTGGATCAGACCGATTTTCTCGCCCAGGTGAAGCAGGGGTGCGCGGCGGTGTGCGTGTCAAAGGCGCAACTGGCGGCCGCTCGCAAGCGCCTACAGATCCTGGAGCAGGGGGCGCGCAGCGAGGAGCGGCAGATCGCCCGCTCTCGGCTGGAGCAGGCGGAGGCCGGCCTCCGCCAGGCGGCAGCCGATCTGGAACGAATGCGCGTCCTCTACCAGCAGGGAGGGGTGGCGAAGCAGCAGTTGGACGCGGCGGAGACGGCCTACGATGTCGCCCGCACCAACCGCGACTCCGCCCGCCAGTCCCTGGAGCTGACCGAGAAGGGCGCCCGGCCCGAGGAGATAGACGCCGCCCGCCAGGAAGTGGAGGGGGCCGCGGCCGGGCTGCGCGCTTCCCAGGCTTCGCTGTCGCGGGCGCAGGAGCAGCTGGGGTACACGGTGATCCGTTCCCCGCTGTCGGGGGTGGTGTATGATCGGCGGATCGAGCCAGGGGAGATCGCCTCCACTATGGGGGGCGATCCGCTGCTGCGCATCGCTGACCTGAACTCGGTGTACTTCGAGGCGACGGTTCCCGAGCGGCTGGCCCCGCAAGTGCATCCCGGGCAGCGGGTGACTGTCACCATTCACTCCGATGGCGAGCAGTCGCTGGAGGGAACGGTGAAGCTGCTGGTGCCGGTGGCTGACCCGGAGAGCCGCAACTTCCTGGCTCACATCACCATCCCGAAAGCGCCCGGCGTGTCCCGCCCCGGCACCTACGCCTCCGGGTCCATCATCCTGGAAGAGCGCCGCGACGCGGTGGTGGCGCCAAAGGACGCGATCGTGGAGCGGGGCAGCCTCACCCTGGTGTATGTGGTGAAGGACAAGAAGGTTGAAGAACGCCAGGTCAGCATCGGGCTGACCGACAAGGCCCGCGCCCAGATCCTCTCCGGGGTGAAGGTGGGTGAGGTGGTGGTTGTCGAGGGCGCTCAGGGGGTGAAGAACGGCGACCAGGTGACGGTGCAGCAGGACGAGGGAGCCTAGCCCATGTGGTTGACGCGGGTCTCCATTCTTCGCCCCGTCACCATCACCATGATGGTGCTGGCGATCATCGTGCTTGGCCTCACCTCCCTCCAGAAGGTGCCGGTTGATCTCTACCCCAAGATAGA
>Ga0315277_10006113_pt1 | contig 15831 bp, 7 predicted proteins | sample YL17G05_15_MG_FD_203695 | JGI IMG/M metagenome (GOLD analysis project Ga0315277, IMG submission 203695) | Sediment microbial communities from Yellowstone Lake, YNP, Wyoming, USA - YL17G05_15 | ecosystem: Environmental > Aquatic > Freshwater > Lake > Sediment | place: USA: Wyoming | collected...
AGGACACTATCTTTGAGGTCTCGCCATCCTTCGTCGTCGCCGGCAATGCGATGATGGGCTTGCCGCCTCTTGACTGCGCTGCACCCCTTATGAAATCGACCTGACCGCCAAAGCCAGAATATATCCGTGTGCCTATAGAATCTGAACACACCTGGCCACTAAGGTCAACCTCTATGGCAGAGTTTATGGCCACCATCTTATCGTTCTTGGCCACAATCGAGGGATGATTTGTGTAATCCACGGGGTGCACCTCGAACGCCGGGTTGTCGTGGGCGAATTCGTACACCTTCTTTGAACCAAAAAGGAATGTTGCAACTGCCTTGTTGGGATGAAGGGTCTTCTTGGCGCCTGTGACAACACCTTTCTCCATTGCTTCTATTATGGCGTCTGAGACCATCTCGGTGTGTATTCCCAGATCCTTCTTGTCATGCATGGCTTTCAGAGCGGCATTTGGTATTCCACCTATACCGAGTTGAACGGTGGAACCGTCCTCTACTAGATTCGCTATGTTCTTGCCGATTTTCTCTTCCACTTCTGTAAGGTCCTTTATCACGAGTTGGGGCAACTCTCTGGAAATCTCTACGACCTTATCCACCTGCGATATGTGTATAAAAGAATCACCCAGTGTTCTGGGCATCTTGTCATTCACTTCTGCGACAACCGTCTTTGCACATTCGGCGGCGGCCTTGGAAGCCAGACATTCCACGCCGAAACTCATGTATCCGTAATCATCAGGCGGCGAGAGATGGAGGAAGGCCACGTCGAGGTCTATGATTCCTGAATAGAATAGACCCGGTATTTCGTACAGAAATATCGGAATGTAGTCGGCCCGACCCTCGCTTATGGCCTTTCTATCTGCGGGCCCCACGAAAAGCGAGTTGTGTCTGAAATGGCCTTCCATTGCCGGTTTTGAAAGGGGGTCGTCTCCCAGAAGAAGCACGTGCGTTACCTCAACGTCACGGAGTTGGTCCTTTCTGCCGGCCAGTGCCTTTATGATCGTGAGAGGAGTAGCAGCGTTCCCGCTCACATAAATCTTGTCCTTGCTCTTTACGACGGATACAACCTCTTCCAGAGACGAGATCTTCTTCTTATAGCCGTCAATCCAAGTCATTACGCGTTCTCCCTTCCTTTCTCCCCAGTCGCGGAAGCCCTCTTTGGTTCAATCATAGGCAGACAAACACTCACAGTCGTACCCTTTCCGAGTTCGCTCTGTACGTCAATTTCTCCACTGTGCTGTTCTATTATTCCGTAGCTTACTGAAAGACCCAGCCCCGTGCCCTTTGTCCCCTTGGTCGTGAAGAATGGATCGAAAATCCTTCCGATATCCTGCGCGGATATGCCGTGTCCCGTGTCTCCGAACTTTACCTCGACGCACTGCCTCTCCACGGAGAAGCGCGAGTTTACACGCAAGGTTCCACCGCTCGGCATTGCGTCCAGGGCATTCAGTATTATGTTCGTGAACACCTGTTTGATCTTGCTTTCGTCAATTGTTATTTGCGGTAAGTCTCTACCCAACTCCTTGTCTATTTCAACGTTGTGGGCAAGGACCTGACTTTTCAGAAGCACCAGGGTTTCCTCGATGACTTCGTTGATATCAGCAGGTTTTTTCTCGGGGGGAGTTTGTCTCGAGAATTCAAGAAGCCCGTTCACGATTGAACTCGATCGATTGGTCTCGTCAATTATCAGCTTGATATTCTCCTCAAACTTCTGTCTCTCCTCGTCTGTTAGCTTTTCGGCAATGAGATGACTGTTGATCAGTATCGACGTTAGGGGATTGTTTATCTCGTGCGCGATGCCCGCGGCCATCTTGCCCAGGGACGATAGCTTTTCGGAGCGGAGAATGTGGTCTTGAGCTTCTTTTAGCTCTCTGGTCTTGTCTCTCACTTTGTCTTCCAGAGTTCTGGTTAAAACCTGATACTTGTCGTTTGCTTTCTCGAGTTCGGTGGTCATCATATTGAAAGAATCAGCCAGTTGGCCGATCTCGTCGTGCGATCCCATCTCAACTCTGTGCGTGAGGTCTCCCTTGGCGACCTTCTGAGTTGCGAGAAGCAGCTCTTTCACGGGATTGACTATCTTTCCAGTAGTGAAATCCACCATGAAAGACAGAAGGATGGCCGTAAGAAGCGTGATGCCCAGAAATGTGAACACAAGGCGATTTTTCAAATCAACGTAAGGTGCCTCGAGCATCCCCACGTAGAGCATCCCAACCACTTTCCCGCTGAGGTTACGTATTGGTTCGTAGGCCGTGATGTACCAGCCGTTCACCACAAATGCCCGTCCGATCCAGGGGACGCCCTTCTTTATTACCTCGTCGTATACCTCCTTGGAAACTCTGGTTCCAATGGCTCTCGTACCGTCGGAGCTCCTGACATTCGTTGATATGCGAAGGTCCCCTTGAAAGACCGTGACAGTCCCGGTATCTTTGCCTTTGTACTTCTCGCCCTTGTAAACCATGTCCTTCACTTTATCAACGATCTCGTAGTTTTTATTGAGCAGTTTACCGGCATACAAGATGCCCAACAAGCTACCGTCACTATCAAAAACAGGCGCGGCTGCCTCCAGCATCATGCCGGAGGTTTCCACTCGCTCTTGTGTCGGGGTGGTCATGGGAGTAGGGATCAGCCTAACGCGTGCCTGTCGCGCTAGCTCTTCGTCTTCCTCTTTCAACTCTTTCCTTGAGAGGATCTCTGTAGAAGCCACGACTTTTTGAGCATAAAGGGCCGCAGCGACTACTTGGTCTTCCGTCTGGCTGTCACCGAAGGCTTTAGGATTTCGAGCTCTGAAAACGACTACTCCGTCCTTGTTCGCAAGAGACAGGACATCCAGAGACTCGCTTACCCTTATTGCGCGAAATTCTGCGCTCGTTAGCTCAAAATCTCCGCTTATAAGGCTTTCCTTCACAAACGAGCGGACTGCGGTAAACCGAACAACGTCCCTAATTTCTCCCAACCTCTCGCGATACACTTCTCGGGCGGAGTTCAGGTCGGTTCTGACGTTATTCTGTGCACGTCTGATGATCTCGTCGCCGATCAGATGCACTCCAACCAATGAAGTGACTATGCCGTTGATTATGATCACCAAGACGAAGCTTACGGTTAGCTTTGATCTCAGCGAAGTCTTCATCTTAGAGTCTGCCTTTCTTTTTTAAATTCTTACAATTATAACCGCATCTGAGTTTAGAGAAAAGCCCTTCCTTCGTGGCCCTTGCCGCGGTATTTCTCGTCAACCATCACTTGAATCATATCAATCCACTCAAGGTATTTGACCAAGCATGAATGGGTCTAGGTGGTTTTGTCTCGATTAGACTTGCGCTTCGTTCACGTCCCGGCTATATTGTTACCGTCGACGGGAATCTTGCCTCAAAGCACACTTGCAATACGGCGCAATGATGGTTGTCGCACAGACATCCGGGTGCCGCTTCGCAAGAATAAAGGGAGGACATATGAAGGCTTCGAAGAAGCAACTGAGATGGTTGTCAGATTTGTGTTTTGTTCTGGGCTTTGTGTCAATAGTTGGCGCCGTAATAGTCTGGGCCGCCAGTAAAGGCGCGGCGTCCCCAGAAGAACTGGCCCACGCTGAACGTTTTGGCATTTTCGTTGGTTTGTGGGCACCGACCTTTTTTGTCCTTTCAAATCGTTTTGAGCTTTACGCAGACAGGGAAGATTCCTAAGAGGGAATCTCCTGGGACGTAGACTGCTGAGCTCATTCTTGCGGTGGGCGAAGAGAAAAGAAGGAAAGCCATGGATCGATTCAAGACCGCTCTACGCTCGATCGCGCTAGCGTTAGCCGTGAGCGCAGCGTTTGTCTCTTGTGGACTGGCTTTTTGGCAGCAGAACGGTAATCCTGTGTGCACTGCGAAGGGCGACCAACTCTCCACTGAGGCGATCTCAGACGGGGCAGGGGGCGCCGTCATTACCTGGTATAACGGCGGTGTATATGCTCAGCGGGTGGATACATCCGGCAAAATGCTGTGGAGGACAAACGGAATAGCCGTCAGTATTGCCCCCGGTGGAGCATTACCTTACATAATCTCAGACGGTGCTGAGGGAGCCATCATTACCTGGGCGGACTTTCGTACGGCCACGAGCTACGACATCTATGCTCAGCGTGTGGACGCATCAGGCCAGTTGATGTGGCCGGCTGATGGGGTTCCCATCTGCACAACGGCCTGCAGCGAACGTTCTCGTGATATCACTTCCGATGGCGCCGGGGGCGCTGTCATCACGTGGAGCGATGACCGGAGCGGTGACGGCTGTGACGTGTACGCTCAGCACGTTGACGCATCGGGCAGAGCGTCGTGGAGGGCGAACGGCGTTTCGGTCTGCTCGGCGGAGAAGGACCAGGGGTTCACGCAGATCGTTTCCGATGGAGTCGAAGGCGCTATCATAGTCTGGGCGGACTTTCGCAGCGGCGATCACTTTTCCATATACGCGCAGAGGGTGGATGGTTCAGGAAAAACGTTGTGGCAGACTGACGGCGTCCCGATATGCACGGCCCCCGGGAGCAGGCTTCCTCGCGTTATCTCGGACGGCGCCGGAGGTGCCATTATCGTATGGCGCGATCCCAGGAGGACCACCAACTACGACATATACGCACAACGCATTGACCGTTCGGGTAAGACGTTATGGCAGACTGACGGCGTCCCAGTTTGTACAATCTCAGGTGCCAAGTGGTGGCCACTGGTAGTCTCGGATGGTACTGGTGGTGCCATTATCACGTGGCGTGACTATCGAAGCGGCACGAATTACGACATCTATGCCCAGCGCGTGAACGGGCTTGGCAAGATGTTGTGGAAAACGAACGGTGTTCCCATTTGCACAAACACTTTCAACGAGCGATATCATGACATAGCATCTGACGGTGCAGGCGGTGCCATTATCGCCTGGTACGATGAGCGTGGTACTGGCAATTACGACATCTTTGCTCAGCGCACCAGCTCATCTGGCAAGACGCTGTGGAGAGTGAATGGCGTTGCGATCTGCAGAGCCCCGGAGGATCAACAGTATCCAAATGTGGCCGCGGACGGCAGTGGGAATGCGGTAGTCACGTGGCTTGACTTTCGCAGCACTACTAATTACGACGTCTATGCCCAGCGTCTGAAGTCTGACGGCAAGATTGGGCCAGCCACGGTCGGTGAGCCAACCCATGGCAATATGGGGCGGCCCAAGCCCGGGCTCCGTAGATAGGCCATGAGACCTGGATTTTAGACCCGGTTGTTCTGGAGAAGTGCAAGCCGTGGATTGCCGAGCCACTAGAAATTCGACAGAGAAGACACACCTTTTGCTCGCCGCTGTTTTGCTCATTTTTCTACCGACAATTCTATTCATTGCACCGACATCCGGGCAGGAGCCCCTTGTCCCCGCAGGTTCAACTTGGAAGTATTTGGACAACGGCACCAATCAGGACTCTGCATGGCGGCAGCCTGCTTTCAACGACAGCGTCTGGCAGTCTGGACCTGCTCAACTAGGATACGGTGACGGCGACGAGTCTAACCTGGTGGAATTTGGACGTAATCCAAGGAATAAATATGTGACGTCATACTTTAGACACAGTTTTAGCGTACCAGATCCATCGCAGTATCGTGGCCTGAAGCTGAAACTGCTGCGCGATGACGGTGCAGTCGTATACCTTAACGGCGTCGAGATAGCGCGGTCAAACATGCGCTCTGACAAAATAAACTACCGCACGCACGCTTCGTACAACGTGACGGGCGGCGAAGAAGACACTTTTTTTGAATTCTTCGTAGATCCTGGCCGTCTCGTGTCCGGAAAAAACGTGCTGGCCGTGGAAATCCATCAATCAAGTTTGACCAGCGCTGACCTCAGCTTTGACCTCGAACTTATCTCCACGGGCGTGATGCGGAAGGCGCCCTACTTGATGCTTGAGGACGACAACACGCAGATGAAAATAATGTGGCAGCTTAATTCTACGGCAACGTGCACTGTGAAATGGGGAACGGACACGCTCTATTCCACGGGGAGCGAGCAAACACTGGAGTTCGGAGGTGCTCATCAACACAGTCATACACTCACAAAACTAACACCGTCCGTGAAATACTACTACGAGGTCATTGCCGATACGAGTTTTTTCAACGGTTCTTTCAGAGCCGCACCGCCCTCGGATACCAGCAGCACGAAGTTTATTGTCTACGGAGATTCGCGTTCGTATCCCGCGGATCATGACCATGTGGCTGAGGGGATCATTTCCGCCTACACCGCGGATTCCAGCTATCAGTCGTTGATCGTCTCGATGGGTGATCTCGTAAACAATGGGGACGAGGAATCAGACTGGGACACTGAGTTCTTTGATACCGGCTACCCTCATCTTCAGACTATGCTGTCGACCATGCCCTATGAGGCGGTAATGGGTAATCACGAGAGACCGGGTCTCCTGTATTCCAAGTACCTTCCTTATCCGTTCGCGGGTGACAGATATTGGTCTTTTGACTATGGTCCTGCTCATTTTGTCATGGTGGATCAGTATACCGATTGCGGTCCGGGCTCACCGCAGCTTGACTGGATTGAGAGAGATCTGGCTTCGACGACGAAGTCCTGGAGATTCATTTGTATGCACGAGCCGGGTTGGTCTGCTGGCGGCCACGCGAACGACGCGAATGTGCGAAAGCACATCCAACCACTGTGCGAGAAATATGGTGTGGCCATTCTGTTTGCCGGACACAACCACTACTACGCACGTGCCGAGGTCAATGGCGTGCAGCACGTTACTACTGGTGGGGGTGGCGCCCCTCTCTCGCCGCCGGATACGACATATCCTAATGTTGTGACTGGAACCATGACCCTGCATTACTGCAAGGTCGATATAAGAGCTAACTCGCTTCACCTCACTGCGTTGACACCTACCGGCAGGGTGATCGACGAGTTTACTCTGCTCAACTCTCAGGTGAGTGTTGAACCGGCAGGAAAGGGAATCCCACAGAGATGATTCGAGTTGTGGCCCCTAGCGGGAGTTCTTCTCATCCCGTGGTTTTGCTCTTTGCAGCTTCCTTTAGCTTATCGTTGGCATAGATCGCAACTTCAACTCTTCGGTTCAACTGGCGGCCTTCCACAGTTGCATTCTGCGCGATGGGCTGCTCTTTCCCATATCCCGTAATAGTGAATCTGGCCGGGCTCACTCCTATACCAGTCAGGTAGTTTCCGACAGATTCCGCCCTCATTCGGGACAACTGAAGGTTGTGTTCGGCCGTGCCGGTTGAATCCGTGTGACCTTCAAGCAGAATGTTCGTGTCATTATACTTGTTCAGAATGACTGCGAGTTTTGAAAGCTGCTCCTGGCTTGCCGGTCTCAACGTCGCCTTGTCTATGTCGAACAGCAGGCCGGAGTCAAACGTAACCTTGATACCTTCGCCGACTCGTTCAATCTTGGCACCGGCAAGATCCTTCTCCATCTCAGCGGCCTGATCGTCCATGTACTTACCTATGAACGCCCCGGCAGTGCCGCCGACCATCGCGCCCAGTATGGTACCAACCGCAGTATTTCCCGCCTTGTTACCTATGAGACTTCCGAGCGCACCACCTGCTGCGACACCGATAGCTGCTCCTTTTTGCTGACGAGTCCAGGTTGAGCAACTGACGGAAGCGAGAACCAACACGCAACACATAGCGAGAACAACAAGCTTCTTCATATTGATCTCCTCCTTTCGAGTCTTGTTGAACGCTCGTCAGAATAGCAAACGAGGAGAATTCCAGCAACAATTGTTTTTCATCAATATGTCAAATGCGCGCTTTGTGACCATAAACCGGTCGCATATACAATGTTGATCTCGAGTACGTTAACGTGGATTTCTCATTGATTTTGCCCGTGGCTTGTGATAGTATAACTCTAACGAGGTCTGGAAGTTTGAATCACTGGCTTGCCTTTTGCGTCAAGCCGGAGGGTAAGGTAAGGTGTCTCCAGGGCTTTTGGTTTTCCCTCTGGCTCCGCATATCTTAGTCTTGGTTTTCATCTGCGCGCGTGACTTAGTTTCGGGTCTCATCTTCGTGAGGTGAGGCCTTTGCTATTTTGAACGTCATTTTGCTGTTTTCGAACTGGACTTGCCACGTTCTGACAGGTTCGGTCGATTGGCAGAGGTACAGGTATGACAAGAGTCCACGGTCCTGCATCTGTTTCCCCATTGAGTGGTCGACGCCACAGCGAAGGAGTGTGAGCCATGAAGTGTCGTAGTGCAAAACGCCTTGCCACAGAGAAGAGTGTCATTCTTCTCCTGTTTCTGTTGCCGCTTTTCTTGCCTGTTTCGGCCACGGCGCTGTCTCACAGCTTTTCTGAGTCTTTCTTGAATAGAGTTAACTGTGACAGTGTTAACACAACCGCCTGGTGGCACAGACCCGGAGAGACAGGGGTGCTTGAGCTCTGGCCGTTTCACGCTGGTGTTACAGGAAGTCTGACAATTCCCGAGTCAGAAACTGGTGGAATTGCAGTCTCTGGCAACTGTGCCTACGTGGCGATTCGCAACTATGGTCTGAAGGTGGTGAACATCACCGATCCTGGAAACCCCGTGGAAATTGGAGACTGCGCCACGAGCGGTGCCGCATACGCTGTCGCAGTGGAAGGGGATTATGCTTACGTGGCGGACGGTGCTAACGGCCTTAGAGTCGTTGACATCAGCGATCCAAGCAGCCCAACTGTTGTTGGAGGGTACGGTGAAGGCACCAACTATAATGGCGTGACAATTTCTGGTGACTATGCCTACGTGGCCGCTGGGCCCAACGGTCTCATCGTGCTAGACATCACCGATCCAGTAAATCCCGCTCTTGCCGGGAGTCGTGATACGCCAGGCTTTGCGCTCGAAACAGCGATCTCGGGAAATTATGCGTTTGTGGCCGACAACGAGAGGGGGCTCCTGGTCATAGATATCAGCGAGCCGTCTAGTCTGGATTCTGTGGGAATCTATGCGACTACGGACTCTGCCAAGGCAGTCGTTGTTTCTGGCGATTGTGCGTTTGTTGCGGTTTGTGGCTCAGGGCTCGACATTGTGAACATAAGCGTGCCGTCATCTCCGTCTCTCAGGGGCAGAGTCAACACACCGGGAAGAGCCATCGGAGTAGATGTCGACGGTGATTACGCCTACGTTGCTGACGGTTCGGTCGGTCTACAAGTGATCAACGTTTTGAACCCCATGTCTCCGACATGGCGGGACAGTTGCCACACTTCTGATTACGCTACGAAGGTAGTTGTCCGCGGGGAGTATGCCTACGTGACGGACCGGAATCGAGGCCTCAAGATTGTGCACGTTGCAGACGCCACTCTGCCCCCACTACATGCGGGCAATCTCCCCATGGTTGCGGATGGCGGGGCGGTCGATGTTGACGGTGACTACGCCTATCTCGCTTACGGCACATACTTCCTCTCGATTGACATAAGTTCTCCCGACGCTCCGGATACCGCCGACATTCTTGGCCCCTTTGGAGCAATTACTGATATCGCTGTTTCTGGGAACTACGCATACGCCACGGATGACAGCGTTGGTTTTCAGGTCATAAATGTCAGTAATCCACACGTACTTTCTCGAGCAGGAAGATGCTCTCTTCCCAGCGGAGGCTATGGCCTCACCATAGCCGGAGGCTATGCCTACGTGGCCGCGGGTCCGTCAGGTCTTAAAGTCATAGACATCAGCAACCTGGACAGTTTGGTCGTTGCAGGAAGCTGCGCGATTTCTGGTCACGCATATGCAGTGGAAGTTTCAGGTGACATTGCCTACGTGGCAGCCGGGTCGGGCGGGCTCGTTGTCGTAGACATCTACGATCCCACGTCTCCTAGCGTAGTTACCAATTTTGGTACCTCTGATCTGGCGCGGGACGTCGCAATTTCAGGAGACCTGGCTTACGTGGCTGCTGGAGCGCAGGGTCTTGTGACCGTAGATATAAGCACTCCTCAGAGTCCCTCACCTGTTTCAGTTTGCAGTATCTCTGGATATGCGCATTCGGTTGTGGCCATGGGGCGCTACGTTTTTGTGTGCAGGTACTTGGCGCTTTGCGTGGTAAATGCCGGCAATCCCGGCTCCCCGGCACTGGTTGCCACTTACACAACTATGTCCGAGTGTTATGGTATTGCTATTTCTGGAGATCACGCTTTCCTGGCCGAAGACCCGGCCGGCCTCGAAGTTGTACAGGTCTACCAGCGCAACTTTGATTTGCAGAGAAATGGCGGGCGGTCGCGCGTGTTCTTCAATTCAGAACAAGAGATCTCAGCGGCCAGGGTCTTTCCGGTTCAGACAGATTTGATCTTCTGGTACGTGAGCGCGGACAGTGGATCAAACTGGGCTCTTGTGCCAACTGACGGCGAGTGGCATCCTCTCGATCCACCGGGTTATCACCTTCTGTGGAGATCCGAGCACTTTTACAGGCAGTACGCTCAGAATCCGAGCTGCACACACGTAACGATCGAGTGGAAGTACAGCTTTGCTGAGATAGATTCCGTGAGGGACGTGCCTGAAGATGAGGGTGGTTGGGTGCGCGTGCGCTTCGACAGATCGGGTCTCGATCTCGTTGGCGTTGGTGGGGGAGGAGGCACCAGTCGGTCCGGAAGCGACAAGACGAACGGTGGCATTTTTGGCGTCACTCAAGTTGACGCCGTAAGGAACTATTTTTCACATCGTCGCATCGATGATATCGGGTTCATCGGAAAACTCTTTGAGAATGGTAAAAGTGTGGAGGCGGACAAACCCGTGACAATGAACTCCGGAGACGGAATGGACGGAAGGTTCGAACTGCCGGCCTCGATTGGGGGAGCTCAGGGCTACGTGATGGACGGGCATTACTATTACGTGAGCCAAGGTTCAGGAGGGTTTCCACCTGGTATATGGGAGACTGTGGGCAGTGTCCCTGCTACTCAGCAGGAGCAGTACTACTGTCTTGTCCCCACCGCGGCAGACTCCACGTCCACGCTGCGGTATACCGTGTACTGTGTTACGGCGCACACAGGCATATCTACCAACTATTTCATTAGTCCACCCGACAGTGGTTATAGTAGGGACAACCTGCCTCCTCGCCAACCTGGGGACTTGAAGGGCGATTCCGGATATCCCCCACCCAGGCTCTATCTCAGTTGGCTCCGAAATAGTGAACGGGACTTCTCTCACTACGCGGTGTACAAGGGGACGACCGAGGACTTCCTTCCGAGCGAGGGCAACCGCATCGGTACGCCCTGGGACACCTCATTCGCGGACGATGAGTATGATCCCAACATACAGAACTATTACAAAGTGAGTGCTTGGGACATACACGAAAATGAAGGTGTCTTCTCGCTCCTGAGGCCGGAAGACATAAGCGGTACAGGCAATACGCCGAGTGTTCCAACTGTGACATCGCTCGAGCAGAATATGCCGAACCCCTTCAACCCCTCCACGGCCATAGGATTCTCGATTGCAAATCCTGGGCGCGTAGTGTTGAAGGTATACGACGTGGCGGGTCGGCCCGTGAGAACTCTTGCGGACTCAGTGAGAGGTGTGGGTCGATACGAGGTCAGATGGGACGGATGTGACGACGGAGGTCGCGGTGTGCCTTCGGGTGTCTATCTCTGCAAACTCGAAGCGCCATGGCATCGTGAGACCAGAAAGATGGTGTTGGTCAGGTGAGTGCCCAGCTAAGGGCGCGCTGTTCTGGCTGGCTTGCGTCAAATGAACTTCTAGTTCTAGAAAAGGGCGGTTTAACAGCGATCATCAAGCTGATATGCGCGGGTTGCCTACAGCCTCGTCCTTAGTTTGTCTCTAGTTCGGGCGGGGCTGTCTTCGTCTGGCCGCGCCGACTAAGGAGTCTACGGCTCCTTCTCGACGCGCCTCCGCATTTGGTCAATCATACCCTTCACTGTGGCCATCATGAGCTTGTATCGCTCATCGTCGCGAAGGTTCTCCATGAGAGGGTCCACGGAGCCCAAGCGATAATCTCGCCAACCTGCATCGATCGCCCTCTCGAGCCACAGGTAAGCATCTTCCTTGTTACCCTGGGTCGCTTTGATGGACGCAATGTAGTACGGAACCTGGCGCGATTCGTCGCCCTCCCTCAATAACCCTTCCGCCAATCCCAGAGCGTGACGAAAAAGCTCTTCGGCTTCTTCTCGTCGTTCCGTCTTCCAGTTGATGTAACCCAGACAGCCTGCGACCACTATGCGTGTGACGCCACTCGTTTCCTTTGAACACAAATCCATCGCTCTTTCGTAGTGTTGTTTCGCCTCAATAAGATTGCCCGAGTAAAGCTCGACGTCACCGGCCCATACGAGAGAGTCGACTTCATCTGGTGCGAGTGAGAGAGCTTTGAGACTGTGCGTTCGAGCCTTCACGGTGTTGCCCTGTGAGAGATACATGTAAACAAATTCACGATGCGGATAGATAAAATCCGGCTGTAGTTCCAGAGCTTTGTGTAGCCAGCGCTCCGCCTCGACATTGTTATCGAGACACATGTACACGTAGCCGACGTTTGAGTACGAAAAGGCAAACGTGGGATTCAGAGCCAACCCCTTCTTTGCCCACTTCAAAGCCTCCCCGTATTCACCAATTGCGAGATTTGTGGTTCCTATGTTTCCGACGGCCGGATAGTAGTTGGGATTTAGCTCAACGGACTTTCTATACGCTTCGAGTGCCTTGCGTCTCCAGCCCTTTGCCATGTATGCAAGCCCAAGTGACTTGTGTGCCTCCGCACAGCTTGGGTCTATTGAGATGGCCTTCTCACTTACTTCTATTGCTGAGTCGAGCCAGGCTGCCTCGAGCCCGAACCTGCCCGTGCGCTGGCTGTAAGCATCACCCAGCCCCGCGTAGGCCAGGGCATAGTTGGGATCCAGTGCGAGTGCCCTTTTGAAGAGCTCGATTGCGTTCTCGTTATCCTGCTTACGGTAACGGTAGTAGTATTCGCGGCCTTTGAGATAATAGTCGTAGGCCTCGAGATTTTCCGTGGGCTTTCTCTCAATTCGCTCTCTTACTTCGGCCGAGAGCTTTGCTTTGAGCGCAGTGGCGATATTTTCCGCAACATCACTCTGTATGGCAAAGATGTCCTTCATCTCGCGGTCGTAAGTCTCGGCCCAGATGGGCTCGTCGGTGCGTACATCCACCAACTGGCTTACTATGCGCACGCGGTTGCCGGCGCGTCGCACGCTCCCCTCCAGAATAGTGGCGACATCCAGCTCTCGCCCAATCTCTCTCAGAGTTTTGTCGGTACGCTTGTAACGCATTACGGACGTACGCGAAATGACCTTCAACTCACCGATCTTGGAGAGCTGTGTGATTATGTCTTCCGTGGTCCCATCACTGAAATACTCGTCCTCCTTGTTCTCACTCATGCTCTTGAACGGAAGAACGGCAATGGACTTCTTGCCGATCCTTGCCCTAGCTACTAGCTGCTCCGCAAATCGAACCGTATGCCCCTCACTCAGGGCTCTTAAGTCTGTCAAGAGATCGGCCATGCACTGGTAGCGTTCACCCGGGCTCTTGGCCAATGCTGTTTCCAGAACGTCCTCCAGAGCTATTGGTGCCTCGTCTCGCAGAATCGAAACGGGTTTCGGATTTTCATTCAAAATGGAATACATGACCGCGGGCTGGTATTCGCCCCTGAACGGTAGTTGACCAGTCACGATCTCGTAGAGAACGACTCCCAGCGACCAGATGTCTGTCCTGTGATCAACGTCCTCCCCTCGAGCTTGTTCCGGCGACATGTAGGCTATGGTGCCCGTCGAAAAACCAGTTTTCGTGAGCCTTGTTTCGGCAAACGCCAACTTGGCAAGACCGAAATCCATGATTCTTGCCTGCCCTTTTGAAGTCACCATTATGTTGGCACTCTTGATGTCGCGATGAACAATTCCTTTTTCGTGTGCCTCAAGCAAGCCCTCGGCAACCTGGATGGTAAGATTTATGGCTTCATCCAATTTTATTGGACCCGCCGCTATCCTGTCACCCAAGCTCTCGCCCTCGATGTATGCCATGGATATGAACGTCTGTCCTTCAACCTCGTCGATCTCATAGATGGTGCAGATGTTGGGGTGATCGAGTGCGGAAGCTGCCTGTGCCTCTCTTGCAAATCGTTCCCTGGCTTCGGCGTTACGTGTCAGCGCAGGCGGAAGAAACTTCAGCGCTACCGTGCGCTTTAGCCTCGTGTCTTCTGCTTTGTATACGACTCCCATACCCCCTTCGCCAAGCTTGTCCAGGATTCGGTAGTGGGAGATAGTCCTTCCGATCATGAGCTGTTCCTCAAAACGTCGGGCCAAGAAGAAGCAAGGTCGTCTATAGGATTCTAATGCAGGATTGACGCTCGTTCAAGCAGTGTGAGAGTCTAGCGTTGTGAGTTCAAACCATGTGAAACGCGAATCGCGACGCAGGTTTCGCTATCCATGACAAGCCAAGATAATCGCTTCTTGTAGAAGTAATGCGAAGACTTGACCTGTGACACCCTCGCGATTATGATGCGGAGGACGATCGTATCTTAACCGCGGCCGCTCCGTCGGAAGCTGGCTGGCGCCAACAAGAGGCCCGTTCGAATTGCACGCGCAACAGCTTGATACAGCGTTGACTTCGGAATTGGGGTCACATGAATAGAAAACACTCATCTGTGGGTCACGTCACCTCATTGGTGATATATACAATTGTGATTCTAATTTTGCTGACTGAGAACTGTGCTGCCATCCGACCCCCTGAGCGTCCACTCTCTTCGGTTGTCGAACGTGCTGGATCGCTTGCTTCCTCGCACTCATCCATGTCTTCGCTCAAGTCTCGTCCGGCGCCGTCCATTAGGTCCGATTGCGGAGTGGTGGCTGACTCTCTTTCTAGGTTCGCGACGACGATTCGCTTCGTCAAAGGGGTGGATGGATCTTTTCTGCAGGAGATAGAGGAACACGGGGGCACTTACTATGATAACGGGGTGGCCCAGGATGCGTTACAAATTTTCAAGAATCACGGTATCAATTACGTGCGTCTGCGCGTTTGGCATACACCTTCGTCTGGCTACAATGATCTTGCTCACACTTTAACGATGGCCAGAAGGGTCAAGTCTCTTGGCCTCGGGCTTCTGATCGATCTTCACTACTCCGACACCTGGGCTGACCCCGGGCGTCAAACAAAGCCTGCTGCCTGGGCCAAGCTGAGTTCTAAGCAACTCGAGAAAGCCGTCCATGACTATACCAATGATGTTGTGACTGAGCTCAGGAATCAGAATACACTGCCAGAGGTCATTCAGATTGGAAACGAGATCACCTCCGGTATTCTGTGGAACACAGGCAGAGTAGGGGGTGCTCACGAAGACAACTGGCCTTGTTTCGCGGCGTTGCTCAAGGCCGCCATCAACGGCGTTGGAGATGCGCTTCGTGCTGACACTTCGGTGACTTCTGCTACTCACGCTGAGACCATTTTAGCCGGTGATCGCATTGCAATCATGCTGCACGTAGATGCCGGCGGAGACAACGCGATCTGCCGATGGTTTTTTGACAACGTCTTCGCTCAGAAGATTCCGTTTGATTTGATTGGTCTGTCCTATTATCCATGGTGGCATGGAAATCTAAAGGACCTGCAACACAACTTGAACGATATTGCTTTGCGTTACGGAAAGCAGATAGTAGTCGTGGAGACGGCCTATCCCTGGACACTGGACTGGTGTGACAAGATGGACAATCTAGTGGGCGAGAAGAGCCAATTGGTGAGCGACTTTCCAGCAACGGTCGAGGGGCAACGCGATTTTCTAGAGAGAGAGAAGAGCATTATCGAAAACACCTCTTGCGCGAGAGGCATCGGCATGTTCTACTGGGCGCCGGAATATATATCGGTGCCCGGTCTCGATTCTGCATGGGAAAATGTGACGTTGTTCGATTTCCATGGTGGAGCTCTGAGTTCCTTGAACGCTT
>Ga0315277_10006114_pt1 | contig 15829 bp, 17 predicted proteins | sample YL17G05_15_MG_FD_203695 | JGI IMG/M metagenome (GOLD analysis project Ga0315277, IMG submission 203695) | Sediment microbial communities from Yellowstone Lake, YNP, Wyoming, USA - YL17G05_15 | ecosystem: Environmental > Aquatic > Freshwater > Lake > Sediment | place: USA: Wyoming | collected...
ACATCGAGTACTTCGTGCAAGTTGAGTTTCGAGATTGTTGGTGTCACGCTTACACGGATTCCCTCTTTACGCAGTTTCTCCACGGCGTCCATGGCTTTTTTCAGTGAACCTGAAACGCCTTTGATGTAATCGTTTTTTTCCGCATCCAGACTGTCTATTGAGATTGCTACAAATCCTGCTTTGCGTAAAGCGTCAATTTTTTGGGCGGCCATGCTACCGTTGTCATACACGGTGGTTACGAAAGATCGTGAAGCGTATTCTATGATCTCGCCAATGTCTTCTCGAAGAAGTGGGTTGCCCCCTGACAGCACTATTTCTATGACGCCGAGTTCTTTGAGTATGTCCAATCCTTTTTTGATCTCTTCAGTTGACAGTTCTTTCTCGTCTTGCTCTTGCCAAACATTGCAGCCCTTGCAACGATAGTTGCATCTTCTTGTAACCATCCATTGCACATGGTAGGGCTTGTTAGGCGAAAGCGAGCGAACCATTATGTCAGCAGCTTTCTTCAGAGGCACTGCCAAAGTGAGGCACCACAGATTATGGATGAAATGACTGACTAACAGAAAACAGAGAAACTATATAAGTCGTGAGATAAGACGCGCAATCCGAAGAAGCCAACATACAGTTGTATGGGCGCAAATCGAAGAGCTAGGGATAAGTTATTATTTCTAGACCAGCCAGAATATGCCTTGCCATCAGTCTGCATGGAGCAGAAAAACAAGGGTTGTTGCCATGGAGCCAATAGACGTCGTGATGCTTACAAAAAACAGTGAGCACGTACTTGAGAGATGTTTGGTGTCGATTTATGAAAATGTGCCAGTCAAGCGTCTTATAGTTGTTGATGCCTCCTCAAAGGACAGAACGCTGGAAATCATGAACGAGTTTAACAGAAAGTATGGAAACGTTAAAGTTATAACTGAGAATGGTTCAAGGGCCAAGGCGCGCGAAATAGGCATTGGAGAAGTAGAAACGGAATGGTTTTTGTTTGCGGACAGTGACGTGATACTTTGCAAGGACTGGGCTGGGAAGGCTGAAAAACATGTCGCAGATGGTGTGGGTGCAGTTTGGGGATTGAATATTGACGTCATTCCAAATGTGAAAAGCAAGTTTTACCTGAAATCGCTTGCCATGGTTGCAAGAGAGTGTTTCAAATTGAGAGGCGGAATGCATGACACGCTCATCCGAACCGGCATCGTGAAAGACATCAAAATCCCAGGAGAACTTCACGCTTATGAGGATGCATACATTGTTGACTGGGTGAAGAAAAGGGGCTACAAGGTTTTGATTGGTGACGAGATTTACTGTCTGCATCATAGGCCACATGAGGACTGGCATCTAAAAGAAAGCATCTCGCTGGCGGCGTTGGAGATAAAATGCGGCCTGTTCTACAGCCATATTCTGAGGTATGCGTTCTATTACCCGTTCTTTGTGTTTTACTGGTTTCTACAGATCTTGAACAAACCGGCCTAGAAAATTCATTTTTGCGTGAGAGCCGTCCAGAGATGATCTGAGGGTGGGCTTTGCAAAGTTCTTACTGAGCCGTCTTTTCTAGTCAGCGTGCGCTCTTTCGGATTCTTGAGAAATTGACCTATGATAATGGCTGGTATTTCTTTTTGCTTCAAGTTTTCAACTATCTTGTCTGCAATCTCGGGTTTAGCGGAGATTAACAGAGTCCCTGAACTCACAAGCTGTAGCGGATCGATCTGGAAGTAACTGCAGATCTTTGCGGTTTCAGTTTGAATTGGAATTTTTCCCTCAGAGACATTTGCTCCGAGATTAGCGGCGGTTGCCATTTCGTATATTCCGCCGATAACGCCGCCCTCAGTTGGGTCGTGCATGGCACTTGCTCCACCTGTTCCGAATGCGGTCATGGCTTCTTTAACGACGCTGATGTTGTTGAAATACGCTTTTGCTTTGCTTAACTCTGATGCACTCATGATACTCTCAAGCTGTTTTTCTCGGTCGGACGCGAGTATTGCTGTGCCTTCGATTCCTGCGCTTTTCGTCATTATTATCTTGTCCCGCGGTTTGGCTCCGCCTGCAGTAACATACTTGCCCTTTCCTGTTATGCCCATAACACAGCCAACAACTATTGGATGATGCAGTCCCTGAGTCACTTCGCAATGCCCGCCTACAATTGCGATGCCCAGATTTTTCGCTGCCTCGTTCATCTGGACGCTTATTGTTTCAACAGTCTTTCTGTCAGAGTTTTCAGGTAACATTATACATGAAAAGAGGAATGCCGGTTCCACGCCGAAGGTTGCGATATCATTGGCGTTGATGTTCACGGCAAGCCAGCCGATTCTTTCTATTGCTCCAGTTATGGGATCCATAGAGACGATCAGAGAATTGTTGCCTATGTTGATTACTGCGCCGTCAATTCCTGCTGAAGGTCCTAAGACCACTTCCTTACGCTTGGCACCCAGATTCTTGAAGACAACTTCTTCCAGAATGTCTATCGGGATTTTCCCATGTGCCAGGCTCATTTTTGATTCTTCTCGAAGGATATAGCCGTGGGTCTAGCTTTTAAGTTGTAGGAAGCTGCGCTTGGCAATTCTTACAATGGGCAACGCGATTGTCAGGCCTACTATCATTTGGCCGATGTTAATTGGAATCTCCGCTTCAGGCACAATGTCGCCAATGCCGAAGAGTGGAAAAAGAATGAATTTTTGATAAAGGTAGTAGCCTGCAACCATTGTCATGCCGCCTATGAGCATCGCAAATACTAGCCAGCCAAACTCTGGTTCAAAAACATAGCCGCCGAGGGTGATCAGCAGAGTGACTATTAGTCCAAGTGAATACCAGAGTTCGACTGGAATTGAAAAAATCACGTTGGGTGTTGCAGGAGGGGGAATGCCTATGTAAAGCTCAACTCCGCCAACATAGTAGTTTGACCCTATGCTGGTCAGCAGGACTCCGACAACTAAGCCTATGCCGAGTGTGAATAGCCTCCAGCCAAGTTTGGAGTTGAAACGAGGTTGATGGCGACCGAGCAGGCCGACTATCCCACCTTCACTTGCCTTTATGACAAGCGTAGCCGGAGCGTAGTAAGGGAAACCTAGGAAAAGATCGGCAAGAAATGAGCCTACGCCGCCTGCAAAGGAGCCGACGAGTGGCCCGAAGAGCAGCGCAACAGTATAGACCATGGTCTCGCCAATGTTGAAAAATCCCCTCGTCTGCGGAACGTACACTGAAAACACTATTGTGACGGCGCAAACAAGAGACGTTGAAATAGCAGCAAGGGCAAAAAGCACGGCGGCTGAAGCTGAATTTTTCTGGGTCATGTTGAAAACCTGAATGCCTTTGAGAAACTAGTAAACGTCTAGTCTCTTATTCTATTTTTGGTCAAACAACCTCTGGAAATTCCCAAAAAATATGTTCCTCTTGACCTTTTGCGGTATTTCAGCAGCTTCGACTATTTCTATTTGTGTTGGGTACCGGAAGTACGGTACGTCTGAACCGAAAAGTATTCTGTCTTCGTCTATGTCTGCTACTAGTTCGATGAAGTCGGGCAAGGTGCCTGATGTCTCAACGTAAATGTTGTTGCTTTCTTTCATTGCGCTGACCGCGCCTTCTCTCAAATGACCCATAATCACAGGCATCTTCGGGTATTTTTTGGCGATCTTGACTACTAGTCCTGGTGATGAGAAGCCGTCGCCTGTGTGGAACAGTATTGGCAAGTTCAGATCACTGGTTTTCTTGAAGAACTTGTCGAAGAATGGGTGGTCGGGTCTGAAGCATTCGACGAAGGGATGCAGCTTAAGCCCTGTCAGGTGTAGGCGATTTTTTATGCGGTTCAGTTCTTCTATGGCGTCTTCTCTTCTCGGATCAACGCGACCGAAACCAATGAGCCGTTTGGAATAGTTCTCAACGCTCTTTGCGATGTAGTCGTTCATTTCTGGATATTTGTCGCCAACGTTGGGGTTCGGGAAGACTACTGCCTGCTCGACTTCGTATTTGTCCATGAGTTTAACGAGTTCACCCGTGCAGATTGTCGGATTCATATAAGGTTGCCAAGGACCTGATTCGCCTAAATGCACATGAGCATCACAAATTTTCATGACGGTTTCCACCAGGTTAAGATGCTTATTATTCGCTGTCGGATTCCCTTTTTTAATGTTTTCGATAAAAGCGCGCGCACCTATTTTCTTTCTATCCTTTCATGGCAAACAAGTTGCCAGTATCGTTGGACGGCAAGACTCAAATACTGGTAGGAAAAAAGTAAAGTTGAGGAAAAGAAAAATGAAAACCAAACTACTCATAAGCTCTTTGCTAGCGCTTCTAGCGATTGCAGTTGTATGCAGTGCTTTTCGCGTTTCGCCAGTTTCATTCGCTTATACTGGGACAAATATCTATGTGGATCCACCGTTGATTGTGACATACACGAACGAAACGAGCATTGGGGCAAACTTCACAGTAAGTCTAGGTTTTGGCAACATGACCGATCTGGCAGGCATTGAGTACAAGCTATACTGGAGAAATGACACACTAGCCTTTGCTGGTGTTCACGATCATCTCCCATGGAGCGGATCGCCCTTCATAGCTACAAATGCAACTACTCTTGACGTATCCTTCAACGCAACACATCACTACATGTACTTTGTTGCGGCTTCGCTCTCTGGCGGCTACTCGGGCAGCAGCATTTTCAGAAATGCAACATTTACAATCATCAACGCACCGGGAGAGGGCAACTCTCTGGAGACAGCAATAAGCTATGGAGATTATGGAACTGAAACAGTATTCGGCGATTCGACTGCTACACTTATTCCTGATGTGGTGGTTCACAACGGCGATTTCATATACACGTGGGTTATACCGGAATACTCGTCGGCTCTCGTGGTATTCATCTTTGCAGTCGTAACATTACTGGCAGCAATGGTCTACAAGAGAAAAAGCGTTAAGTAGCGCAAACTGCGCAATCCCTTTTTCTTCTTTTTAAACGGCTAGAGAAGCTTCTATTCCGAGAGGCAACCCAAATCAAGCGTGCCATCACTCGGTTTTGCTCTTTCGTCTGAAGCTGCCCTGTGCTATTCCCGCAACGCCGACTTTCAAAAGAATTACCGCACGCATGACATGTAGTGCCTTTCTGGGAAAAACAAAGGCTACTTGTTCCTTTTCCTAGGAAAATTCTCGGCTCTTGCTTTCAAGGTTTTCCTTGGGGTCTTCAAGATGTCTCTTCACGAAAGAGAGTACTTTATCGCACGTTAATAACACAAGCGAGATCGATAAAACAGCCAAACGGCAATTCGAACTAGTGCCCGCCGGCAGTTATAGTTCTGTCACTCAACGCTAACTTGGAGATCTCTTCCAAAGTCCAAACTACTAGTCGGAGTTTCGATGTCTGATAAATCCTGCAAGATAACAAGGAAATCACACGCAGGAAAGTTGCTTCAGGGTTCTCTAAACGTTTATATAACTCTTGCAAAGTGTACCTTTCGCATCTGGGCATACTATAACTTGAGGTCAAATTTTGACTCATGAGCAACGCAGACTGCCAAAACTCGTAGCCGTTGTTGGAGGGTTCTTGATAATGGCAGGGACAATACTATTGGGGATGGCGGTTTTGGCGATTTCTGGCTTTTTGAATGTTGGCCTAATGCTCGAAAGCAAGTACTTGTTATCGTTTGCGTTACTCATGGCTTTTGTTGGCTTGCTTGACACTTTTGCTGCTGTTATATTTGCTCGCTGGTGAAACCTATGTCATCAATAAGAACGTTCATCGCGCGTTTAGTTGGAGGGGTCCAATGCTTATTGGGTGCGGCAACCTCAACCTTCGCTTATCTGGTGTATGCAAGCCAGTCAATACGAGAGTCGCTAAGCATAGCCAATGAAGAAAGCTTCCTAATCGTTTTTCTCTTGGTAATTTTCGGCGCGTTTTCCATTTTAAGCGGAATGGTTCTTATTCGTGAGGAGGATTAGATGGAAAAACAGATGAGTGGACAACGTCTTAAGCGTGAGCTTGGGCTTCTTCACGCGACGATGATGGGAATAGGTGGTGCCATATGTGCAGGAGTCTTTGTAACTCTAGGCTATGCTGCTACGTTGGCAGGTACAGCCCTCATAATAGCTATGGTCTTTTGTGGCATAATAAACTTGTTCACTATGCTTAGTTACGCTGAGCTGGGCGCAGCTCTCCCGAGCGCTGGCGGCGAATATACTTTTGCAAAAGCGTCTTTTGGAGGGTTCTTCTCGTTTGCCACAGGCTGGTTTGAGTGGATCAGCAACATGTTTTATGCAGCGTTTTCCGCTGTAGGCTTCGCATATCTAATGTCTTATGTGATCCCCGCGATCAATGTGCCAATAATTGCCATAATAACAATCGCGATATTCGCTGCAATCAACGTTAAAGGCATGAAGGAAACTGGCATAACTCAGACCGTGCTGGTACTAGTATTGCTGGCTCTTTTGGGCGTATTCATTGCTATAGGCTTGTTCACTAACCGTGCCTTGGGCACTTTCGAGCTTTCTGCGCCAGGGGGTTTTTTGGGGGTTTTCAGGGCGTCAGCTTTCATATTTGTGGTTTATTTAGGAGGTGAAGCTATAGCAGTGGCGCAAGCAGAGATCAAAGACCCTGGCAAGACTATTCCCAAAGCTATAATTTTGACGTGCTTGATTTTGATTTTGGTTTACACTTTAATCGCTTATGTGGTTTTTAGAATCGTGTCCCCGGAGAGTTTGTCGGGTCAGGCTTCGCCGCTCGCTTATGTGGCGAAGCAGTTTATGGGAGAGATTGGTGTGGGCATAATCACGGTTGCAGGCATTATCGCTGCATTTTCTTCTGTTAACACTTCCATTATGGCTCAGTCAAGAGTTGCATATGCGCTGGCTAGAGATGGCTATTTTCCAAAAAGTTTCTTCAACTTACATAGGCGTTATTTTACTCCTTACATAGCAGTCTTAGTAGGCTCGATTTTTGTCGCTGCATTTGCCGCAACGGGCGTTGTAAACTTTGTCACATATGCCACTGACTTTGGGTTCATAATAGGCTTTATCTTCGTCAATCTTTCCTTGATTAAATTACGCCGAGACAAACCAAGCTTGATTAGACCGTTTAAGGTTCCTTTATACCCGTTAACGCCCATTTTGGGAATTGTCACTTCATTGCTTCTCATCTTCTTCTTAGAACCGGGCACTTTGGTCATAGGCGCAGAGCTGTTCCTTTTTGGCCTTCTAATTTATTACATTAGAATGGTGGGGTACCACCGCTTATGTCTCGCAATGGGCGGCATGAATTTAGGGGTCAGCGCCTTCTCCGCACTGTTCGCCTACTTGATAATGTCAACCCCCTCAACAATAACATCATCTTCGGGCACGACATTCTTGCTCTTTGCTCTCGCCAGCCTTGTCAGTGTAACTTGCCTAATTGCAGGAGTCCTCAACATCACAGTTCACAGTTCAGGAGATTGAGCCATGTCAGAAGACAATGAACATCTCTTAAAAAATACCATAAGACAAGAACGCGACAAAGTTTGTGAAATGGTTCGCAAATTGGGTCCAAAACTTAGCGGCTTGATTATTACTTGCGGTTTTATAGTTTTTGTTTTCAGCATCTATCTACTGCTTACGCCGCAAGACTCAGTTCTTTCAACTAGGCTAGGCATCGTATTTACGAGCAGTTTGGGCTTTGTCGGCGGCCTAAACATTTTATGTGGTCTACTACTATTGCTGGGAGAAGACTGAATTCTATTCATAACGCTTGTCTTTTATCAACCACGCGCCCAAAATTTCCAAAAGCATCTTCCAAAAAAGCATCTGCTGTTAATTGCTAGTAATACTAGTTTAAGGCAAACGCCCTGCTCAGATCAGAGTCTGGCGAAAGCCAAACTTACACGATTCCTCTAAGGGTTGAGGATGTATCAGTAGGAGGAGAGAAGAGAATGAGCGTCCTTTTGGCTGAGGCTTCCAAAAGGGTCTCAGAGTGAAGTAGCTTCAGAAAAGTAAGCTTGTAGACAATAGAATCCGATGGAGAAATGCTTCTGTAGATGAAGAAGCATCACAGGTTCATTGATGGTTTGAGAACGGTGAGCCACAAAGTTCAAGATTGACCGTTTTGCGGTGGGAAAACTCTAAATGTGGGTCTGACGGTGATAGAATACCAAACTGCGAGTTGAATACGATGAGTGCGCCAACTGAAAAAAAAGAAAAGGAAGATCCGGTGAAGATGCACAAGGAAGCAAGCAACCTCTTTGACAGAGGCGAGTTCAAGGAAGCAAGAGAACTCTTCCATAGAACTGCTGACCTGTACCATAAAGCCCAGAACTACTTTGACTCGTCAAGCATGAACTACAAGGCAGGCGAAGCCGCCTTCGCAATCAAGGACTTCGAAGGCGCGGTCGAGGATTTCATGAAGTCGGCAGAATTGTCCTTCCAGAAAGGTTTTGACAGGTTCGGCGTAAGCGCGCTAGAGTACGCTAAGGACGCCTACAACGCGTTGGGAAACAAGGGAAAAATCAAGGAATTAGAGAAGAAGATTAAAGAAGTTAAGAAGAAGCTGGAAGAGTCTTTCTAGACTCTCACTCTCATAACCTCTTTTTCCATTGGCCGTGTCTAAAACAATATTTATCTCTTTAGAACCGGATAACTGAAGCCGTAACTAGTGTTCTAAGGGTCAAGGACTATGCTGACTTCCTTTAAAGCTCTCGGAGAGCTCTGCGAGAAAATTGAAGCCACGACAAAAAGACTCGCCATGATAGACCTCGTGGCAGATTTCCTGAGCAGTTTGGATGCTCAAGAAGTGGAGCCGGCTGTGTCGATGGTTCTGGGGAGACCTTTTCCAAAGTGGAGCCAGCAGACGCTTGATCTAAGCTGGGCGACGTTGAGCGACATCATAAAACGTATAACGGGAGCTGATTGGCAAGTTTTTACGGATGCATTCAGCAAAACCGGGGACATTGGTGTAGCGACGAAGGTTATTCTTGAGAACAGCCAGGTCAAGAGACAAGCAGCTCTTTTTGAGAAAACGCTGACAATAATCGAGGTCAGGCGCAGCCTAGAGGCAATAGCTGGAACAGTGGGGACGGGTTCTCGCGAAAAGAAGGAGCGCCTGGTTGAGGCTTTATTCAGTCGGGCTTCGCCTCTGGAAGCGAAGTATTTGGTGAAGATTTTTGTGGGCGAAATGCGAACCGGCTTGCATGAAGGGTTGATGGAGCAGGCGGTTTCGAAGGCGTTTCAGGTTCCGCCTGAAATGGTTCAGAGGGCACGCATGATTGTAGGTGACATTGGGGAAGTTGCCGCCAAAGCCAAGGCTGAAGGAAAAGAGGGTTTGTTAAAGATTGGTTTTCGAGTTTTCAGGCCTGTGGAGCTCATGTTGGCGCAGATGGCTGACGGCGTGGCTGAAGCTTTGAAGGAGCACGAGGGCAAAGGCGCTTTTGAGTACAAGTATGACGGGGCTAGGGTTCAGATTCACAAGCTCGGCGACGAGGTGAAAGTTTTCAGCCGAAGACTCACGGATGTTACTGAAAGCCTGCCCGAAATAGTGCAAATTGTCACAGAAAACGTTAGAGCGAAAGAGGCCATTCTGGAAGGCGAAGTCATAGCGGTTGATGACTCTGGTCATCCGATTCCTTTTCAACATTTGATGCGGCGGTTCAGGAGAGTTCATGGGATTGAGGATGCTGCGGAAAAAATACCGGTGAAGCTGTACCTTTTCGATATCCTATACCTGAATGGAGAAAGCTTGATCAATGTTCCTTACCTGCAACGCAGACAAGTCTTGGCTGAAAACGCTGGAAAGATACCGTTGACAGCGCAGATTGCCACGAGCAGCGTTGAAGAGGCGGGGCAATTTCTGAAAGAGGCCATGGATGCCGGACATGAGGGATTAATGGGAAAGAAGCTTGACAGTTCTTATGCGCCGGGGATTCGGGGGAAACGTTGGTTGAAGGTGAAGCCGATTCTTGAGCCGTTGGATTTGGTCATTGTTGCCGCCGAGTATGGTTATGGTCGTAGACACGGGTGGCTTTCGGATTATTGTTTGGCGGCGCGAGATGCTGAAACTGGTGAGTTTTTGAGTTTGGGCAAGACGTTCAAAGGGTTGACTGATGCGGAGATCATCGAGATGACGAAGCGGCTTAAGGAGTTGACCGTGAAGGCAGAGCATGGAGGAGTTGTTGTGGTTCCAAAGATTGTTGTCGAAGTGGCATACAATGAGATTCAGAAGAGCCCAAAGTACGAATGCGGCATGGCTCTGCGTTTTGCCAGGATAACGCGCATAAGGGAGGATAAATCACCGGAGCAAGCGGATACTATACAGCGGGTCAGAGAAATTTACGAGAGGCAGTTTTCGAGAAAAGGTAGATATAAAACGTGAAAACAGCAGAAATAGGTGAGGAGGCAGCTTGAGTGCCGAAAACCAGAAAGATTCCGGCTTTTAACGAGTTTTACAGCCGCCAGATGATCATGAAAGAGCTGGGCCGTAAAGGGCAGAGAAAGCTTGCTGTATCAAATGTTGCGATAGTTGGACTTGGCGGGTTGGGCACTGTTTCTTCGCTTTACTTGGCTCTTGCAGGAGTCGGGCATTTGCGGCTGATAGATCAGGACACTGTGGAGCTTCGCAACATGCACAGGCAAATTCTCTACACGCCAGAAGAATTGAAGTACCCGAAGGTTGAGGTTGCGGCGGAGAGGCTGAAGAAGAGAAATCCTTTGATCGAGGTTGAGGCTGTGCCAGAGAATGTGAACGCAAACAATGTTGAGAATCTTCTGGACGGCGTGGATTGCGTTGTTGACGGCTTAGATAACATGCGGACGCGCTATTTAATCAACCGCGCATGCATAAAACTTGGAATCCCCTACGTTTTTGGGGCCGCTATAGGAATTGAAGGAAATCTGTCGGTGTTCGCTCCGCCTGAAACGCCTTGTTTGGAGTGTATTTTCCCGAACGTTAATGATGATCAGTTAGAGGCGTGCGACGTTCGCGGCGTGTTAGGCGCGACGCCAGGCATTATCGGATCATTGCAAGCCATGGAAACCATAAAAGTTTTGACAGGCATCGGTGAGGTTTTGAAGAATAAGCTTATGATCTGCGACTTCAGCGACATGTATTTTGCAGTGATGGACATCTTCAAGAGGAAAGATTGCTCAGCCTGTCAGGATTCGGCAGATCTTGTGGAAGCCAAAGAAAAAGTTGTGTGGCTTTGTGGGCAGAGAACAGCAAACGTGAATCCTGAAAAACCGTTGAGAATAAGCCTCAGTGAGATTCATGAGCTGATCAAACGACGTTTCCGGGTTCGCATAAAGTCTTCGTTGGCGATAATCTTTGACTATAAGAGTTTTGAAGTGAGCTTGTTCAATGGCGGCCGCATGCTCATAAAGAATGTTGATGATGAGAAGACTGCGTTTAAGGTTTACAGGGAGATCTCCAAGAAAATTGGCATGGACTAAATAACATATTTATTACAGTGCTTGATAATCTTGGAAAGTGCCGGGGTGGCTGAACGGTTCAAGCGGCGGCCTGCAGAGCCGCTCTATATGGGTTCAACTCCCATCCCCGGCTCTACAACTGAACCCCTATACTCTATAGCTAATTTCCTATGGGAACTGAAGAAAGAAGGTCTCAAAGAAACTACCATAACCCAGAATTACTCTAAGGTTCTTAGAAACTTAGAAAAGAATTGTAACCTTTAAAACCCTGATACTGTCCTAAGTTATCTAGCTTCTAAAGAAGGAGGAGTGATTTCGTCCATTTTCTTTTTCTCGATTTGAGTTTTCATATCTCAATCCTCAAACAAGTCACGGGCGGCAGCGGAATATAAACATCCTTCGTGAATAAACCCTGATTTAGTGACAATTGAGGTCCCTTTTGAACTCTCTTTTGATGACTTTGTTTTTGACGAGACGTTTCAATGAATCTGAATTTCTCGAAGCTTTGTCAAGACCTTTCGACCTATGTCAATTGCTTTTTCAATGTCATCTGTTTTCCCTTCATGAATCAACTCATTGCGGTGAATCTGGAAGAAGTGCAAGGCGTCCAACAACCAGCTATCTGTGAGAATTTCTTTTTGTCTCAGCATCTGGTTAAGCCGTCCGATCCCGACTTTTGCGGGAGAGATTCCTGAATGCTCCGCTATACTTCTTAGAGTTGTTTCTATTTCAATAGACAGTTTCATTAGTACTAGGTCAGGCTCGACCAGCTCTTCAGAGAACCTGTCTATCTCTTGGTTCACTTCTTTGGCCGTCCCAGTTGAGATTGGCGATTTCTCCTTTTCTTGTTCTAGTCTGTCAAGTTCTCCTTCAAAACCCGATGGCCCTAACTTGAACCTCGTTATGGGAAGAATCAAGAGCAGGGTATAAGCGATTAGGAACAAAATCAGCAGGTTAGTTTCCAGGGTAGAATTCCACTCAGAAGCCCACAAGGAGACTAGGATGACAGAAAACAGAAGAACGTACGTGACAATTTTGAAAAAAGCCTCAACGCGATGGTCCTTTTGTGGCATGATATTCATGACTTTGCACTGACAATATAAAACTAGCGCGTGCTGTTTCAGCAATCTCTGATCCAAGAATTGGGGAGGAAAGAACATTTCTGTAAGGAGTAATCGGTAGGCGTCGAAGAATAGTGCGCGCACTAAAACACTCTCCTGATTGAACCGATACCGGAACATCGCCTGCTAAGATAACAAGTCTTTTTTTGCTTGCACTTTCACCGTTTCAAGAGTTCATCTTCAACGAATTTCAGCCCTTTCTTAGTTAAAGTAGCTCCCCCCTCGTTCACGTGGATAAATCTACCTTCTTCCAAGCTTTTCAGAGCGGCGTTCAAAAGCTGAGCGTATGTTTTGAGAGTACAAACAAGTTCCTTTTTTGTGACCCGCCTTCCAAGTTTGTAGAGAGCAACCGCAAGCTGTTCCTTGAAGCTCAGTCCGTCTTTCAAGATAACCAAACTACCGTCTTCAAATTGCTCAACAAACGGAACTTGCTTTTCCATAACCGAATATACTAGAGAACTATCTTTTGCCAACCTAGAGGTAGCAAATAGCGTCAGAACTTCCGACAGTATCCAGTCACAAGCAGAGATGCAATATTGACTGTCCAGAAAAGTGGGGTCGATAGCCTTTATGTGTGCAACTCTCCTCTTACTTCTAATGGTATAAACAGACTTTGCCACTGTCGGAATAGCGAGCATCAGAGTTTCATCCTTGGCACAGGTTTTGGTTCTGTTCATAAAGTCGTTGCACAACTTATCGAAGTGGATGTCATTTATATCAATGGTTATTTTGTCCACAATGCTCTTAATCGTTGCTAAAACCAATTCTGTGAACTTGCCAGCGTGAAGAATCGCCTTTTCCCAGTCTTCCAGAAAATGAGACCGCTTTGCTAGGTCATATTCTCTAAGAAGTTCCAAAGTCAACTGTCTGTCCGCAACTTTTGAGATTTCTTCGATGATGTCTTTGGTTGACATAGACTATCTCTATGTTGCAGTTAATTGCTTGACCGACTCTATAGCTGTCTTCCTTCCCTGCTCAGTAAGTTTGTACTTTCTTCCCTTCTTTTGGCCCATAGCACGAAAATCGGCGGTTTCTTCGCCTAGATTACGTGCCAGATTGGGTAAGGAACCAACGCCATAATCTTGCAGAGCCTTTGAAAGAAATGAACCCTCAACCCATTCTGTTCCGTAAGCTTCTTGCATCGCCAGAAGCAACAATCTACTGATTTGAACCTGCCTATTCGCTTCTGTTCCAGCGACTTTTCCGATAAAAACAGGTTCCTTTTCAGCAAACTGAAAGATGTCCTTTAATTGCTGCACCTGAATACCAGCAGTCTTAGCGAGTTTTTCCAACTTGCTCTCAACAGTCTGTACACCTTCTGGAGGTTGAGTTTCTGAACGCGTTCCATATTGTATTTCACTGCCGGAGGACTTCATTAGACTCGTAAGAACGACCTCAAAAGCCTTCATTCTGAAGGGTTCAGGAACGTCCTTCACCACATCTACCGCTGTCTGGATCTTGTTCTTAATCTGTTCCGTTTCCATCCAGAACATCCCTTACTTCATTTTCGCAACAGATTCCTCGCCAGCCTTCGTTATAACCCATGCCTTGAGTCCATCCTTCCTTTCATTGACCTCTGCAAAAATACTACTGTAAACACCAGCATTAATTATCTGATTCGTATTTTTCGGCTTGGCTCTTCGTGTCTTGTCGTAGCAATTGATTATGTCCTTTACATTGAAGGACTGAAGGCCTTCCTTCTTGAAGAGCCAGCAAGCATAGACTGCCACGAGGTCGGTGTGTTTCTGGGGATTACCCTTCGCTTCTAAGAACTCTCCCAACGTCTCAGGCAAAGCTTCCCTTTTCATTTCCTTCGGTAAAGATGCCTTGAATTCTTCGGAGACAAGCTCCTTAAACTTCTGTTCAACCCACTCTCTGTCGCCTTGAACGTCAACCTGAAAGTCACCTTTTCGAAGTCCGATTCTATACTGCATGTTATCCACAGCTATACCTCCATGTTATGTGTGTCACCGACCTCTTCACATGCTGCTACCTACTATTAAATCTTCTGGTAGAGCACTATGATTGATGTAGCGAATGAAAAGACAATTTAAGAATCTGGATTATTTTCCAATTCAGAGGCATTTTCGAAGAGATGATAGATATCAATATTTGGAACAGTCTAGCACATATTACAAAGATATGTAGAAGAAAGAAAAAGCCATGAATGATTTCTGCCACTATGCATAGTCCAAAATGAGTTTAAACCCGAATATTGCCTTGTTCTCAAAAACGCTACTTGGAAGGTGTATTTCGTGTAATATACAATATCAGCAATGCCTTGACACATAATTTCGACCAGTCGAACTAGAACAGCCATTGATTCAACATACATGTTCGATAAAACGTTTTACATATTGAGTAGGAGAACGGTCTGTACGCAAACTGTGGTTTTCTACTACGCGTTTCGCGCGCGCGGGATGAATCTTGCCAATATGATGGCGTTTAATGCTGTTTCAAAAATGCGCTAATCTTGCTGCTTGTAGAGTAAAGCCTGTTATGTTTTAGTGATTATAAAAACAAGGATTGTTGGCTGTCTATTTTATTTCTTCTACAGCCATCAATGTGAGTGTGGATCTGATTTTTTCGAGTCTTCGGATGCGCCATGTCACGATTTCCTTGAGCATGTCCATTGTGTCTGTCTTGACTTTGGCAACCACGTCGTATGTTCCGTAGACTCGGAAGGCTTCGGTTATTTCGCTGATTTTGTGGAGTTCTTTCAGTACGTCATCATCTGAGCCTAATTCGGTGTTTATCAGCACGAACGCTGTGGGCATCTTGATTACCTCAACCAAATTGCTATTCTCACACATAAAACGCTTGCTGTTAAAGGATACTTACAGGCGCTATAAAACAATCATCCAAACATTGCCTAACGCTAGAAGACGGAACAAAAAGGCTCTAAGGCCTCGAGGACACAGTTGCCTAGCGGCACTTTGACTCAGCGAAACGAATTGAGCAAGTTTATATGATTGTCGCTTCTCAACGCATTGCTATAGCGCTTAGCGGTAAGCTGTTTGGTGCGTATTTATGGGTTCAGTTGTTGCCCTTGCGGGTGGCGTGGGTGCAGCGCGACTGTTACGCGGACTGGTGCGAGTTTTTCCGCCCGAAGAGCTGACTATCATCGGAAACACCGGAGACGATTTTGAACTCTACGGTTTGCACATCAGTCCGGATTTAGACATCGTGATATACACTTTGGCTGGAATTGTAGATGAAGTGAAGGGCTGGGGACTCGCAGGCGACACATTCAACTGCCTCGGGATGCTGGAGAGACTGGGGTTTGAAACGTGGTTCAAGCTGGGTGACCGAGACTTAGCAGCGCATGTAACGAGAACGAAAATGTT